>Ga0209404_10000776_pt1 | contig 23931 bp, 24 predicted proteins | sample TroAtlMetagenome_2_FD_187447 | JGI IMG/M metagenome (GOLD analysis project Ga0209404, IMG submission 187447) | Marine eukaryotic phytoplankton communities from Atlantic Ocean - Tropical Atlantic ANT8 Metagenome (SPAdes) (version 2) | ecosystem: Environmental > Aquatic > Marine > Oceanic...
CGTTTCTAAAATAACTTCTAGCGCATCAGGCGGAATAAATAAGTCTTCAGGCTTTTCTATTAACGCCTCACCATGAATAAATGCGAGCGGAAGCGGCTGCTGAATGGGCGATTGCTCACTGCTCATCGGTACACACTATTCAAATGGGGCAGGATCGCCCGTGCCACGGCGCATAATGACAGGGGTATCTTCAGATAAATCAATAACGGTAGTAGGCTGCTCGCCTAAATACCCGCCATGAATAATAACCCCAACCTGCTTTTCTAAATTATCGCGAATAACGTCAGGATCTGATTCTGCCATGGTATTACCAGGCAAAATAAGCGAGGTAGACATAAGCGGCTCGCCAAGGGTTTCAAGCAGCGCTAACGCAATGGCGTTATCAGGCACACGGATACCGATGGTCTTACGCTTCGGATTTTGCAAACGCTTGGGCACTTCACGGGTGGCTTTTAGTACAAAGGTGTATGACCCTGGCGTGTTATTTTTAATTTGTCTAAATGCGGTGTTGTCTACCTTGGCGTAAATAGATAATTCAGACATATCTCTGCACATGAGCGTGAAGTTATGATCTTTGCCAATCTCTCGAATGCGGCATAGTTGCTCTAACGCTTTTTTGTCTTCCATCTGACAACCAATGGCATAGCCAGAATCGGTAGGATAAACCACTACCGCCCCTTCACGGATAAGCTCACAAGCTTGGGTCAACAAACGTTGCTGAGGGTTTTCAGGATGAATATAGAAAAACTGACTCATAATAATGTCCTGTTCATGCCTATTGCTTCGCCTCTTTTCCTATTTAACTAATGGAACGCTATTAATAGAAAGCGGCTAATGGAAAGTAGCTAATGCAACGCTGGTGGCAGCTAGTTGCTAACACTTTGCTAGTTATTACTAGTTACTAACACTAGGTGCAGATTGGTTCACCGCGTCAGCAAACCCCTCAACCACTGGCCAATCGTGCCATATAGGCGTTAAGTTACTGCTAATACCCAAATTCTTACCTAGCTCGGTCCATCGTGATGGAAAGTGAAAATCAGAGCCTGCCGAAGCCAATAAATCATGGCTAGCGGCGAGTTCATTCACCAGTGCTTGCTTATCTTTGCTAATGCCGGGAAACGCGGTTTCAATAGCATCGCCACCCGCTTGGGCAAATAAATCAACCAATCTGCGTAACCATTTTGCGGTCATGTCGTAATGAACGGGGTGTGCTAGCACGGCTTGTCCACCCGCGCCTTGGATCCACTCAATAGCAGTTTCCACACTAGGCCAATCCGCTTTTACTGCTGCACGCTTGCCTTTGCCTAAATACTTTTTAAAGGCCGCATTCATGGTGCCAACACCATAGTTATTCACCAGCACGCGAGCAAAATGTGCGCGAGTGACCTGCCCTTCGCCAGCTAATGCCATGGCACGTGGAAGTACCCCTTCAAAACCGCACTTACCTAACTTTTCAGCTATTTTTTCTGCTCGAGCTTGGCGTGTTTGTGCTTGGCCTTCTAGTTGCGCTAAAAACGTTGGGTTGGTTCTGTCAACATTTAACCCCACAACATGAATATCGAAACCATGCCAATTGGTGGAAATTTCAACACCATCGATGATTTTTAACGGACGTTTTTGTTTCGCTTGCGTGTTATGCGCCATTTCTAACCCCGCCACTGTGTCGTGGTCAGTAATGGCTAGCACGTCAACCTGCATGGTGTGCGCGCGCAATATAAGCTCCTCTGCAGTGAGGTGCCCATCGGAGAATTTGGTATGGCTGTGGAGATCTATTTTCAAAGGCTTTTCAATAATTGGTTGACACAAAGGTGAATTTGTTTTCTTCTATACGCACAAGTATACAGATTTACGCCTTCGATAACTATCGATGTTCGTACAAGATTGAACCAAACACGAGTTTATTCATGCAATTAATGACAATCACAACAGCAACAACTATTGCTTCTTGGTGGTGGCACTCCCTAGACTAACGGGTGGTGTGCGCATTTGTGCGTGAATAAAACACAAAAGGCCCGTATTTACGGGCCTTTTTTTTTATCTTTTTGCAGTCGGAGAGTGGCAAAAATGAGTTTAGCGGAACTGGGCACAACCCCAGGCAAAGTGGAAACAATTGAGCAAGTTGGGCATTACATCGACGACCCTCTTGCAGCCTTCGCACATATTTGTGCCAAACGTCCTAATGCCTTGTTGTTAGAGTCGGCAGAAATTGACTCTAAAGACGATTTACAAAGTTTATTGATGGTTCAAGCGGCCTTGCGCTTAGAATGCAATGGCAACCGTGTTGAAGTTAAGGCCCTAACGGCAAACGGCGCTTCCGTACTGCCTATTTTTAAAACGCAGTGCCCTGATGGGGTAACATGCGTTGACAGTACCGACACTTCAGTTACCTTAATATGTGAATCAGCGGACGCGCAACTAGACGAAGACAGTCGCTTAAAGTCTGCCAGTGTGATGGATACCTTGCGTATTATCGTGAAAAAAATCACGCCTATTCGTCAACACCCTCACGCGCTCTTTTTAGGCGGTGTTTTTGCCTATGACATGCTGGCAGGGTTTGAATCGCTCCCTCACGTAGAAGATGGCGAGAATGATTGTCCAGATTTTGTTTTTTACTTGGCAGAAACGCTTATTACGGTAGATCACCAAACTCGTGAAACCCACTTGATTGGCAGCGTTTTTAGCGGCGAAGACGTGGCTCAGCAATATTTCGGCATTTCCCAGCGTTTAGAATCATTGCACCAACAATTGCAGTCTATGCCTGAGACACCCACCTTGACCTCAGGATCAGGTATTGACGGCGCTGTTAGTCATGAAGAGACTGCAGTAAGTGTAGATAAAAGCGATGAAGAATTCTGTAACAATGTGCTTGAGCTAAAACAGCACATTCTTGCAGGAGATATTTTCCAAGTGGTTCCATCGCGAACGTTCTCACTGCCTTGCCCATCACCGCTTCTAGCTTATGCGCACTTAAAAGAACAAAACCCCAGCCCTTATATGTTCTATATGCAAGATGAAGCCTTTACTATTTTTGGTGCTTCACCGGAATCAGCGCTTAAATACGAAAGTGAAAGCAACCAAGTTGAAATTTATCCCATTGCTGGTACTCGCCCTCGCGGTAAACGCCCAGATGGCAGTATCAATCACGACCTAGACAGTCGTATTGAACTTAACTTGCGTGAAGACAATAAAGAGAAATCTGAACACATCATGCTGGTCGACTTAGCTCGAAATGATGTAGCGAAAGTAAGCCGACCAGGAAGTCGCTTTGTAAAAGACTTATTGAAAGTAGACCGCTATTCTCATGTTATGCACCTTGTTTCTCGTGTTGTCGGCCAACTTCGTGATGACTTAGACGCGCTGCACGCGTATCAAGCGTGTATGAACATGGGCACTTTAGTGGGTGCGCCAAAAGTAAGTGCCGCTACATTGATTCGTGAAGTAGAGCAAAAACGTCGTGGCAGTTATGGAGGCGCTGTAGGCTATATAAATGGCCAAGGTGATATGGATACCTGCATTGTTATTCGCTCGGCATTCGTGAAAAACGGCCGCGCATTCATACAGGCAGGTGCAGGTGTAGTTTACGACTCTGTTCCACAAGCTGAAGCTGATGAAACCCGTGCAAAAGCGCAAGCTGTTATTAGCGCGGTTAGCGCAGCACTTAAAGCGGAAGCGGAGACACAAGCATGAGTATGTCTATGATCAACAAAACCACCTTATTCTTGCTCGATAACGTCGACTCTTTTACCTATAACTTGGTAGATGAATTACGCGCGCTAAATTTAGAAATTAACGTATATCGCAATACCGTATGCGCCGATATGTTATTTGAGAAAATGCAAGAGCAAGCCACCAAGGGCCCAGTATTGCTAATGCTATCGCCGGGCCCAGGCGCACCAGGCGAAGCCGGCTGTATGCCAGCTTTACTAGAAAAAGTTGCAGGTACCTTTCCTGTACTAGGCATTTGCTTAGGCCATCAAGCCATTGTTGAATACTATGGCGGCATTGTGGGTCGCGCCACCCAAGTTATGCATGGTAAAAGTTCTGCTATTACTCATTCAGAAAAAGACATGTTTACAGACCTGCCACAGCCATTACATGTAGCTCGTTATCATTCATTAGCCGCACAAACACTCCCTGACGCCCTTGAGCCCTGTGCGTCTTGCGTTAACGACGATGGTTCTGAAACCGTCATGGCCGTGTTTAATAAAACTGATAAAATGCTGGGCTTTCAATTTCACCCTGAGTCGATATTAACGGCCCAAGGTAGTGTGCTGCTGAAGCAAAGCATCGACTATTTAACGCAACAAGGATAAAGCCATGTTTGACGCTACTCCATTACTTGAAAAACTTATCAAACAAGCGGCGCTGTCTCAAACCGAAGCTTACACGTTGTTCAACAGCATTATGCACGGTGAACAAAGCGAAGCCGTTATTGCAGCCGTGCTCACAGCACTAAAAATCAAGCATGAATCACCAGGTGAAATTGCCGGTGCGGCTAGTGCCATGGTGGCGAACGCCAAGCCATTTCCTGCCCCCACCTATCCGTTCGCCGACATCGTAGGCACAGGCGGAGATGGACATAACACCATTAATATTTCGAGCGCAGCAGGGGTTGTTGCAGCTGCGTGCGGCGTGAAAGTAGCCAAACATGGCAACAGAAGTGTATCAAGTAAATCTGGCTCCGCCGATTTGTTCAAACAATTCGGATTAAACTTGGAAATTACGCCAGAATTGTCGAGAAAATGCTTAGATGAAGCAAATTTCACATTTCTTTTTGCGCCGGTTTATCACGCGGGCATGCGTTTCGCAGCCCCCGTCCGTGCTGCCCTGAAGACCAGAACCTTGTTCAACATACTAGGTCCACTAGCCAACCCAGCGGGCCCAACACATGGTGTGTTCGGCGTATACTCTCCCGAACTGCTTGAACCTTACGCAAAAACCCTTATGCTTCTTGGCCAACATCGCGCCATGATTGTTCACGGTGACGGGTTAGATGAACTTGCTCTGCATGGGGAATCTATCATTTACGATCTTGAGCACGGTGATATTCGTAAGTTAACCGTTACCGCTGAAGACTTTGGCCTTTCCTCATACCCGTTATCGGCCATTGAGGGCGGTGAGCCAGAAGAGAATAAGAAATACATTGAAGCCGCGTTAGCTGGTGAAGGCCAAGAGGCCCACCGCGCTGCCATCGCCATGAATTGCGGCGCTCTACTAAAAGTTACCGGTACCGCCGATTCATTTAAAGACGGCACCGAAATGGCTATGCAAGCGATGAAAGACGCAAAACCTTTGGCGGTATTAAACAAGGTTGCCAAAATCAGTCAGGAGGTCAGCACTGATGCCTAATGTGCTAGAAAAAATTGTTGCCGATAAACGCATTGAAGTTGATGCCAGAAAAACGGCTTTGCCCCTTGAAAGCTTTAAAGCAGATTTAGTGCCTTCAAACAAAAGCTTGTTTGATGCGCTGAGTGAACCGAATGCGGGCTTTATTTTTGAATGTAAAAAAGCCTCGCCCTCAAAAGGGCTTATTCGCGAACATTTCGACCTAGACGAAATTTTAGCCGCATACACACCCTACGCAGCGGGCATTTCAGTGCTTACCGACGAGAAGTATTTTCAAGGTAAATTTGAATATTTGGCCTACGTTACAGAACGTGTATCACAGCCTGTATTAAACAAAGATTTCTTTATTGATACTTATCAGGTTTATTTGGCTCGTCATTATAACGCCGATGCCGTGTTGCTAATGTTAAGCGTGTTAGACGATGCACAATACTGTGAACTTGCCACCGTGGCCAATAGCTTGTCGTTAGATATTCTGACGGAAGTAAGCAACGAAGAAGAAATGCATCGCGCCATTGCCCTTGAAGCAAACATCATTGGCATTAACAACCGTAACTTACGCGACTTATCCACCGATTTAGCGACTACAGAACACTTGGTGCCTATGCTGGAAAGGGCCACGCACGACTTTGTTGTGATTTCAGAGTCTGGCATTTATACCCATGAAGATGTACTTCGCTTAGCCCCGCTTTGCCAAGGTTTCTTAGTAGGCAGTGCACTTATGTCGCAAGCTAATTTAAATCGCGCTGTTCGCAGCGTAATTTACGGTTCGGTAAAAGTGTGCGGGTTAACCAGTGTTGCACAAGCACAACTTGCATTTGAAAGTGGCGCCAGTATGGGCGGGCTGATTTTTGCTGAAAAATCACCTCGCTGCGTGACCGAATCTACTGCAAAAGATATCGTAGCAACCGTTGAAGGCGATTATGTGGGTGTGTTTGTAAATCACGACATCGATGAGATTGCCAAGTTAGCTACATCGCTCTCGTTAGCCGCCGTTCAATTACACGGCAATGAAGATGCAGCATATCGAGCAACGTTGAAAGACGCCCTGCCAGTAGGTTGTGAGATATGGCAAGCCGAAGGCGTTAAAGGCGCATTGCCTGAGTATTTACCTCAATTATTAGAAGACGAAAATATCGATTATGTACTGCTGGATTGCCAAGTAGGTAATGCGAAAGGCGGTACAGGGGAAAGCTTCGATTGGCGATTGTTAGACAATATTACCAACAAGCAAAAAATCATTCTAGCCGGTGGAATTAACGCTACCAACATTGCCCAGGGCATTGAGGTAGGCTGCGCAACCATCGACATAAATTCAGGGGTAGAAAGTGCCCCAGGCGAAAAATCGGCTGAAAAATTAGCCGAACTATTTTCAATTTGTCGCCGCTATTAACACTTAGGACAACGCATGAATCAATTAGATACAAAATTTGGAGAGTTCGGTGGCATGTATGTGCCTGAACTACTTATTCCTGCACTGGACCAACTAGAAAAAGCGTTTCTAGATGCGAAAGATGATCCTAGCTTCAATAAAGAGTTTTTGGGGTTATTAAAAGATTACGCAGGTCGCCCAACAGCAATGACGCTAACCCGCAATTTGGTGAGCAACCCTAAGGTAAAATTATACCTTAAACGTGAAGACCTACTTCACGGCGGTGCCCACAAAACAAACCAAGTACTAGGTCAGGCGCTTTTAACGAAGCGTATGGGTAAAACCGAAGTTATTGCCGAAACTGGCGCTGGCCAGCACGGCGTTGCTACGGCGTTAGCATGCGCATTATTAGGCTTAAAAGCCCGTATTTATATGGGTGCAAAAGATGTTGAGCGTCAAGCGCCTAACGTTTTTCGAATGAAACTAATGGGTGCAGAAGTTATTCCAGTAAATGCTGGCTCTGGCACACTTAAAGATGCGGTAAACGAAGCCATGCGTGATTGGTCTGCTAATTACGATACAGCACACTACCTTTTAGGTACGGCTGCAGGCCCTCATCCATTCCCCACGATTGTACGTGAATACCACCGCATGATTGGCGAAGAAACCCGTGCACAAATTTTAGAAAAAGAAGGCCGTTTACCAGATGCGGTTGTGGCTTGTGTAGGTGGTGGTTCAAATGCCATTGGGATGTTTGCTGATTTCATCGATGAACCTTCTGTAAGACTTGTGGGTGTTGAACCTGCAGGTAAAGGGGTGCACACCAAAGAGCACGGCGCAACTATTGTGACCGGCACCAAAGGTATATTGCACGGCGCTTATACCTTCATTATGCAAGACCACGAAGGTCAAATTGAAGAAAGCTACTCAGTGTCTGCCGGATTAGACTACCCTGCAGTTGGCCCTCAACATGCTTATTTAGCGGAAACTGGCCGAGCTGAGTACGTTGCAGCTACTGATGAAGAAGCCCTTAACGCGTTTCAATTACTTGCACGCAAAGAAGGTATTATTCCTGCGCTTGAGTCTTCACACGCCCTTGCACATGCATTAAATATGGCCGACGAAGCAGAGGAAGAAACCATAATTGTGGTGAATTTATCTGGCCGTGGTGATAAAGACTTGGCTCACGTAACCAAAATTTTAGGGGACAAACTGTAATGGAAAGATATGCAGAAATGTTTGCGCGCCTAGACGCAAAAAATGAAGGCGCTTTCGTTCCCTTCGTAATGCTGGGCGACCCTGATTTAGCGCAATCTGAAGCGATTATTTGCCAATTGGTAGAAAGTGGCGCTGATGCGCTAGAGCTTGGAATACCTTATTCAGATCCAATTGCTGACGGCCCTACTATTCAAGCCGCTAGCATTCGTGCGCACAAAAGTAACGTTACCGTAGCTAAATGCTTTGAGTTACTTACTCGCGTACGTAGTAAGTACCCACAAGTACCTATTGGATTACTGCTATATAGTAATTTAGTTTTAGCACAGACTATCGATGGCTTTTATAAACAGGCCAGTGATGCAGGTGTCGATTCTATTTTGGTTGCTGATGTGCCCATCCGCGAAGCCGCACCATTTCAAAAAGCGGCAGATGCCAACGGCATCTCGCAAATTTTGATTGCACCGCCGAATGCGACCGATGAAACCATGGAAAAAATTGGTGAATACTCGAAAGGCTACACTTACTTGTTAGGTAGAGCCGGGGTCACTGGCGCTGAGACTGCGGTTGAAATTCCTGCTGCTGAGTTGATTGCGCGACTAACGGCACACAAATGTGCACCACCACTACTTGGATTTGGTATTTCTACGCCAGCACAAGTAAAGTCGGCTATTGATGCTGGTGCAGCGGGCGCAATTTCCGGCTCGGCTACAGTGAACTTGATTGCGGCTAATCTAGACAACAATGACGCTATGCTAAGTGCATTGGGTGAGTTTGTGCAGTCTATGAAAGCGGCAACTGCAAAGGATTAAGGATTAGGAGCCATAATATGCTTTATATGATTTGTGCTACCGATGTAGCAAACAGCTTAGAAAATCGTTTAGCCGCACGCCCTGCGCATCTAGCGCGTTTAAATACGTTAAAGGATGAAGGTAGGTTAGTGATAGCTGGCCCCTTCCCTGCTATCGACAGCCCAGATCCTGGTCCTGCTGGGTTTACTGGTTCATTGGTAGTTGCAGAATTTGAATCGCTAGAAGCGGCGCAAGCTTGGGCTGATGCCGACCCGTATATTGAAGCAGGGGTTTACGAAAGCGTAATCATTAAGCCTTATAAAAAAGTGCTTCCTTAGCGGTTATTGAGCTGCCTATTTACAGCTTTATAACTAGTTAAGGCGTTATAGCAAGCTTTTTGAGCCCTTTGTGTCAATGTGCGTTAATCAAGCACTGAGCTTCGATTTTGCCAATAAAAAAGCCTGAGAGAAATGCTAATGCATTCCTTTCAGGCTTTTTTGTGTGCGACGCTAAATTGGACAGACACTAAATTGGACAGACACTCAAATCCAAACCATTTTTAAATTTGGACAGTCACTCCAATTACCCGTTTGGCAATCGGTCGGCATTTATCACTTGTCGAAACGTAAAATTGGACACACACTTATCTGAAGTGATTTAATCACAAATTAACTTTGCCATGCTCACCCATTTCATCTGGTGAAATGGTTTTGCCCGTCATCAATTTAAACATACCTTTAAGAGAAGGGTCTGCTTCCCAAATCTCGGCATCCGCCAAATTAAATCGCAGCATAAGTAGATTAGGATCGTCCTTACCCTTCTCGTACCACGCCTCAACGCCATTAGACCAATATTTATCGATAATGTCTTGGCGAGTTTCCTGAACTAAAGTTCCTCGAATGCATGCAAATACATCATGCCCTTTCGAGGAAAACTGTACCATTGCTTGGCCGCCTTCAGCGATACGATTATCTTTGGTGGTATAAAACCAAAATTCGCTATTAGCATGCTTATCGAGCTGGGCACGCATTGGCTCTGAGTGCATATTTTTACCAGTAAGACTTACCATTACGTTTGGGCTACTAGACATAGCTTCCCACATTGCTGTTTTAATATCGTGCGACATATTCCCTCCGTTGCATACAATGTAAATAAACTTATCTAACTGCAATTCACACTACGTGCCAGAATAAACATTAATCGCTACAGACGAGGCCATGAAGGGGATACATAAACAAGGCGCTCTGTAAAAACGTAAAGCGGTTCATGCTAGTACCTATAACCTATTCACTCTTACAGTAAGTTTTTCACACCAACTAAGTTCGAGAACTAACATTGGACACACACTTTAACTAGGAAAAAGGTTGGACAGTCACTCAAGCGTGAGTGGCTTCTGTCACCTATAAACTTGAAACTTGAGTGTGTGTCCAATCCAGTAGCTAGTTGAATTTCTTCTAGACTTAAGTGACTGTCCCACATTCATTCTTGCACTTCAGATTTGATACTAAGGCTTTATGTACACGCTCTATTTGGCAAGGTAGACTTATACATACATTCAGTAATGGTTCAGCTCCGGTCTATATACTAGATCCCTATCGGGCTTTGCCTGCTTTTTTGGTGAGAATATATGGTGAATACACTTCGCGCGGTGGCTTTAGTGCTAACCCTGTTTATATGCAGTGGTGGTAATGCCTTTGCACAGCAGGAAAAAAGTGGCGAATTAAGCAAGAGCCAAGCTGTGGAACGTGCCCGTCAGGCCGAAGCTGGACGTGTACTTCGTGTAAGCCAAACTAACCAGAAATACCGCGTTAAGGTTTTAAAGGAGTCGGGCCGCGTAGTCTCTGTTGACGTAGACAAGCGCTCTGGAAAAGTGAAGACATCTAAGAATAATTCAAAGGATTAACATGCGGATACTCATTGCTGAAGACGACAGCCGCCTACTAACCCAGCTTGACAGCCTACTACAGCAACATGGATACAGTGTAGATTTGGCCGATAACGGCGAGCATGCGCTTTATCAACTCAATGAATATGCTTACGATTTAGCTATCATCGATATCGGCTTACCTAAAATGGACGGCTTTGAAGTTATCCGAAAAGCAAGGCAGGAGGACATACGCTGCCCCGTGCTTATCTTAACCGCTCGTGATCGCTGGCAAGAAAAAGTCGAAGGGTTAGACGCAGGAGCTGATGATTACCTTACTAAGCCATTTCACAATGAAGAGTTATTGGCACGGGTTAAAGCACTAATTCGCCGCGCCTCTGGCCAAGCAAACCCTGTCATACAGTTCGGCCCTATTTCGCTGGACACAGTCGCAGAAGAAATTACTGTAAATGATACCCCTCTGGAATTAACTGCGTACGAATACAAAGTCATGGAATACTTAATGCTGAACCCGCAGAAAGTGGTCTCGAAAACAGAGTTAACTGAGCATATTTACGATCAAGATTTTGATCTCGATAGTAACGTTATTGAAGTTTTTGTTGGCCGATTGCGTAAAAAGCTAGATCCTGAAAGTAGCTTCAAGCCCATTGAAACCCTTCGCGGGCGTGGATATAGGATTAACCGCAATCTATGAAGCATAACCGATGAAACAATTGTCGCTGAGAATACGGAGCATTCTATTAGCGATGGGCGTACTTGCCCTATTTGCACCGCTGACTGTGGTTATTTTAGATGACGCTTATACCACTAGTTTAACCCAAGCCAAGATGAGTGAACTTCGACTCATGAACCTAGGGTTGCTCTCGGCTTTTGAGCTAGACGGCGATATTCCCTTCATGCCTGAGATTTTATACGAAGAGCAGCTTAACTTACCAGGCTCTGGTTACTTAGGTGTGATTGTTTTTCGAGGGCACGTTGTGTGGCAGTCGGCTTCAGCATTAGATTACACATTGCCTGCCCCAAATCTTAACGTCAATGTAGGTAACGAGCTCTTCGTTGAATCTTACACGGCCAATTTTGACGGCAACACAGATTATTTCGCCTACGCGTTTACCGCCGAATTTGCCTCAGAAAGCAACTTCGAGCCAGTCCGTTTTTACATTTTCAATAATAAGCACCTGTTTGATGGAGAACGGGAAACCTTTATATCGGTGGTGTGGCGTTGGCTACTTATCTTGTCCGGCGGCTTGCTTGTACTGATAATAGTGGGGATAAGCCTTGTGCTTATGCCAGTAAGAAAACTTATTAGCGAAATTTCACTTACCTCTACCGGTCAGAAACAACAGCTTGATGCGCACTACCCTGTCGAATTTAATCCGTTAAAACAGTCAATTAATGAGCTGATTGAATCTGAATCTCAGCAGCGAGCTCGTTATAAAAACAGCTTGGACGACCTTGCTCATAGTTTAAAAACACCACTGGCTGTGGCTTTAGGGGTTAAAAAGCTTCCAGAGCAAGCCGTTGAATCTTTAAATCAAATTGACCAGATCATTCAACGCCAATTAAAACGTGCTAGTGCTGGTAAAACTGGGTGGCAAGCGGCTATTCCTTTGTTACCTATCATACAAAAAGTGGCTAACGCCATGGATAAAGTTTATCAGCATAAGCAATTGTCGATAACGATTGAAGCCACTAACAAGGTCGCCATAAAAGCAGACGAAACAGATATAATGGAAATGGTTGGAAATTTGTTAGATAACGCTTGTAAGGCTGCGAACTCAACCGTATTGGTTACGCTAATTAACGAAGGAAACTGGGCGGTGTTGACCATTGATGATGATGGTCCCGGCATCCCTTCGGATAAGAAACAAGCACTGTTAGAGCGTGGTACTCGATTAGATACTTACGCAGATGGACAAGGAATTGGCATGGCCTTGGTAAGCGATCTTATTGCCATCTACCAAGGTAAACTGCTTATCGAGCGCGCCCCTATTGGCGGCGCTCGCTTTATTGTGAAGTTCCCGGTTTAAGCTTTTTCTTTTTTATCGCCCGCACTAGACAATAACACCGCAAGCCATTGGCTTTCCTCTCGAGACTCCAGTGCTATTTTTACCACCATAGTCAGTGGCACCGAAAGCAGCATACCTACTGTACCCAATAACCAGCCCCAGAAAATTAATGATAAAAACACCACCAAGGTAGATAGCCCCATCCCTTTGCCCATCAGCCTTGGCTCTACCATATTACCCATAATGGTATTCACTAACAAAAAGCCCAATGCCGCCATGCCTGCTGATGCCAAACCATATTGAACAAAAGCAATAAGTACAGCTGGAAGTGCAGCGATTATTGAGCCTATATTAGGGATGAAATTCAGCATAAATGCCAATACAGCCCATAGTAGAAAATGATCGATTCCCATCACATAAAGCCACGTACCGATAATTAACCCAGTCCCTAAACTTACCACCGTTTTAATAGCCAAATAGCTATTTACTGAACGAATGAATCGGTCGATGTGCTTCAATTTCATGTCAGGGTCTGACAATGCAATGTGCAGACGTTTTGGAATGCTATCTGCCTCAAACAACATAAAAATAACCGTTAACAATATAAGGAATAAGTTCGACAATACACCGCCCATACCGCTAATAAAATTGGTCGCTACTGACATCGCGGTGGCGGGATCTAAGTGTGTGGCAATTAGCTCTTGGTTAACGTTAATATTGTATTGCGCGAGTTTTTCTATAATCCACGAAAACTCGGTATCAAGCTTAGCCCGGTATTCTGGAAGATTTTCTCTAAATTCCGTCATAGACTGTCCTACAAGGCCAGCAAGAAGAAATCCAAAGACTAGTATTAATAGTATTACTAAGGTGATAGAAAGCCATTTAGGCACGCCAAAACGTCCGGTCCAATGAATGATTGGGCTACACGCAATAGCGATAAATATTGATAAGAAAAAGGGTACCATAATTGTACTAGCGGACTTTATCCCCGCCATCACAACAACTAAACATGCGAGAACAATAAGTACTTTCGCTATGGGTGAGCGCAATTCCATGGACATTTGTGTGCTTCATTCCTAATAAAAAACTCAAACACTTTACAGTGACTTATACATAACTACAAATACGAGAATACAATGACCTTCAACTTAGCCACAATTAAAATTAAAAACCTGAGATTGAGAACTTATATTGGTATTAATGAAGATGAAATCATCAATAAACAAGACGTTATCGTCAATGTAAAAATTGATTACGATGCCCAAAGAGCGACAGACAGCGACAATATGGAAGACGCGTTGAACTATAAAGTAATTACCAAGGCCATTATAAAGCTGGTAGAGGATAACCGATTTTCATTGCTCGAAAAACTCACTGCCGACGTATTAAGTTTAGCTGCTGAACATTCATCAGTACGTTACGCCGAAGTAGAGGTTGATAAGCCTCATGCACTGCGATTTTCTGATTCGGTGTCGCTAACGCTTTCGTGTAATAAAACCGGTTGAGCGTGGTTCAGGACCTTTAATAAGCACTTATATAAGCATTTTTGCTAACTCTCTTATAGGCATATTGTATGAAAATTTTAATGACAGGCGGCACTGGTCTCATCGGTAGCGCGTTTATTGAAAAATATATAAACGAGCATCAGTTTACTGTCATAACCAGAGCACCCGAAAAAGCTAAGCGACAATTGGGAGACGATGTGGCTTTTGTTTCAGGGGTGAGTGACATTGATGATATTGGAATTTTTGATGCCATCATCAATTTAGCTGGCGAACCCATTGCCGACAAACGTTGGACAGACACTCAAAAGCAAAGAATCTGCGATAGCCGGTGGGATATTACCTCTAAAATTGTGGCAAAAATTAATAGTGCGGGCACTCCACCACCAGTATTTATCTCTGGTTCGGCCATCGGTTTTTACGGCAGTAAAGGCAGTGTTGATGTAACCGAACAAACGCCCCCCCACGAAGAGTTCACCCACGACCTTTGTGCTAAATGGGAGGCTATTGCTACCTCAGTAGCTCGCAACGAAACGCGTGTATGTACGCTTAGAACCGGTGTAGTGTTAGCTAAAAATGGCGGGGCATTGGATAAAATGGCACTGCCCTTCAAACTAGGCTTAGGTGGTAAAATAGGCAGTGGCGATCAGTATTTATCATGGATCCACATTGATGACATGGTATCGGCTATTGCATACCTGCTTGAGCATGATAGTTGCCATGGACCGTTTAATCTTACAGCTCCATCACCATCTACGAATGAAGATTTCTCGCAGACATTAGCGGCAACGCTTTCACGACCGTGTTTGTTTACCGTACCGAGCTTCGTGATGAAGATAGCTATGGGTGAATCTTCTGACATGATATTAAAAGGCCAAAAAGTGCTACCTGAAAAGCTCGTTACCTCAGGCTACACATTTACTTACCCCACTTTACAAGGTGCGCTAGAAGCAATTTATAAGTAGTGAAGCTTACTCCCACTGAGTAGGACACACACTCGAGCTAATAGCGAACAGCTAAGAACAGCTAGGACAGACACTTATAATGAACTTGAATTTATCCAATTTGAATTAAAACAGGATTGAACACAAACTTGAATTCAAGTGAAATTAGAAATTGGACACACACTCGAATTTAGGTGTGTGTCCAACATTTTGTAGGTTGGCTTGCAAAACCATTTCAAGCGAGATAGAACACTCACTTGAGTGACTGTCCGATTCACTTACATTTTAAAACGGCCTTTCCTAACTCTCGTTAGCTAAACAGCCGCTAAACCATCTTTCTCAGCAGTGCTGATGTATTTAACGTAAGCAAACGCCAGCATCCAATTGCCCCTAACGCGCCTACCACAATCGCACCAACAATCGGCGCAATAACCCAGTACTCAAAGTGTAGACTTGCGGTCATTTGGAACACATTGGTTTGCAGCATATACAAGCTAAGCTCATTGGCGAGCGCTGCCATGAAACCTGCAACCACACCGATGATTAGAAACTCAAACACCACGCTTTTGCGAATTAAACTGCCTTTTGCCCCAAGCGTTCTTAAAATTGCCAACTCTTGTCGTCTTTCATCCATGCTGGCTTGAACTTGGGCAATTAACACTAAACTGCCTGCCACAAGTACCAAGACTAAGATAAATTCAATGGCCACCGACACTTGATTAACAATATCTCTTAGCTGGTTAATTCGCGCATCAACGTCAAACATAGTGATAGACGCAAATGGCTTTAACAACGTGGTTAGTTGTGATTTCTGTGCTTCGGGTAAATAGAAGCTGGTAATGTAAGTGGGATTGAACGACGCCATAGCCTCAGGTTGAATAACAAAGAAAAAGTTAGGCTGCATAGTTTGCCAGTTCACTTTTCTAAAACTTGTTACCTTGGTTATAACAATTTCACTTCCCACATTGAACGTCAGCATATCGCCTAATTCAATGCCAAGTCGCTCCCCTACATCGGTTTCGACTGAAACGGCGAATACGTCCTCTTCTAATGCATCAGTGTTATCCCCATGCCATGTACCACTGATAATTTCATTCTCTTTTTGTAACGAATTACTCCACGTTAAATTCGCTTCACGTCCAAGTCCTTGTCTCCCTTCAGTATTCGAATCGTCCTCTTTAGACACTTCAGTATTTACACTGTCATCATTCACTGCAACGAAGCGCCCTCGTATTACAGGGTAAAACTCTTCGATGGTGATTCCGTTTGATTTGAAGTGTGTGTCCAATTCTGTTTTTTGATCACCAGTTATATTAATCAAAAAGTAATTAGGTGTGCCTTCAGGTAATTGAGAACGCCACTGCGACACCATATCGTTGCGCATAACCAATACCACAAGTAACAACATAATAGTGACTGAGAAACTAATCAGCTGAACACTATTTTCCATTGAACGGCGCTTAATTCGCGCCCATGCAAGCTGCCAAGGGCCCATTTTACCTGAGCCGAATTTGCGTCCCGCTGCAATCAGCAAAAAGGTTGCGCCTAGCAAACCTGCAACTAAAACCACACCAGAGCCAAACAAAATAAGACTTATCATCAAATCTTGGCTATAAATCCACATCAGTAGAAAAATAGCGCCACCCGATGCCACGTATTGGATAGTTCTAGAACGCAAATTGGTACTTAAATCACGGCGAAGCACCCGCAGAGGAGGAATTGAAAACAACTGCATCAATGGGTAAAGCGAGAACAACAATGAGCATGTAGCCCCTGTGAAAACTGCAATTAGTACTGGCCGCCAGTGCCAAATAGTTAACGCCACATCAACTTGTTCAGCAACTAACCACACCACAATTTGCTGACCAATGAAACCCATTATTAATCCAATAATAATGCCTAGCCCAGTGATAAATAGAATTTGAAGAAGATAGATTCGGCGAATGACCTGCTTTGTCGCTCCGAGTGTTTTCATGATAGCCACGGGGTCGAAATGGCGTTGGCTATAGCGCTGAGCTGCCACCGCAATGGAAACCGCAGCAAGCACTATGGCAAGTAAACTCGCTAATAAAAAATAGCGCTCAGCACTGGCTACCGAACGGCCAATGGCTGATTCGTCATCTTCAACTGTACGCCAGTTATGTAAATCATCGTTCAAACTAGGAGTTAGCCAGTCGTAAAAAGTGCTAATAGCACTACTTTCACCTTCGAAATAGCCCACGTAACGTGCCCGGCTACCTGGCCCGGTTATGGCCGTTGCATCCAAATCGGACAGTCTAATAAGGGCGATGGGGTCTGTGTTAAAAACACTGAACCCTGCATCAGGAATATCAACCAACACTTTGGTTACCGTGAATTCAGCATCACCAATTTCAATGCTGTCTCCTAAGCTTAGCTTCAGCGTTTGAAACAACAAAGACTGCAGCCACACTTCGCCTGGCTTGGGCAAATCTCTTGCCGCTTCTTTCTGTCCAAAAGGCACATCAGTAGTATTAACCGTGCCCTTTAGTGGATAATTTTCATTAACAGCCCGAAGGTCTACCAGAGACATTTCGTCACGGTGAAACACCATCGACCGAGTAGTCACCTGCTTTGCCGTGTTAAGCCCTCCATCACGAGCATGCTGTAACCAAGCCTCATCAATGGGGGTATCAGAGCGTAACTGTGCATCAGCTGCTATAAATGCCGCTGAGCGCTCTTTTAAGGCACCTTGCAACCGCTCACTAAATAACGACAATGATAATACCGCTCCTACCGACAACACAATTGCCAATAGAATGATGGTTAACTCTCCGCGCTTCGCCTCATGACGAAACAATCGCCATGCCAAGGTCGATGTCGTACTCATTTATAGGGCCTCCATTTATACGGCCTCTGTACGCTTTATCGCCGATAAGACAGTAGACTCAGTCAATTCGCCCGCTTGCATGGTTAACTGCCTATCACACTTATCGGCAAGCTTGTTGTCGTGGGTAACCAGCACTAATGTTGTGCCCTTCTCTCGGTTCAGCGCAAAAAGAAGGTCTTCTACTTTATGGCTGTTTGTTGCATCCAAGTTTCCAGTCGGCTCATCAGCAAATAGAATTTTAGGAGAAGTGATAAAAGCCCGCGCAATAGCAACACGTTGCTGTTCACCACCTGAAAGTTGATTTGGGTAATGACTCGCGCGATGACCAATGCCTACTTGCTCAAGGATCTTAGTTGCCATCTGCTTAGGATTGTCTAAGCCTGCGATTTCAGCCGGCAGCATTACATTTTCAATGGCCGTTAAACTTTGCACTAACATAAAGCTCTGAAAAATAAAGCCTACTTTTTGACCCCGCAACACAGCGCGAGCCTCTTCATCCATAGTATGTAATGGTTCGCCATCTAGATGAATTTCTCCTTGGGAGACCTCATCTAAGCCGGCCAATAGTCCTAATAGAGTAGATTTTCCTGAACCTGACGCACCGATAATGGCAACGGACTCACCAGACTTGACTTCAAAAGATATAGGATGAAGGATCTCAAGCGTACCTTCGCTCGTAGTTACAGACTTAGTTACTTTGGATGTTTTAATCATATAGGGGTCATCAATTCGTGATTTATCGTTTTCGCAGCGCCGTTTTGTTCACACTGCTTTTATTTATACCGTTATCTGCATTATCAGATCAGACCGATACAACCGTCCCTAATAATTCAGCTAAATTATTGATTCTAGGTGACAGCCTATCTGCTGCATACGGGTTAGATCAACAAGAAGGTTGGGTGAGTTTGTTACAAAAACGCTGGCGTGACGAGAATATATCGATCGACATTGTAAATGCTGCGGTAAGCGGTGAGACCACAGATGGCGGTTTAGCTAGGCTTCCAAGGTTAATTGAACAACATACACCAAGTCACATTTTAGTAGAACTTGGTGGTAACGATGGCCTTCAAGGGCACAGCATCAGTAAGATTAGGGACAATTTGAGCGCAATTGTTAGGATAGCAAAATCAGACAATACCGTTGTTTTTGTGCAAGACATGCAAATACCCACTAATTACGGCAAGCGCTATACACAAATGTTTAGCGACACTTTTGAGACTGTCTCAGAGCAACATGAAGTTACAAAAATTCCTTTTTTTCTTGAGGACATAGCACTTCAGAAAGACTTAATGCAACGTGATGGTATTCATCCGAACGCTGAAGCACAACCAATGATTGTAGATTTTATGTTCGAAAAATTGACACCTTTAATCATAAACAAGCGTTAACCTGTGCTATGCTTTTAACCTTATATGTTAAACGCTAAACAAATAACAGCTTAATTTGGAGATTGTTATGGACGTTTCATCATCAACGTCAACACCAGTATCGAATGTACTTCAGTCGCCACAACAAGAACCTCAGCGACAGGTTCAACAACGTGCTAGCCAGCAAACTGAAGTAAGTGCGCCCCAGCAAACGCAAGAAGCGGCACCTGCCACAGACAGTCGAGTTGGCTCACGTATAGATACCTACGTTTAGTCATAAAACCCGCCCTAAGCACAGTAGTTTATTAACGCATTTCCAGCATAATTATTTCCGAATCACTCGGAGATATGGAAATGCCGCTACCTCGATACAAGCAAGTCAATTTAGATGTCACACCTTATTATCATTGCACATCACGTTGTGTGCGACAGTCCTTCCTCTGTGGCGTTGATGCCAGCACAGGCAAAAACTACAACCACCGCAGACAGTGGATTGTAGACAGGTTACATAAGCTCACGAAAACCTTTGCCATTGACCTTTGTGCTTATGCCGTAATGCACAGTCACACTCATATTGTGGTTCATATCGCAAAGGCGAGAGCTGAACATTGGAGCATGGATGAAGTGTTACTTCGCTGGAAAAATTTTTACCGTTGCCCTTCAGTAGTCCAACGTTATCTTGATGAAGAGACCAGAAGTTCATTATCTGAAGTAGAGCTTCAAAAAGCTGAAGAATTAAGTGAGATTTACCGTCATCGCTTGTATAGCGTAAGTTGGTTCATGCGGCTATTAAATGAGTTTATTGCTCGAAAAGCGAATAAAGAAGATGAGTGTTCAGGCTACTTTTGGGAGCGCCGATTCAAAAGCCAAGCGATATTGTCTGAAAATGCGCTTGCAGCAACCATGGCCTATACCGATTTAAATCCCATCCGGGCCGATATAGCCAAAACTCCAGAGCAGTCCCACTTCACCAGCATTCAGTACAGAATTAATGCTTTGAAAGTAAACAAAGTGCCTGCTCGGCTTATGCCATTTAATGATCAAGTTCCAGTTAATGAAAGCAGCCTGCCCTTCAATTTAACCGATTACTTAGTACTGGTTGATGAAACCGGTCGCGTTATGCGCTCAGATAAGAAAGGTGCTATTCCCAAAAAAATTAAGCCTATCTTAGACAGGCTTAAGGTTTCTGGTAAATCTTGGATTACCCTTTCAACCAAACTAGAAAGGAAATTCGCAGGCCCTATCGGCTCTGCAGAGCGAATTTGCGTGTATGCCTCTGCATGCGAATATGGCAGAAAGCCAAACATTGCAAATGCCAGAAGATACCTTCAATAGGCTTTCAACGTTAAATTCATAACGCGAAATCAACAAGAAACGAAGCTAATATACTTTAATAGCCTAGTGAGAAGCTTGTCTGGCTAACACATCCACAATTTCTTGTGATTTTGATAAGCGCCGGATGTCGTTAAACAACAATTCTGCTTCAGGATATTGCCTTTTTAAATAGCCACACCACTGCTTTATACGATTAGGGTAGTACTTACCCTTATCACCGTAAATTTCATAGCCTGAATAGCGAATAAGCAATGCGGCCACATCTTCCCATGCCATAGGTGGTTCGTCATTTCGAATACACCTTGCTAAGTTTGGCATGGCAAGCGCTCCCCTACCCACCATTAAGTTAGTGCAAGCTGATTGCTCTTGGCAACGCTGGGCTTCTTCTGCATTCCAAATTTCGCCATTTGCCACTAGTGGAATATTAGTGCTTTGCTTTATTTTAGCAATCCATTCCCAGTAGGCTGGCGGCTTATAACCTTCCGTTTTTGTTCTAGCGTGTACGACTAGTTCAGACGCGCCCGCTTCCGTGATGGCGATAGCATTTTCTACAGCAAGCGATTTATCTTCAAAGCCCAAGCGGATTTTTGCTGATACAGGTTGTGAGGCGGGTACCGCATCGCGAACGGCTTTTACGATGTCGTATAAAGCCTGGGTTTCTTTTAAAAGGACCGCACCGCCTTTGCTTTTATTAACAGTTTTTGCAGGGCAGCCAAAATTTAAATCTACCCCTGGCGATCCCAAATCAACCGCAGTATAAGCATTTTCTGCCAACCACTCTGGGTGCTGCCCTAATAGTTGGACACGCACTGGTACGCCATTAGGAGTTTTGCCGCCATTATGTAGCTCGGGGCATAGCTTGTAGAAGGTTTTATTGGGAAGTTTTTGATCCACTACTCTTACGAATTCAGTTACACACTGATCGAACCCACCTACATGGGTAAGCATATCTCGCATTAAATGGTCGACAACACCTTCCATAGGTGCCAGCATGATTTTCATAACTAAATTTCGCTAAAACTGAGTGGTTAAAATGGGCGCGAGAGTGTAGCAAAGTGCGGGTTATATGACCATGCTATTTAAGTTTCGAGAGGAAATTGTGTAATTAGAGCGGCTGTCCTAGCCTTTGTTTGAGTGACTGTCCGAAATCTAACTTGAGTGACTGTCCGAAACCTAACTTGGTTTGAGTGACTGTCCGAAATCTAACTTGAGTGACTGTCCGAAACCTAACTTGGAGTGACTGTCCACCCCTTACTTGAGTGTGTGTCCAACCCTAACTTGAGTGTGTGTCCAACTTTTGGGTTTGTAAGCGGATGAGGACATTTTGTTTTTGCTGTGTGCTATAGCTCGACCAACTAGTGATTTCTTTAATGGTGCGCTTACAACCGGTGCATACATCATCGGCGTCTAGCTTACAGTTGGCAATACAAGGTGACACTATACTCACTAATACTTGGCCCTAAGAGTTTGATTTTCTGATGCAGTATTTTTAGCAATAAGAGAGGCATGTAGCATAGCATCAATCACTTTTTGCGTAGGCTCTTTGGCAGTCCACATACAGACATGCACACCGAACTTCGCATTCAAGAACGCGTCGAACTGGGTTTTATCTTCATAATCACCCTTCACCAATTGTTGTTTATAGCCATCATAAATTAATGCAGAAAATGTAAACACGTAAGCCTCCTCATCGAGAAGGCTCAAATATACACCTAGACGTCTAAACATTCAAACATCTAAACGTCTATTTTATATATTCCAATGCTGCGGTGATCACAGCCACTTGGGCAGCATTACAATTTTCAGCCGTGGCATTAGCGCTATCAGGATAAACTTCTGTTGTGGTTACAAACTCTGCGTCTGTCATGCCACCACAAAGATACAATGCTTTTTTGTCGTAACAAATTACACCTTCAGACAATAAGTCAGCACCTATAATTTTGCCGCTATCATCAGCAAGCGCAATATGAGTTACCTGCTTAACTGCATCGATAATAGCTTCCTGAAATGGTTTTTGTGGATTAGTGGTATTCGCCACTAAATAAAACCCATCAGGAATATTCCAATTATCGTGAGTCGTTGCATCTCGTGCTGCTAATGCAGGCCTAAACTCACTGTTATCGGTATCGGTGGTTTCATGTAAATCGACATGCAATGTAAATGGTAAGTTCAACGATTCAACGAATGCCATTAGCTGCGCTGATTCCGGCGCTGGAGAATTAGGATAAAATGAACGATTAGGATCTAACGCATACTGATCCCAACGGTTAATCGTCTCATAACCCCAAGGGCTAACACATGGAACAACAATGATGGTGAAGTCTTCTGCATACTCACTTAGCTTGGTATTGATAAACTGAAGCGCGCCCTGCACCCCACTGGTTTCATACCCATGTACACCGCCGGTAACTAGCACCGCTGGCTTGGCTGCGTCGATATTTTTAGGGATTACGGCATACAACGGGTATCGAGACTCATCGTAAGGCAACGCGCCATACTGCTTTAATTCAAACCCTTCAGGAATGCTGCCTAACTGTTTTAGTACTTCATCGCTGTATGAACGCTTTATAGTTTGGCGCTGTTTCCACTCTTCTTTCTCTTCTTCACCCCAAGGTTGTCCTGGCGTGCCGATAGGATAATTTTGCATAAATAACCTCTTTGTTAACACGGCTATATTATCAAGACGGTATTGGTTTGTATGTGGAATATCGATAAGAGCGGGAGGAATTAAGGTGTAGAAACGAAAAAGCCAACCCGAAGGTTGGCTTAACGATATGGCGTCCCCAAGGGGATTCGAACCCCTGTTACCGCCGTGAAAGGGCGGTGTCCTAGGCCTCTAGACGATGGGGACAAAAAATTTTCTTTCAAAAGCTATGCTTTTGAGATTTTTTGTAAGGTGAAGCGAGCTCTGCGAGCTGAGCGACATTATCCTTACAATCAATCAATTTCTGTAAGGAGAGGTGAGCTCCGCGAACCGAACGACCTTATAACCTTACAAAAACAAATTTTTGTCGCTGATAGTAACTTTTCAATTACTACCGGCCTAATTCACAGTTACGGACTGTGACACCGGAAAATGGCGTCCCCAAGGGGATTCGAACCCCTGTTACCGCCGTGAAAGGGCGGTGTCCTAGGCCTCTAGACGATGGGGACAAAAAATCTTCTTTCAAAAGCTATGCTTTTGAGATTTTTTGTAAGGTGAAGCGAGCTCTGCGAGCTGAGCGACATTATCCTTACAATCAATCAATTTCTGTAAGGAGAGGTGAGCTCTGCGAACCGAACGACTTTATAACCTTACAAAAACCAATTTTTGTCGC
>Ga0209404_10000778_pt1 | contig 23878 bp, 19 predicted proteins | sample TroAtlMetagenome_2_FD_187447 | JGI IMG/M metagenome (GOLD analysis project Ga0209404, IMG submission 187447) | Marine eukaryotic phytoplankton communities from Atlantic Ocean - Tropical Atlantic ANT8 Metagenome (SPAdes) (version 2) | ecosystem: Environmental > Aquatic > Marine > Oceanic...
TAGTCGATCTATTAGGTCAAATGCGTTTTCCACATCACCGTCTAGTTTAGTATCATCCGTCCCCTTAAGCACACCACGAGAATCAACCGGCAAAGTTTTATAAACTGGAAGCGAGGCTCCAAAATTATTGATCTCATCTCTACGAGCCTCTTTGATTAGATTATCAGGATGCTCGAGATTTTCTTGGGTTCGAAATCGACCAAAATCATCATAGCTTTCAAAAGGAAAACCTAACGGATCCATTTTTTGATGACAACGCCAGCAGTAATTATCACCCGTCCGTATCTCCATTCGCTGACGGAGTGTTTTGTGGGGATCCGGAGGAATGACAGCATCTACGGTGATGGGTACGTCCGGTATCGTTCCCGCTAATAATTTTTCTCTAATCCATTTTCCCCTATGAATTGGGTCTGTTTCCAAGTTTTGAGAATGAGCAATCAGCCACGCTGGATGGGTCAATAATCCCTTTCGGTTTGGGATTACTGCCGGCTGAATGGGTGGGTAGTTCCATTTTTTCCAATCAATGTTCCAGTAGGTAGTGACCTGTTCTCCTCTCATCTGCTGACCGGTCCGGCCCAATACGTTGCCTCCATGCCAAAACCCCATCGCCATCTTCATATAGGGCATACCGTTAACCTGACCATTGTTGAAATGAATTTCTAATGCGGTCATCATTCTCTTCAAAATACCTAAGAGTGACTTATTATCTTTTGATCGCGTCTTACTAAATTCCCATATCGTCATCATAAAATCTTTATGAGGGGCGATGTCGTCTGGTTCCCATGTCTTCCATTCTAATTTATTGAAGTAATTATAGACTTTTTTGAGCTGATCGGATCCGGCCTTCATCTCACTATTATCACCCGAATGATAAACGTAGAATTTATCGGTCGTTAGAAGCTCCTCAAAGACCCTTTCGTCTTTTTCCAGAATATACTCTACAAGCATGTCAGCCTCATCAATCAGACGGCTGACGGCTTGTTCATGGCGCCCTGCACCAAAACGGGAATCATCTTTAAAGACATCCTGAGCCTTGGGGTATCCAAAAAACTCTCGAAAGAATCTTACTTTCCTGATCGGTTGATTTGTGACACTGGCGTTGAGGTTCATAGCCTGAACATTTTCGTCAATGACACACCATTGTTGACGACTCTTCAGGATGCGTCGAATTTCACGTTCATAATCCTTTCGTGATTGTAGCCGCCCCTCCCTAACTGCACTAACAAGCTCTTTGTCAGGAGCTGCATCAGTCAACGCATAAGCCAAGGCATAGCTCGCGTTACGTGGCGATATCATTCGACGACCGTGTTTGTCTGCATCACCCTCCCCAAATTCATTTCTATAGGCAAACTCTGTACTTAATATAAGAGCCTCTATAAGCTTACCAATAGCCTTCTGTAGTCCAATTTTTTGAGTATAGAGGATTAGTTGCTCAAGGTTTTCCTTGCGCTCTAAGTCAGTCGGCATGCGTTCGAATATCTTCACATAAAGCTCATCAATTAGTTTTCTTACCGCGGATTCGTTATTGCCATCTTCAGCCTGAAAAGATTCTTTCCAATCTGCTAAGCACTTATCGATAATCTGATTATAAGCATCCCCCTTAATCCGATGTTTTTTAATTGTTTCAGTAATTATGGCAGCCTCTTCATCATTGGGTGGTGAATATTCTGGTGGGCCAAAATTACCTTTTTTGATATGATTGTAGACCCTGTTCATATCCCATGTATCAAAAAACAACTTCATGGTTGTAATACGGTTTTGTATTCGATAATTGGTCACCCCTTCTTTGAACCAATCCGATTCACAATAATTTATGATCTGATCGAATTCCTCACGATTGGCATCGCTGTAAGGGGACCAAACAGGATTTCCTTTACGGTCTAATTCTGACTTATCAGAAATTTCATCAACATTAAAACCACTCTTTTTGTAAGTAGCAATCCCGCGCATAATAGCATCAATGTCTTCCTTATTGAAGCGGTCTAGAAACTCAAGGTTTTCATGACGTTTTTGGATGCCGTTGCTCGAATGTTTTGGCGGACCTGGATAAGGGATCTCCTTCCTTCTAAGAGTTGGCAGAAGTTCGTAATGATCCTTCCCGTAAACGTCATTCAGAAGACGATCAAGAAAAGTATAGGTCCTGAGAAACTGTTCGCGACTCCGCAACTTTTCTCGGTGATCAAGTTCATATTTCATCAACGAATACATTGCCGGGTAATACAACTTCATTGTTTTTTCAGAAGTGATGTGTGCCGCAACACGCTTGGCATTACCTATCATTGTGAGTAAATGGCCCGTAGTGAGGCCCTTCTGAGAACTGTACCGAACGCCTACTTTTTCAGGTAACAAAAATGGATTTGTTATGGTTCGGCGAAACTTGTTTCCACGCTCAGTCTTAGGGCTCCAATGAATGCCGCTATCTCCTTCAACTGTAAACTTTTTCCCATAAATTATTCTTGATGGATAGTAGTTGAGCAAATGATTGATTTTTTCATTGAATATAAATTCACTAATCAACCACCTTCGGTCTAGCGTGTAGCCCTTTAGATGGTAGTGCTCACCAGAAAAAAGATCTTTATGAGAAGTAACATTTCCATACTCAAAGCGCATTAACTTCTCCTCTAATGCTTTTGCGGCTTTTCCCGTTAATTGATTTTCAAGCCATCCTAAGAGAATACTCCGCTCCGCGGTGGTGGGTTGCTTGGCCTCTTCAGGAGGCATTTCACCAAAGTGAACCACTTCTTTAACATTACTAAAGAGTGATTGAAGGTCGACTGGATCAATTGATTCTAAATCTTTAAGCTGAACATCACCTTTTTGCTTCTCAGTCCCATGGCAAGACACACAATAGGTATTAAGGACTCTTGTAGCTTGCTCTTTTAAATCGGTCGAATCAATCTCTTTAACTGAAACTCCTTGAGCTATCAGATTTATTAAACAGAATTGTAATATAGAGACCAAAAAACCAATCCGTGCACATCCTGATGACCAAGATATATTTCCTTGGTAGGCATTATGTTTTGTGATTGGCATTGATAAAATATACTCTCAAATTTTAAAATTTGTTTTCAAAAATAATCATTTATCTACCCCCCAAAAGTAACTAGCTTAATTTAATCAGAATTAACCCACCAAATTAAAAGAATTGCGAAAATTATTACCGCAAAAAGAGCTCTAAATAATTTAAAATACAGGACACGGGTTTCTTCCTTTAATTTATCTAACTCTAGTTTTTCATATTCTTCCCATTCTAATTTATACTTTTCACACCACGTGTTCCATTCGGCATCGGTAACTAATTGAGTGAGCCTGTCCGACTCCTCTTCAGGCAATGAATGATATTCCTCAAAGGTATAATCTGAAAGGGTACTTTTATTATCTTCTTCCATTTCAATTTATAACTAATTCAAACCCCTAACACCTAGGCGGAAAATAAATATACAAGTAACCTAAAAATAAAACAACTAACAGAGTAATTAGGGTTAAACATCAAAAAAGTTTTCTATATATATTGTGCTTCCAACAAATAAGAGCTTTCTTAAATTATAGTTGTTAATTTAGTTATTTAAGATGAGAAAGATTATACACTTTCCTTTAAATTCTGATACTTTCTCCCACCAATTCGGAATTAGATCTTTAGGTAAAAACGAACCTATAATAACAAAGACAGAGGATTATCAAAAAGAGATAGAGATAAAGAGAACACTTCTCTCAGAACACCCTAAATACTATTCGCATTCAACGCCTGAAGCATCAGAGTCAGAAATAGAGGCTTCAGCGCTTTTGACAGGAAAGCCAAACCCGCTTCTAAAAACGGCAAAAGCAATACAAGAGGATCTCGTTATTCTAAGTGGTGACTCGACTTCTGGACACCCTATCATTGCTGGGGTGGTTTGTTTTCCAAATGGTTGGACAATTAATGAGAAGGTTGGAATGAGCATTGATCAGGTACATAATCCGGTTCCTGAATACGCCAAAGTAATGAGCGGTGCTGTTAACAAATTACTAACCAACTTGCGCCCCGGACGCACTTTCTGGCGAACGAATTGGGCCGTCAGACCGACCGACCTCCTCGACCAATCCCCAAGAATGAAGCCACTCATAAAAGAAGCAGAATCACGTTTGAACCATAAGAACGTAAGCGAAAACTGTTTCTTCAGAGTTGAATATCAAACCCTGACAAGACTCAAAGAGAGTAATGGAATTCTTTTTACTATACTCACAGAACAGGTGCCCATCATCGAACTTGAGAAATCGCAGCAATTAAATCTTTTTGGCGTACTCAAGTCTTGCCCTGAAAAAACAATTAAATATAAGGGTATTAGCAATTTTTATGATCTCCTTTGTAAAGATCTAGAAAAAAGAATCTAGTTAATCTCTTCAAATGTATCACCAGATAGTCTTGTATGACCTAGTCTTACAGTAGTAATATTTTCTTTCCTCAATCTATATTCCTTCCCTCATAAAAGGGAAAATTCAAAAATAAATTTCACATGCCCTTTCGAAAAATTCTGATTCCTCTTCTGTGTACAACCATTACTATCTCTGCAGCTAAAGGACTTCCGACCAATCTCAAAGATCTTCCGCCTCAAAATAGTTTACCCGACCTGTTCAAATTTAATGACGGAACAAAAGTGACGAGCCTTGCAGAATGGAAAGAACGCAGGAAAGAACTCGTAGAGCCTCTAATGTTTTATCAGTACGGATCAATACCTCCTAGGCCTGACGAGGTAACCTTTAGGACAGACAAAGAAAAAAATCACTCAAGCGGAATAGGTAAAGAGCATTGGTTGACTCTGATCATCGGATCAAAAAGAAAACTAGAGATGAGAATAGTTATTTATGAACCCAAAACACCTGGACCTCATCCAGTGATCATTGAGGAAGAGGGGTCACTAGGTGGAAGTAAAAACGCTGAAAGATTCATGAAAAAAAATTACCTCTTCATCGAATACGCGAGGCACGATCTTGACCCTGACAGAAAAAATACTGCTGGGCCTGCACAGAAAGCCTACCCGGAACACGATTGGGAAACTCTCGCCGTCTGGGCATGGGGAGGCATGCGAGTCGTCGACTACCTAGAAGGTAGAAACGATGTCGATATGCAAAGCATTGCTATCACAGGACACTCGAGGGGCGGAAAAATGGCACTACTAGCTGGAGCACTCGACGAACGCATCTCACTTGTTATTCCTAACGGTTCAGGAGCAGGCGGTGCAGGTTCATCAAGAGTTCTCGGGCCTGGAGCCGAATCGATAGGAATGAATGATAAACCTCACTGGTACCATCCTAGGATTAGAATCTTTGCTGAGAAAGAAGCGCACCTTCCATTCGACCAGCATTTTCTTAAAGCGCTGGTAGCACCGCGCGGCCTTCTTTGCATTGAGTCAACAGATGATCTTTATGCCAACCCCTTAGGCACCTACGCCACAAGTAACGCAGTGATGCCAGTCTATGAAATTTATAATAAGGCTAATAGGAATGCTATTAGATTCAGACGCGGAGGACACACCTTCAGTGAAGCCGATTGGACATCGCTTCTCGACTTTGCAGAATTGACCTTCTATGACAAAGCCCCAGTTGACGGCCAATCGTTCTGGCAGATACCTGCAGAGGTAACCCCATCGCCCGATAGTGGTGGCAGTCCCGGCTTTGTGAAAGTTGGAAACACTCAAAATAAGGAAGATTACAATTACCCACGCGTTGGATCATTCGGGTCCGTAAACCACGAATACGAAATTGGTCAATACAAAGTCAGCAATGCAGAATACTCGAATTTCCTCAACCAAGCAGCTCAGAAATCAGATCCGAATGGTCTATTCAATCCAAAAATGAGAATTAGAAAAGAGCTCAAAGATGGTAAATTTATCTATCATCCCTACCCTGCCACTGCAAATGCAGCAGTCACTTATGTCAGCTGGTTTGATGCTTTAAAATACTGCAACTGGTTAGGAGAATCTTACCTGATATCCGACCAAGGAAGAAAAGTTCAAAGGAAATCAAATGCCAAATATTATTTACCAACCGAAGATGAATGGTATAAAGCGTGTTACTACGACCCTAAGAATAAAAAATATAAACTCTATCCACTTCGAGATGCTCACCGGATAGAAAATTCTAATAAACTTCCATCTAAGAGTAGCTACGGTATGATGGAAACTTCCGATCATATTTGGGAATGGACTGAATCCAAAGTTGGAGAAGCTTTTCGTGGAATTAGGTCAGATTCTTGGTTCCAGGGAAATAACCGCCAGGCCGCTGGAAGATATTATTCTAATCCTGACCTAGAGCTTGGTCACCTCGGTTTCAGAGTCGCGCGCTCAGCTTCAGCAGGCACAAAAAAAGCAGAAATTAAAAACGCCGGACTATTAAAACGTGCAAGAAGGTTCGGTCGGTAATAAACTGGATGTAAATATATGAACATGTACCGCTACATTGTCTTATTCATTGTCTTAACTTATCTAAATACAGATAACTCTGAGGCTCAAAATTATAAAGTAACCGAGTGGGCTAATGAACCTTCTCTCACTAATAGCGTTGGCATTTCAATTGATGATAAGGGTAACGCTTACCTGACGGTTTCAAAGAGAAGAAAACAATCCAGCCTTGATATTCGCCACCACCAAGATCTCGTCAAACAAGACCTTTCCTTCAATACCGTGGAAGAGAGACGTGCTTATTATAAAACGGAACTCACCGGAAAAAGTTGGATACCTGATAGAAACAATGACGGCAAAAAAGACTGGAAAGACCTAACCGTACAGAAGGACGCAGTTTATAAGGTCAGTGATAAAGATAACGACGGATCAGCAGATCAAATCAAAATACTTGGTGAATATCATTCCGAAGTTACTGGTATTGCAGCAGGTGTGCTCGCCGTAGGCAGTGATGTTTTCGTTGCTGCCGAACCAGACTTTATTAGATACCATGATAAAGACGGTGACGGTTTCCCAGAAACCGAACAACTCGTTGCTACGGGTTTTCAGGTTCACATGGGACAAGGAGGTCATAACCTAAGCGGAGTAGCTGTTGGGCCTGATGGTAGAGTTTATTGGTCACTTGGAGACAAAGGCCACTACGTCAAAACCAAAGAGGGGAAAACTTATCACATGCCAAATAGCGGTGCCATTTTTCGATGTGAACTTGATGGAACAAAAGTTGAGAGATATTCATCAGGAGAAAGAAATGCTCAGGAACTGGCATTTGATTCCTTCGGAAACCTCTTCAGTATGGATAATGATGGAGACTATCCTGGGGAGAAGGAGAGAGCGCTCTACATTACGGAAGGAAGCGAACACGGTTGGCGCCTAAACTGGCAGTGGTTGAGGAAGCAGGACTTTACAAAAATCAGTGGGATTTCAGCCTATAACCCTTGGATGGAAGAAAAACTTTTCCTACCGGATCGTGAAGACTTCGCAGCCTACATTACACCAACCATAGGAAACTTTGGACCAGGACCTTGCGGATTTACAAGTAACCCTGGCACTGCTCTTTCAAAAGATTTAGCCGATTCTTTTTTCATGACCAATCAACAGAATCAAATCAGGGTATTTAAATTTTTGCCCAAAGGCGCCTCATTTAAGTTCGAAGAAGGAAAGGCTATTAAGGGAGGAATCGGAAACACAGGCCTCGCCGTTGGCCCTGACGGAGCCCTGTACTCGGCATCTTGGGGGAGCGGTAAGGGGTTCATTTTTCGCTTCGATACAGAGTCAGAAGAAGACCATCACCCTGCCAGAAAAGAAACCCAAAAAATCCTCAGTCTAAGCTCAAAAAGCCAAGATGTTAAAACACTCGCTACCTGGCTCGACTCGCCTGACCAGAGGGTTCGAATGAAAGGTCAATTCGAATTAGTAAATCGTGGTGACGAGGGCTTGGAAGCACTAAGACAAAAATTAGATTCGGGAACACTATTAGGAAAACTCCATGCAGTTTGGGGAATAGGTATGACTGCACGGAAAGATTCCAGTAAAGTGATTTTCCTTAAAACAGCTTTGGACAGTAAAGACGACGAGGTCCTTGCCCAAGCAGCAAAAGTGATTGGTGATTTAGGAACATCATCATCTGCATACAAAGACGAACTCATTAAAGGCCTCAGCCACAAAAGTGACCGAGTTAAATTCTTCAGCGCCATCGCTCTTGGCAATGGTAAGTTTAAAGAAGCTTCCAATAAACTTGTTCGATTCGTAGACGAATATGGACCAAAGGACCCTTACCTCAGACACGCCGGATCCATGGGTTTTTCTGGCACTATGAATCCAAATGAAATTGCTAAACTCAGTTCTCACCCAAATAAGTCAGTAAAGCTGGCCGCGGTCGTCGCCATGAGGAGAATAGCCGCACCTGAAATCAGAGCCTTTCTAAATGATGAAGATGAGCTCATTATTCTTGAGGCTGCCCGAGCCATTCATGATGATCAATCTATTCTCGGAGCACTCCCAGATTTAGCAGCAGTCCTCAATAAGAAAGGCCTTAAAAATGAAGCTCTAATCAGGAGAGCCCTAAACGCTGCACTAAGAACTGGTTCAGGGTCAGATCTCGATCTTTTAGCCAATTATATTAAAAGCAAAGAAGGCTCATCTAAAATGAGGAGGACAGCATTAGCTTCAATACTCTGGTGGGCAAATCCACCCGTACTTGATGCCGTAGAAGGAAGATACAGGAAGTACGCTCCAAGGGAAAAAAGTTTGGTCAATAAAGTAATCGAATCAATTCGTGAAGATATTCTTTCTGACAATGAGCTCTCTGAGGTTCTTCTAAAGGGGGTCGAAGTTAGAGAGGAAGCAGAATGGCTAAGTGGAACAAAAAAATATTTTGCTGAGTGGCCAGCTAAAATGCAAATCCGATTACTAGCCGCCCTAGAAAAAACTAACTCTCAAGATCTTAAAGAATTCGTCATTCAAAGCCTAGATTCTAATTCCTCGGAAGTCAGACAAAAAGCTAGATCCCTTGCCAGCAAGGCTGGAGTACCTGCACTCAGTCTTCTCATTGCTACACTAAATGATCCCAAGCCCTCTGGACAGGGTGAAGCCATTAAACAACTTGCCAAATTAAAAAGCCCTGAAGCGAAAACACATTTTATGAAATATGTGGATGATTATAAATCGGGCAAAACACCACCTCATTGGAAACTGGAAATGTGGGAAGCAGCAAAATCACAAGACCTAAATGTTAAGGGAGGCTATCATCTTCTTGAGCTAGGAGGTGATCCTAAAAGAGGCAAAGACCTCGTTATGAACCACGCAGCAGCCCAATGCATCCGCTGCCATAAAATTGATAAAGTCGGCAGTGATCTTGGTCCCAACCTGACTCAGATTGGTAAGATAAGAAGTCGATCTCATCTCGTTATATCAATGCTTGATCCATTAAGGGAAATATCTGACGGGTATGGAAATATCGTGGCCAAACTAAAAAGCGGAAAAGAGATTGCCGGAGTCCTTTCCAGTAAAAAAGATGACGAATGGCTCATTACACTTGCTGATGGAAAAAAAATGAAAATTAAGCCAGAGGATATCGAAAGCTCTCAATTGGCTTCAATTATGCCTCCGATGAGTGGGATCATGAAACCAAAGGAGATTCGTGACGTCGTCAGTTATTTGGCAACGCTCAAATGATGACTTGATTTCCAATGCATTGATGAAGAAAGTCTTCAATACTCATGAGCAAAATAGAAATAAGCTCGAAAAATTTACTCTTACCTGATACTGTCATTGAACGACCTAACTAATAATCAAATGCCTTCTAAAAACTCACAAAAAAATATCAACCGTCGCTCAATTCTTAAAGCGGCTACTACTCTTGCAGTTCCCACCTTCATGCCTCAAAGCGTTTTTGGAGCGAATGAAAAAAAGATCAATATCGCTTGGGTTGGTTTTGGTAATATGGGATGGGGTGACCTAAACAATTGCTCAAATGGAAATAATGTTGTGGCTCTTTGTGACTGCAATCCGGGAACTTGGGAACGCGCTAAAAAGAAATTTCCAAAAGCAAAATTCTATAAAGATTTTCGTAAGATGCTTGAAGAAATGGGCGACCAAATTGATGCCGTTGGAGTTGGAACGCCCGACCACACTCACTTTGCCATTGCATATACTGCCATGAGTATGGGTAAGCACGTATTCGTTGAGAAGCCTCTCGTCCATTCTCTTTGGGAAGCACGAACACTACAATCATTAGCAAAGGATAAAAAATTAGTTACTCAAATGGGAAATCAAGGCCACGCTTTCGAAGGAGCCTATTTGGTCAAGGAATGGTACGAGGCGGGACTCATTGGTGAGGTGAAAGAAGTCATCACTTGGACTGACCGCCCGGCACGCGGCTGGGGATTCAACGGACAAGTAAGGACCTCATATCCTAAAGCAGAAAAAATCCCTGAAGGAATGGATTGGAATTTATGGCTCGGCCCTTGCCAGGAAGATGTTCCTTTTAGTAGAGCCATTCACCCAACAACTTGGAGACCATGGTGGAGTTTTGGTTGCGGAGGACTTGGTGATATCGGTTGTCATACTATTGACACTGCTTACTGGGCACTTGGATTAGGCGCTCCTGATAAAGTGGAAGTCGATATGACAGAAAAAGCCAACCCTATTCACACGCCTAATGGCTCAATAGTAACCTATAAGTTTCCCTCTCGTGGAAACCAGCCTGCAGTCGATGTGAAGTGGATCGAGGGGCCTCGTCTACCCAAAGCTCCAAAAGGATACGATTGGGACATTAAAGGTAACGGTGGATTTATAATGGTTGGAGAGAAAGGCGGCATTAGCCACGATGGAATGCGACCTAACAGCCCAAGACTTTATCCAAAATCTCGTTGGGAAGATTATCGCAAAAACGCCAATGAGCGTGTGGCTAAAACTTTAAAGCGCGTACCTGGTATCCATAATGACTGGGTCAATGGAATTAGAAACAGTGAAATGACAGTTTCCGACTTTAGCTATAGTGGACCACTCACAGAAAGTATCATCTTAGGAACCCTTGCAATTCGTACAGGTAAGGGTCTTGAATGGAACGCCAAGGACATGAAAATCAGCGGCAACAAGGAAGCCGCTGCGCTCATTGATGTTGAAGCCCGTAAAGGGTGGCGTCCATCTGACCTAGTCTAGCCACAAGGAAACATTATGATTTAGTTTATCTCCGGCATAAGTTAGCCGGACAGTCAGTTTATGCCCTAATCTAATTGTAATTAGCGACCAGCAGTGTATTTGGTAATGATTTCCCGCACCCGGTTAGCTAGCTCTTTATTAGTAGCATACAGCGCACCACGATGGTTCATGTAGGTAGAATCCTGTCTATTAAGTTCTAGAGAATTTCCAAAGACATCACTAACAACGGCACCACTTTCCTCATAAAGGCAAGCTGTTGCGGCATAGTCCCAAAGGCTTCCTCCACCGTCCTGAGACTTAGGAAATTTAAAGTGGCAACCCGGTCCATTCTCAAGGACATGACATGCATTCAACACCGCACCTCCGTAATGGATAGGATTAAATTCATTAAGACCAAGCGAATGGGCATAAGCTTCAAGTTCCTCTTTGACCTGATTAAAATTTGGATCTTCTGTGAAGCTCTTGTCGAAGGTGAAGGTCAATGCTTGGCTGTCCTGCGTAGGCGACCATCTCTCATTGTTACGCCTTAGGCCCTGACCCTTAGTCGCCTGATAGAGAACATCATGCACCGGATCATAGACGACACCGATTTGAGGAGTCCCATCTTTGGCAACTAATCCAATCGAAACCGAGTATCCTGGCTCACCATTAATGAAGGACAAGGTTCCGTCCAAAGGGTCAATGCACCAGAAGTAAGAGCTTTCTAAACGACCCTTATCGTCCTCATCCTCTTCGGCAAGTAAAGCAATATCAAGTTCATCACAAGTAGGCAGCAAGACCTTCAAAATAACTTCCTGAGATTTACGATCCACTTCAGTGACCACTTGAGAGGCTAGAGTACTACCGGTGTCCTTCTTTAAAACATTAACTTCAGTATCACGAAAGGAGCTTATTAACTCACCTGCATTAATGGCAGCCTGCACAGCTTTTTGCGTTAATAAGTCAAGATTCATCAAACTTCCAAATTCTTAAGTGAATCTATTACTTCTCGTGTGACCCGCTCGCTATAGTCACTGAGCTTCCAGTGCCCTGGGCTCCAGCCCTTCATAAAACGGTGAAAATCAGCCCATGCCACCTTATACAGGGGCCGCCAATCTTCCTCAATATCCGCCGCACTTTTGGAACTTCCCAATGAAAGAATAGCCTTAGAAAGTTCCTGAAAGTAGAAATCCAATATCTCTTCTTCCTTCTCTTCAGCCTCTTGATCTCGAAAACAACTCCCAACGAAATAAGCCAAATCCTTCATGCCACAACCTCCACCAACATATTGAAAATCCACAGCCGCCACACCTGATCCTTCTTGGGGAAAACAGAAATTTGCCAATTTTGCATCTCCATGCACTAAAGTCTTAAAAGTAGATCTCTTAAGCTTTTCGTCAATTGCTGAAGCAATAGCTTTAAGTTCAGGGTCCTCTAATTGGTCAAGTTCATCTGGTCGTGTTTCAAGATGCCAGTAAGTGCCAGTCTCCCATAATCCATCTGAACTTCTGCCCATGTTGTAAGTATGAAATCTCGCTAACCACCGAACGCATAAATGCATTTCCTCTAGATTAACTGAACTGCGCCTTTCACCGTATCCCGAAGCATCGAGATCCTCCATAACTATGAGACATTCTGAGCCACTATTTTTGACACCAAAACATTTTGGAATTCTAGCATATTGGTTTATTTCGCTATTACTCAGATCTCGGTACCAATTTGTTTCTACTTCGTAAGACTTGAGCTTACGCCTGTGGGACAAATCGGTATTCCATCCCCGAGGATGTTTACCGTTTTCGGGCTGAACATGCTTAACAATTACACTTGAAAATTTAGTACCCTCTAAAGCAATGCGCACGATGCTTCCATACCCACTCCATAATGTTTGCACCACTCCAAGGCGTTTGAGGTTTTCTGCCCCGGTAGCTTCCAAAATAAACTGGTCTATTGCCTCCTTTTCCATGAGGAGAAAGGCTAATTGAAAAGTTGGAAAAGACGAGAATTATTAGTGCGATCTTGACGATTCATTGACGGTTTTCTAATCTAAAAAATAAATCATGAAATCATTTATCCCTATATTACTCGCATCCTTTTTGATTACCATTTTTAACCTATCAGCAGAAAGCCCACCCGCAGTTGAGGGTCACAAAGCCTTCATGGAAGGTTTACGTGAGATTAAGAAAGATGCTATTAAATTTAAAGGAGCCGAAAGTGCAAGTAAGCCTCGCACACTCAGTCCGGTCGTTTCCCGATTCAAAGGCTGGTTTATTGATATTACTGAAAAAGCAAAACCAGGAAAATTAGATGGAGTCGATGTTGTTGAGGGCATTTCATTAGCCAGTAAATCACGCCCGAGTTCATCATGGCAATTCATAGAAACCGATAAGGGTTATGTTGTGCGTGCCGCTGGAGGAAAATATAACGGTTGGATTATCGTAATTGATGACACTGCAAAAACGCGTCCAGAAGGACCTAATTTAACAGTGACTCCCGCCCTTAGACTTGCCAAAAGTGCTACGGCCAACAGTTACTGGAAGCCAACCCTAACCAAGCAAGGGTTAGTACTTGAAGCAACATCAGGTAAATATAAAGGTTGGGTCTGGGACTTTGGTGGGGGTGATCCTTCGCACGAAGAATCAGGAAGACAAGTTGCTATCAATGTACTGCTAGCAGAGAAGGTCGTCGCTGGTTCATATTTTGACGTCCAAACTTCCAAATAATCATAAAAGTTTTATTGCCTAATTAGATCTATGTCTATTGTGGTATTTATCTTAGCTGGCTCCCCCATTGATAATTAGTATGCGTATTCATTTTCTATTTGTATTACTGCCTCTAATAATAACGTTAACGGGCGCAGAAGAGCCTAAGGATGGTGCTATTACTTTGGTTTCTTATAACATCCGTCAAGATACCGAAAGCGACAAAGGCCAAAAAGATTGGAGCCACCGGAAAGGGATGGTATCAAATTACTTACTCCAGAAAAACGCTTCTATCATAGGGTTACAAGAAGTCAGGCACAATCAGCTACTAGATCTAAAAAAGGCTCTACCTGATTACTCTGTAATAGGAGTTGGCAGAGAAGACGGGAAAACTCGCGGAGAATACTCGCCTATTTTTTATGATCATGACAAATGGAATTTAGATCCGAAGGAAAATGGGACTTTCTGGTTATCCGATACTCCAAGTATAGCAAATAGCCGTTCTTGGGGAAATCATCATACTCGAATCTGCACGTGGGTACGTTTAGTTGCTTCTAGCAATACGGAGAAAAGAACCGCGATCTACATTTATAATACCCATTGGGATCATCAGAGCCAGCCTGCCCGAGTAAACTCAGCTCTCTTGATGCTAAAGCGGATCAAAGAACGAACTCACAAGGGTGATTCCTACATATTAATGGGTGACTTAAATGCCACTGTTAAGAACCCTGCCGTTAAATCACTAATTGGGGAGGGAATACTTAAGGACCATGGAAAGAATCTGTACAGCTCCTCAAGTAAGTGGAAATCCGACCTCGTTCCTGGGCTTAGAATAGATCATATCTTTACTGGTCCATCCATTAAGTCTGCAGATTTAAAGGTTGAATCTAACGGCAATGCCGAGAAATGGTCAGGATCAGACCATCACCCTGTCGTTCTACACTTCAGACAATGATTCACACCAATTGCAAGCCTTGATTCATTAGCCATTTACTCTGACAAATTGAAAAATGAAGATTTTACTAATGATCGCTATCACCATTCTTTCCGTTTGTTGTGTTGGCAATAAATTAGGGGGCAATAACTATGGAGTATCAGTCCAAGATTATGTTCAGATTTATTCCAATGATGAAGCAGAACTTTTAGCCGATGGCAATATACTCTCAATTACCTCAGAAGGATTCCAAATTATTTGGACAGCACCCCCTTACAAAGGAAAAGAAGTTTTTATCCCATACTCTATGATAGGCTCAGTGCTAAAGGGTGAATGTGATTCCTAAGCCTAAAATCAAATGCCGCTTAAACATTTGGCTTGATAACTCTACCGAGCAGAAAGAAAATATATAAAGTAAAATTATATCTATGAAAAATAGAAGAAACTTCATTAAGTTAGGCGGCTTGGCAACACTAGGATACAAGGGAAATGCTATTGCCAAAAGCCCATCAAAAAAAACTTTTATCCACGGATTTAACTTTAAATTCAAAAAAGGAGTTCCTGAAGAGAAAATAGCTGGAATGATGAAGGAGCTAGCTGCTTTAAAAGAAAAAATTCCTGTTCTTAAAGAATTCCTAGTTGGTAAGAATATCGCACGTAGAACACAAGGATATCAATACGGAGAAGTTGCGGTCTTTGATACGAAAGAGGATCTCATGGTCTATGAAAAGCACCCCGAGCATGTGAAGCTTGTGAAGAAGATAATTCCAAATTTGGAAATCGGAAATGGAATGGATTTTTTCCCAATTGGTGAGGCAAAAACTGAACTTGGCACTGCAAGTTACAAAGGACATTTCATTCATGCCTTCAATTTTAAATTTAAAGATGATGTTTCTGATGATGAAATTGCACAATTAATGGGTGAACTTGCAGCCACAAAAGAAAAGATTCCAGTCTTAAAAGAGTTACTAATTGGCAAGAACGAAGCGCAATGGCATAGAGGTTTTCAATACGGTGAGATTGCTATTTTTGAAAAAAAAGAGGATCTTGAAATATTCGATAAGCATCCTCAACACCAAAAGTTAGTCAAAAAAATTATACCTAGATTAGCAGGCGGGAACGCCATGGATTTCATTCCTATAGATGCCTAAAGTCACTTTAGGCACATTTGAAATGACAATCTCGAGCGCATTTATAAATCCAATTTTAGGCTCTTACTTTCGATCTAAAAAAAGATCGTTTCAGCTTCGAGTAGGGTTTCGTCTTTTGTTTTAGTATAAGGAATGTCAAAACAAGAAGAACTGTAATAATTAATAGTCGTCACGCCAATAAAGGGTCATTTAGTCCAAACCCCCACCAACAATTATAATTTTAGTGAGATTTTGTAATTGGTTAGAACCGATTACATGCTAGTTATTTATGGAATGAAAAAGTTTACTCTTTTTTTATACTTTTCTTTAATATGGGGTCTGGCTGAAGCTACTTTTTTTTTCATTGTTCCAGACGTACTTCTTAGTTACATCGCTATTAAAAATTTAAAGGTTGCAAAAACCGCCTGCATTTTTGCAACAATCGGAGCCTTAATAGGCGGTCTTATTATGTACGCTTGGGGTCAACGCAATATAGAATCCGCCGAAATATTTCTTAATAAAGTTCCAGCCATTAGCGAGGAAATGCTTGATGATATTAACCTTCAAGTTAAAGACGATCGAGGGTTAGCAATCTTTAAGGGACCTTTACAGGGCCAACCCTACAAAGCTTATGCGGTCTATTCAGGTAGTGATGGAATTAATTATTTATCTTTTATTCTAATAACAATTCCGGCGCGAATTATTAGGTTTATCATAACCGTTTTGCTCGCAGACTTTTTGTTAAATAAAATATTAGGGAAACGCAAAAAAATTAATAAAACAGTTTTATTAAGCTGCTGGTGGGTAATTTTTTACTCGGCTTATTTTTTACTAATATAAAGGACATCTTTAACTTAGGCTTTATCGATCATAGTTTTAGAACAAAAATCCCCATGAACCCCTTACGCCTGTTAGTTCCACTGACGTGTGGGGAAAAGGCTACAGGTGAACCTGTTGATAAAATGGAAGAAGCCGACAAATAATAAACCCGTTTCAGGGTCAGTTGTTCGGAAATCGGTTAAATTAATGCCTACACAAAAATTATCGATGATTTTGTAATTGGTTAGAAATTAATGAGGTGCTATCGTTCTAACTGAATTGCGTGAGCTGTGTTAAATTACTAATGCTAATTACTCATTGTTTCTATGGTCAGTATTTACCAAATTAAGCCAAAGTTTCAGGCCTTACTTAGGCCTTTTACTAATAGGCTTGCATCGCTCGGAGTAACGGCCAATCAGGTTACAATTTTTGCTGCCATTCTTTCTATTGTAACTGGGGTATTGATTTATTTTTATGGAGAACAGTCATGGCCTCTTCTGCTTGTGCCGGTAATTTTGCTTGTTCGAATGGCGCTAAATGCAATCGATGGTATGCTTGCAAGAGAGCATTCAATGGAATCAAATCTTGGGGCCGTTCTTAATGAATTGGGAGATGTTATATCGGATTTGTTTTTATATCTTCCTCTTGCTGTTGTTCTAGGTTTTAGAAGTGAGCTGATTATTCTAATTGTAATATTTTCTATTATTAGTGAGATGGTGGGTGTCATATCCGTACAAATTGGCGCGAGCCGTCGCTATGATGGGCCTATGGGTAAAAGTGATCGGGCATTTGTGTTTGGTGCTATTTGTTTATTAGTTGGGTTAGGCGTTAGTTCCTCACCTTGGCTTGATTGGGTTCTCTCTATTGTTTTACTACTAGTAATTTTGACAATTTGGAATAGAGCGATGAAGGCGCTTAAAGAGATAAGCTAATGAAAGACCCTAAAGCACAAAATTTATTGGGCCTTCCTGAGGAGATTTTTTTTGCTCTATGTGTCATTGGCGGAGTTCTTATCACTGCTAGTCTTATTGTATTTATTTTAACTAAGTTAAAACCTCAAAACGATTTCGATTCATTGACACAGAGGGTGAAGTCATGGTGGGTCATGGCTGTAGTCTTTACTCTTGCCATTTTGATGTCAGAGAAAGTTTCTATTGTTTTCTTTGGGCTTGTAAGTTTTTTAGCTCTGAAAGAATTCTTTTCTTTGATACCAACTCGAAGAGCTGACCGAAGAGCCCTTTTTTGGGGGTACTTAGCGATACCATTACAGTATTATTGGATACACCAAGAGTGGTACGGATTGTTTATAATTTTTATACCGGTCTATATGTTCCTTTTTATTCCTTTAAGAATGGTTCTTATAGGGCAGACCGATGGATATATAAAATCTGTTGGTACAATTCATTGGGGTCTCATGCTGAACGTTTTCTGCCTTAGTCATACAGCATTCCTTTTAATTTTGAAACGTAATGACTTTCCAGGTGAACTGCCAGGAATTGGTCTTGTGCTTTTTCTGGTTATAATGACCCAGCTCAACGACGTTTTTCAATTCATATGGGGAAAATTATTTGGCAGAGCAAAGATCTTGCCGAGTGTGAGTCCTGGAAAGACTTGGGCGGGTTTTATAGGCGGCGTCTTGACATGTATAATTATAGCTTGGGTTTTAGGGCCCTTCTTGACCATTCTAGATCCCAAGCAATCTCTCATCAGTGGATTTATTATCGGTGTCTCGGGCTTCTTTGGTGATGTGAATCTTTCAGCGTTGAAGAGAGATATGAATATTAAAGATAGTGGAAGCTTATTGCCTGGACATGGCGGTATTTTGGATAGGGTTGACAGCTTGACGTACACTTCACCATTATTTTTTCATTTTGTATATTGGTCTTTTGATTTTCATACCTTTGGCGCAACGCTTTAAAATGAGATGAAAGGTGCATTGCGTTTTTTATTTTTTGCTATTTTTGTTCGGCCCTTGCTTATCATAATTCTCGGTCTGCATGTCAGACACAAAAGCAGATTACCTAAAAAAGGCCCAGCTATCATAGTCGCTAACCATAATAGTCACTTAGATGCTCTCGCCTTAATTTGTTTATTCCCATTGCGTTTACTGTTAAGTATAAAGCCCGTTGCTGCTCAGGATTATTTTTATAGGAACCCCTTACTTAAGTGGTTTGCATTAAACATAATGGGAATTATTCCACTTGATCGTAAAATGAGATCCAAAAAAAAGAATCCTTTGTCAGATATAAACGAGTCCCTTTCAAAGAACGAGATTGTTATATTGTTCCCCGAAGGTTCTCGTGGTTCGCCTGAAAGCTTGGGTGATTTTAAAGCAGGTATAGCACATTTAGCTAAACAGAATCCTGAAGTGCCAGTGATCCCAGTCTTCATGCATGGATTAGGTAAAGTTTTACCTAAAGGAGAGGCTTTGTTGGTTCCGTTCTTTATTGATTTATTTATTGGTGAACCCCTCTTTTGGGTTTCAGATAAAATTAGTTATATGGAGACTTTGTCCTCAACGATGACTTCTTTGGCGGAAGAAGGGAGCTTTCCTTCTTGGGATTAAATCGAGTTGCTCATTTTAAAAGGCTGAATACGATAAGATCATGAGTTAAACGTCACTAAATTTCTCAATCTTATACTTCGTCCACCGGTCTATTGCATATGATTATTCAAAACTAAAACTAGCTAATGGACTATATTCACTCACACGTTTTTTTCCCATCTCTTCAAGTATCTCCTCAGCGCTCCAATTGCTAATACGCTTAATTTCCGCTTCGTCCGGATCATTCCAACACCGGACTTTCCAAAACAATCTATCTACTCGAGTCAGAGATTTCCCGCCATAAGATATTTCTGATGAATTGTTCGATTCGAATTTTCCACTGTCCCAAAGATCCCCTACATTAGAATCGAGAATTTTTTCACTGCTAGCAACGAGAATTTGATACGCTGATTGTCCCTGTGGGCGGGTAGTTTTAATTTCCCAACTGAAAACTGGAATGCCACTCGAGACATCACATTTCAAAGCTTTAGGACTGATGCCAAGACGAGCAAAGAGTGGCTCATAAATATCCTTAGGGCGTTTAGTTAGATCAATATAATTAGAAAGATCCCGAACGGAAATTACCGTGAATCCATTATTTTTAAGGTAGTTCATATCCTTAGTGAATAATTCAACGCTTGTACTGCAGTGAGAATGCACGTCAGGAACACCATGGTAAATCAAAACGCAAATAGATCCTTTCCTAGCCCTACTAAGTACCTCCTCAAATTCTTGATCGCTGGATGAGAGGTTACCACGAACATAAGCACCTGGAATTAGAAACGGGTCATCCTCACTAGGTTCGTAATTAGGACCCGGACCGCCACTTTCATGTAGAGGGTACTCCGGAGATACAGCCCGCCGCGCTGTCAAATAGCCTTGTGCAACGAGTGCCTTTACCATTCGTCTGTCATGGTGACCACCCGGATAAGCAAAGGACGTCGCCTTGGGGATTCCATGTTCTGCACATGCATCATCAAAAGAAATTATCTGCTCACGGATGTCATTCTCAGATATATGAAGCATGTTTGGGTGAGATGAAGAATGGTTTCCTATATCGAAACCCTGATTGTGAAGTTCCTTGACCTGTTTCCAATTGAGCCTCCCTGGTTTACCTACCCAACCCGACGTAATATAGAAGGTTGCACCAAAACCATGCTCCTTAAGAATCGGTGCAACAGTAGTCAAATCGCTAATATTTCCATCATCAAATGTCAAAACCACAAGCTTCTTAGGAACCGAAGTGGCAGCGTTATCTACAATAGAAACGGCTGACTTCTCTCTATTCACATTTTTACATCCCGATAAAAGAGAAAAGATCACCATTATCAACAGCATTCGTTTCATTGATTTGATTATATCAGGCGTTAATATCGCCTCGCAACTGAAATTAAGTAGGCGGATCTCAGTTTCACTCTTTCATTAGCTGAAGTCGGAAAAATTTTCCGGCTCCGATTTGCTCCGAGACCTCCATGATAAATCTCCGCTCAGAACTGTCCCGGAAAGAATGCACCGTACCTTCAATCTCATTCCAATTTTGAAGGTCCGACGAACTCTCAAGGTAGTAGCGACCCGAGTCGTCGAACCCAGCAGAATCAATTTCAAGATGAGTGAATCCTTCCGAGGAAATTCGTGGATAAAGGCGCAACCGGAACAGTGTCTTGAGAAGCTCTTCCACTTCGCTCAGTTGACTTTCTCTTGCTTTATCCATCAATGAGGACTCAGCAAAAACATTGTCGTGAAATTTGATTAGGAAGAGGGCGATTACAGCTTGTCTGCTATGGACGGCTTGGAGAAGAGGGGTCAGGTTTTGATCGTTCTCTTCAGAAAAAGGTTCGACCAGTTGAAGGTTTATGCCTTTGGCTTGATAGTCCTTGAGTAGCTCAAGACTTCCGGCGCGAATGGCGTCCCAAAATGAGACGCCATGACCTGTGGGAGCTTGCTGAATCTGGAGAAATTCGAGAGTCTTCCCAGTCGCCATATCCAGTGGTGTTTCGCCGAAGGCGTTCAACGCGGCCATCGTTTCGGTGCTTGCTAGTTGCTCGGCCACTTCAAGGATGTCATACTTGGCCGCGAAATGAAGAGGCGTATTGAGTTGGTGGTCAGGACTAGCTCCGTGCTCGAGGAGGAACTGAACACCGGACACATTGTTCTCCATAACCATCATGATCATCGGAGAGTTAACATAGCTCAGGGTGAAATTGCGGAACCTCAGATTTACATCGGCACCCTTGGCGACTAGCAACTCAGCGCATTCCAGAGCATTCGCCCTTAATGCCGTGACGATTACTGGATAGACGGTTCTTGGCGGACCTTCTCGAGGGCCAGGCGGGATATAATTGGGGCTCATCCCCTGCTTCAGGTAGAATGCCAAAGCCCCGACGTTGTCTTCCGCGATCGCTTCTAAATACCCTGGCAAATCACTTTCCTTAGCGCCGGCCACAACAAGGTAGTCCGCCACATCCGTCCTATTCCTCCGCAAAGCTACATTTAGGGGAGTCTCGCCGTTCAGACTAACGGCGTTAATGTCCACCCCAGCCTCAATCAACACCTTGATCACTGGGAGGGAGAGGGAACGCTGAATCGCGAAATGAAGAATAGTGCTGAAATCTTCAAGAGTAGCATCAATACTGATACCGTTGTTGAGGAGCCATTCCAACTCCTCTGGATCCAACGACGGGTTGGGTCCAGAGAACCCCAGACTGTTGTTTCCGTTCAGTAGGTCAAAAAGTTGGGTCTCATCCAGCTCAGCACCATACTTTAGGAGCAGTTCCAGAAAATCTCGATTGAAGAGAGAACGCAGTTCTTCGGGTATTTGAACTCCATCGACCGACTCTCCATAATCGATTAGCAAGTCCATAATTTCAACGTTCCCGACCTGAGCTGCATGGAAGATGGGTTTCATTTCGATCCAGTAGGAGGGACTTTTGACAGTCAGGTCCGCTCCATTTTCCAGCAAGAACCGCACTGAATCCAGTTGCTTTCCCTGAATTGCTGAAATAAGAGGCGTAGGAGCCTTACAAGGCTCACTCCGCTCTGGATTGACATTCGCGCCAGCTGCGATGAGATACTCCAATGCCTCGACTTGCCCCTTACCTGCCGCTATATTCACGACAGTTGGGCACGACCAGAAGGAAGGCACAACGGACTCAGGATTGGCTCCAGCATCAAGCAATAGCGGAATAAGATGCAACTGATTTGATTGTAAGCATAGAGCAATGGTTGAATCACTACTTGGACCACCTATGATTGCCCCATCAGGTTTTTCGACTGTTTGAGGATCAGCTCCATTATCTAGGAGTTGTTTCAACCTATCAGCATCACCTGTATTGATGGCATCCCTCATCGAAACCGCTGAGGTAGCGGTGATAACAAAAATGCTTGAGAGGATAGTGAACCAGGCGTGCTTCATTGATTTGATTATATCAGGCGTTAATATCGCCTCGCAACTTGATTTCGTAACCAATTATTAATTTTGCTTTTGTTAGTTAAACTGATTATTTTAGATTTATGGGTTTCTGGGATTTTTGGCTAACTTTCTTGGAAAACCTTGTTCCTCCATCCATAAACTTACATAGAAAATTTAACGGATTTTGCTATTCCAAGAGGCTATATAAATGAAACTTCTCGCAAAAATTTTCAGTTTTGTTGTTGGTCTTTCAGTAATCCTTGGAGGCTTGATATGCATTACCTGGTTTGCTGGGAGCCTCCTCATTTACTGCCTATTGGATCGACCAATGTGGGAGGAGGCAACTCTGCTAAGCGTTACTATCTTTATCTTTATTTGGTCTTGCGTTTCAATTTTACGCAAGAGATCGTCTAGAAGTAGCTTCATTAAACTCTCCGATGGCGATATTGTGGACGAGGACATGGAAGAGCTGAAGGGTGTTCTTGATGAGATCGATGAAGAGCTGAGAAAAGCTCGCTATAAGAACGATAAAGAAGAAATCAAGGGGCTCGAAGATTCGCGCAAAGATATTCTAAATCAGATAGAAGGACGCCAGCTTGAAATAACAGTTGAGAAGTTTCGTCGCCTTAGAAAAGAAGCCATCAATGCTGGTCGTAAGATTGAGGCTGAAGAGTATTCGAAAGAAATTGAGAAGCATGAAGCCGAGCTTAAAGAACATGGCGAAAGAATCGAAGATCTGACTCAAAGTGAAAGAATCGGTCTATTGTTTATGGTAGGATCCGCCGTAATAGCTTTTGGTTTCTTTATCCTGATGATACCAATGATAATGTTGATGGTGACTTACGGGTTGTGGGAAACATGGGTAGGCGGCAGTGAATGGATGCGCTCACCTGTGACAATGATCGCAGTGATCTTTAGTTGCCTAGCCTTGGCCTGCGTATCAGTCCGATATGTTTCCCATTTTTTTCAGACCAGATAAATCCGTAACTAAAAATAAGAGTGACTAAAAAAAGCGGCTGCTATCGGCTAGAAAAGAAGAAGATCGCGTATATCCCGAAGCTGGCCATAGCACCCCACCCGAACATACAGCGTTAAAAATGAAGTGGGTCAGAGAACAATTCAGTATCGGCACAACTCGCTAATTACATTCTGGCCTAGCGATTAATTATTTCCGGGAATTAGCGGATCCGCACCTTTGCCCGGAAAAGCACTGAAGGGTCATGATTGACAGGATTACCTGAAATAATGATGTATTTCAGGGACT
>Ga0209404_10000779_pt1 | contig 23868 bp, 21 predicted proteins | sample TroAtlMetagenome_2_FD_187447 | JGI IMG/M metagenome (GOLD analysis project Ga0209404, IMG submission 187447) | Marine eukaryotic phytoplankton communities from Atlantic Ocean - Tropical Atlantic ANT8 Metagenome (SPAdes) (version 2) | ecosystem: Environmental > Aquatic > Marine > Oceanic...
GATGATCGAGTACTTCCTGGGGAGGTGATTGTTTTAATTGGAAGGGGGCCGATTGGTGCAGGTATGCCTGAAACTGCTCAAATTACTAGTGCACTTAAGTACACGGAAGCTCTAAGTCAAAATGCGCTTATTACCGATGGAAGATTTTCGGGATTTTCATCTGGCCCTTGTATTGGGCACGTTGGACCAGAGTCATTAGCTGGCGGGCCTATCGGTAAATTACGAGACGGGGATTCTATTAGAATTGAAATCAAGAAAGATGAATGCACAGGATCTGTTGACTACATTGGAGACTTGAAGTTATTTGATGAGCGATCTATGCATCCAAATCTTAAAGAGGATCCGAATTTACCGGAGTCTGTTAAGCTTTGGGCAGCATTACAAAATACTGGCGGAGGAACTTGGGGAGGTTGTGTGCCCAACATCAAGGAAGTTGTTAAAAAGCTAAGCTCTTAATCTTTCTTCAAGATTTTTATTTTTTCTCTCAACCCATTGAGCAGTCAACAAACTTAATATCACCGATGCTCCAAAGGCATAAAATCCAGCTTCTAAGGTGATTCGACTTCCTCCTGGCATTTCTTTTAGGAGAAGAACAGTCATAGCGACTAGAAATACTTCAAGCATTGCGTATCTTGATATGATTTGTAAAAATCCCATCCATTTTTCGGATAAGACCCCGAAGAACAAAGTTTCTGCCCACAGTACAGATAGTTTAATGACCGGTAGGATTAATGAAAAAATGGCTATAATTGAAGCGAGTATTTTTTCTTCTTCATTCCATAGTGTTTTAACACCCTCTAATAAGCTGAAGTTTACTTTTTTCATATCGGATGGAGAAAGTAGCTCAGCTAAGCTTGTCCATTCACCGGCAGCTGGTTCGACAGAAAAAATTGGAATGATAGAGGCGCTTCCAAATAGAAAGCATGATATTCCAATTAATATTAAAGAGACTTTACGTTTCATTTATCGCCAAAAGACTCAAGTAGTTCACGAATTTTGTCCTCTGTCTTTCTGCTGGTTTCTTTAATGGCTTCCTCAAGTTTGTCTCTTTGTTGATCAACTTGTTCACCGATCTTTTGGATTTCTTCTCCGACGTTTCCACTGAATTCTTTTATTCCTTCTTGAGCTTCTTTAGCCCACCTTTTGACTGTTTCTAGCATGACTTCATCGGGTTCATCTAGATACGTTGCCCCAGTGATCTTAAAAGATTTATCTGGAATTGAAAGGTCATCATCTTGAGTTACGGCAATGACGAGACGCTTGAGTGAATCGTCTGATTCTAATTCACATTTACCTGGACGGAGCTCTGTTGTGTCTATTTCCCATCCACCAATATAATCACGGCTAACGATATCTTTATCGAATAATCCAATGCTAAATTTTTGTCCTTTTTCTGCTCTTATGCGTGCAATCCTTTTTACTGTTGAGGTGCTAACCTCGCCCTTGATTACATCACTCACAGATATTGCTATAGGATCCCATCTGCCAATAAGTGAATCATCACTAGAAACCGTGTTGAGAATGACTTGATTTTTCCATACTACCATTGCACTCAGGTCGGGAGCAGTAGCATCGACGTCCCACTTGCTGCCATCTTTCTTGGCTTCAGCAACTTCAGCTTCTGCAATCCACAAAGTGTAAATTGAATTGTTTGTATTTTTCTGATTTCCTTCTCTAGGATCTTTAGTAAATAGGTACCCAAGAAAAATTATACCAAGTGGTGCTAAGGTTAAGAACCATATTGATTGTTTATTGAGTTTATTTTCAGACATATTTTTTTAATTCTAATTACCGTTAACTTAGTCCAAAAATGACTAAGTAGTCTATTTTGTTTACCTTTTGATTATTTAAACGGTTAAGTAAATCCGATTTTTGTTGTAAGTGTTAGTTTAATCCAGTTCAATTTACACCAGATCAAAATAACATCCAAATAGGTATTGGAGACGATTTTCCCATTAAATTAACTATTTTTGTTAGTTAGAGGATCCGGGACTTGGTGTCATTGGATAAAAGTTATCATCTTCGATAGAGAGTCTTCCTGAAGAAATATCCTTTGATTGTATACCAAAACTGACCATGTCCATTATGAAATTACCTTGATCATCTGGTGATGTTAGAGATAAGAATTCTCCCTTTGATGATAATTTAAAATTGGCGTGTAGGCCCTCCGTCGCACTGCCATCCTCATCAGCCCATACCAAAATATATCCATTAGCATCAATTGATGACCCTTCAGGGAATTGCCATTTCCTTGGATTTTCCTCATTGTCACTTAAGTACCATCCAGATAGATCTATTTCATTTCCTGAGACATTTAAAAGTTCAATCCAGTCATCATATTCTTCTTGAGGGTCTTTTAATGAATTTGTATTTGATGCCATGAACTCATTAATTATAACTGGCGATTCATTGTTACTATTTCTAGATTTAACTCTAAATGATAGTGGGTTTGATTCGGTCATAGGTGGATAGAAAGTCGAGGTATTGGAAATGTTTGCCGACCTTGCTTCTACATAATACCATACCTTTTCGCCAGAGGGGTAGCCCGGTATATTTGCTCCATAGATTCCATCGTTAGGATCTCCATCATTGTGGTTACCGTCATCAAACATTTGCGTGACTTGGTAGGGATCTATTCGCCCAGCAGGACTATGATATAGATAGGCGGAGTGGATTTCATTATTTCTATCAGCAATAATATTTGCTGTGATTGTCGTGTCATTGAATGAGATTGGTTCATTAGGTAATGAAACTGAAACGAATTCCGGTCCTATCTCTTTAATCTCTTTGTGATTAATCAAAAAATCATGCCTGGCACTAATTAAGTCTTTTAGTTCATTAACGGCCGAATTGAAATCTGATATAGTAAAATCCTTTATGGGATCTGCATTAATGCTGGCTTGTACAATTTCAACATAATGATCTATCCGCTTATTCATCGTTTCAGGATTAAAATCTTTTTGGAGAATGGTTCTAATATGAGCAAGATATCTCTGACGAAACTCTGGAACTGATAATAGTTTGCTTATGACTGGTCTATTTTCATTGTTCTCGTGCAAGAAGGGATCGAGAAGAATCTGATTGGGTCGGAAAGCTTCGTTTCCGTCATGTTCTATTGGGAATAGGCGACCCGATTCAGGTTCAAAATAAATCAGATAATCACAACCCTTGTTCCAGTAGCTGTCATCATCAGTGAAGATATTTTCTAGTGCTAAAAACCAGAGCCAATTATCTATAGCGAGTACTTCTTTGACTTTATCCTTGAATTGATTTTCTGGCGTGTTGTTAAGAACATCAGTGGCATGAATTAGATTGGACCAAGCGTTTTCTGAATTTTCTTTTTTTAATTCATACAGAGCCTCATAAGAGGCCTGATTTTCTCCGAGATAAAGTAGCGCTTTGTCACCGCTTGCAAATCCTCCGCCCGGAGCGCCACCACCACCAGGAGGTCTGCCGCCGCCACCGCCAGGAGGTCTGCCGCCGCCACCAGGAGGTCTGCCGCCGCCACCAGGAGGTCTAACGCCACCACCGCCACCATTAGCACCGTTGCCGCTTCCATTGCCACTCGGAGCTTTCCAACGGTCTCCATTATTTTCTTTGAAATATTCTCTAATTAATGAGCCGTCTTGTTGTTGAACATTAGAATAAACACCGTGGTTTTCTCCGTTTATATTCAACTGGGCAATACCGGCCCATGGGCTGGCTACATATTTTTTCATAGTGTTAAAATATAAAGCCTCTCTTAGTAAGGTGTCATCGCCGAATGCATTATTTAAGTTAAGAGTGCTATAACCATCAATATCGGCGCCCTCATCCGTGGCATCTATACTAATGTTAATAGATTTTTTTTCTCCTGATCTTGTATATGAAGTGTTCCCCTTGTAACGAATGCCAACACCTTCAAATGTTTCATTCCTATATTCTAGTGATCCAATTATTTCTTCTCCGGAGGAGTAGCTCTGGGTTAGTTGATTTTGCCATTCCTCATTTTCGAATTTCAAGTTGATGACTCTTAGGCACCTTGGATCATAAAACCCCTCGGTTCTAGAGGCTCTAAAAAATTTCCATGAATCAAGCGAGTTCTTGTTTGCTGAGGAAGTCTCGCCAGAAAATACCGGCATCATCCCAGTTACATGGTTCCAATCTTTTAAGTTTTTAGAGGATTCAAAAATCCATTCTCTATTATTTTTGCCTTCAGGCGTGAGAGTGATGTTTGATCCTTCAAACTTTATGCCAACTTCAGGTTCAATAGAAAGAGCCGTGAGGGGAATAAATAAGAGAAGAAGATATTTCACTCTTATAGTGTAGTTATAAATAATGAACTTAAGATTACGTCTATAAAATAATCTACGCTTAAAATCTTTTTAGTTGGTATGGGGCTTGTTTCTACTTACTGAAAATTGCTTAGAGTTCAGGAAATTTGAGCCATTTTTCATCACTTCCGCTGCTTTTCACTGCAGTCTCTATGAATGCTAGACCTGCTATGCCGTCTGTCGCATCAGGAAAGTCATAGCCTTGTTCGGGTGGTGTATTTCCATCTATTTTATCTGCAATAGCTTGAGCTGCGGCAAGGTAAACATTTGCAAAGGCTTCAATGAAACCTTCTGGATGAGCGAATGGAGTTCGAGAATTATTTTGTGCAGCTTCCCCGAGGTAATCATTGCCTCTACGATAAATCTTTCTTGGAGCGTTAGCGTATTTAACGATTAGTTCATTGGGATCTTCTTGGTGCCACTCTAAAGAAGCTTTTGTTCCGTAAACGCGGATGTTTAAAGCGTTTTCATCTCCGTTGGAGATTTGAGAGGCATAGATAATTCCTTTGGCGCCGCCTTCAAACCTTATCAGATTGTTTCCATCGTCATCCAATTCCCTACCTGGTATGAAAGCGGTAAGTTCGGAGCACATCTCCTCTATTTCCAATTCAGTAATATATCTAACAAGGTTGTGTGCATGAGTTCCAATGTCACCCATGCAATTTGAAGACCCTGCGATCTTTGGATCAGATCTCCAGTTTGAAATTTGTCCCTGGCCATCTCCCTCAACATCACCAACTGCATAACCTTGAGGATATTCTGCAACAATCTTGAGAATTCTTCCGATCTCGCCGTCTTTGACCATGCGCCTTGCTTCTTTGACCATTGGATAACCAGTGTAATTATGAGTGAGACAAAATATTTGTCCGGTTTCATCAACGATGTCTCGTAAGGCACGTGCCTCCTCAAGAGTCCTCGTCATTGGCTTATCGCAAATTACATTGAAGCCTGCTTCTAGAAATGTCTTGGCGACATCAAAATGAAGGTGATTTTGTACAACGATGGAGACGAAGTCGACTTTATCCTCTCTGGCGGATTCTTTTTCTGCCATTTCCTGATACGAGTCATAGACTCTTTCAGGGTCCAGAAAGAAATCTTCTCCAGAGAGCTTAGATTTTTCAGGTGATGAAGAAAATGCTCCAGCTACGAGTTCAATTTTTCCATCAAGATTAGCAGCCATTCTGTGAACAGCTCCAATGAATGCTCCTCGGCCGCCGCCGACCATTCCCATACGTAGTTTGCGATTCATAGTTTTGATTTCTTTTTATATTTGAGTTAATTTATATTTTAATTATTTGCAGCTTACTGGAGCTCCTGTATTTGCTGATTCGTAAGCGGCGTCAATGATTTTCATTAGAGTGAGCGCCTGATCTGGAGTGTTAAGAGGGGCTTCTTTTCCTTCGATAGCAAGAATGAAGTTTGCAGCGGATTTTATTCTTCCCATGTCCTCGCACTCTTCTACTTCAATGTTGGTATCAACTCTTTCAGGTCCGTTCTGTGTATATAATTCACAACTATCAATAGCTGTTTCATCAAGGCCGTCCTCCTCGAAAAGTCTTTCTACCTTTCCTCCTGCTTTTGTTCCCTGAAAAACTACAGAAACCTCCTCACGTTTAATCATTTCTGCCCAACTGATTTGGAAATTACAGACCTGACCGGTCTCAAATGTAATAAAGCCGTGGGCTGCTGATTCAACGTCTGTCGTTCCATCGTCATTGTCTGGTAGTCCCCAAGGGCCTTTGAAGCTTTTGTCAGTGATGAAATCATTAAAGGTTTGAGCTGTGACATGTGATGGTTTTGGGTAGCCCATAAAATACATCGCAAGATCAAGCATGTGAAGCAGATCGATTAATGGACCGCCTCCAGAGAGAGCTTTAGTTGTAAACCAACCTCCGAAACCAGGTATGCCTGTTCTTCGACACCACTTGGCTTGAGCTGAGTTGATTGTTCCAACTTCACCAGCGTTGATTTTATCCATAATTGCGTAGGACTCTGGTCTTGCACGGTTGTTAAAATTAAACATGAGTTCTTTGCCAGCTGATTTTGCAGCATCTATCATCTGGAGAACTTCAGTAGCATTGAGAGCGGGAGGCTTTTCACAGAAAACATGTTTACCTGCGTTGAGGGCCTGGATAGCGAGAGGAGCATGAAATTTGTTTGGAACAATAATACTAACAGCATCGATTTCATCGATACTTAGCATTTCGTTGACATCACCAAATGATTGAGCGATGCCATTTTCTTCAGCAACTTTTTGAGCTGCTTCTAAATTCATGTCAGCGATAGCAGTGATTTCAGCTCCTGCTTGCTTAAAACCTGCGATGTGATAGCCGACCATGCCGCCAGCTCCTATTATTCCTACTTTAGTTGCCATATAAATTGATGATTTGAGTTTCGAGTTGGGATTCTAAACGGGCTTTGGCATTATATAAAAGTTTTTTCTCAAAGTGATATGCCTAGCCTTCTCGCAATTGAGTGAATGAAAATATGATGTTTTTTTGGTGATTCATCGAGCCAATTCTTAAGGTATTCCTCAAAAGGTATGTCCTCCTTGGCCTTTCCTTCATTAATATAATGGATTGAAGCCCAATGCTCTGGATTTGTTTCGAAAGCTACCAAAAGTGCTGCAGCCACTTTACCGTTTATTATTCTATTAACAGCATCGTCTGCCAAAATTTTGGCGTTTTTCTTATAATAGTCTTCTATGTTGACTCCAGCTGGAAGTTTATTTTTTGATTCGATGTCACTCAGATAATCTTCAATAGCCGATGAGTATGATTTCCAGTTCGCGTATGGAGGATTAGTTTTCCATGTCTCCGCCATTGACTTTAAGGCAAACATTGAAGCCATTTCACAAAGGGTTTCCTCAAACCATAAGTTCCTACGGCTTCCATTTTTAAATCTGCAAAGCACATGACAAAATTCATGTGCCATTTGATAGGCATATTGACACCAGAAACGATCTCCTGTGTTTAACTTAATAATGATTTCCCCACGTAAATTTCTTTTGAAGAGAGTGATTGGCCCGGACTTATCTCGCATCACTCTCATTGGTTCTTTTTCCTTTAATGGGGTAAAGTGCTTATGGATAGAGTCACAAGCTGAATTAAGGACTGCCTCAATGTCTTTAGGTGACCCGTTACCCCATCCTTTTTGGTCCAATCTTATTTCATATGATCTGACAGATTCTTCTGAGGAAGAATTTATAAGTAGTGTTACAAACAGCAGAAAGGATGTGGCTGCTATATTATGAATGAACTTTAGCATTAATTCTGTGATTGAGATTTTTGGTAATCCTTACCGTTATCGCTATTTAAGCATGACTTTATCCATTCATTCAATTCGGATTTAAGTTCTGATGCTTTCTCTCTCATCTCGTTTGCAATGTTAAGTTTTTCGAATGGATCTTTTATGAGGTCATACATTTCGACGTTTTCATTTTTTTTGTTTAGCACTATTTTATAACGGTCCGTTATTAATGATGCTATTGAGTTGCTTTGAAACCCCATTGGCTTGCCGCGAACTTTAACTTTATTTGTAATGATCGGATTTAAATCAATCCCATCGATTGGGCGACTGTCTGGAAGTTTAATGTTTAGTTCGGAGAGTATGGTGGGTAGGTAGTCTACGGTTCCTACTGGGCACTTGATTGTTCTTTTGTTTTGTACTTTATCAGGCCACTCAAGTAAGGCGGGGACTCTTATTCCTCCTTCGTAAAGGCTTCTTTTTCTTCCCCTAAACCCTCCCGTCTTTCCGGGTGCTGATTCGTTTCCCTCTGGCCCATTGTCTGAGCAGAACCAAATCATAGTATTTCTATGAGCGTTTGCTTCTTTTAATGCTTTGCGTAGCCGTCCTATTTGCTCGTCCATGGCGGTTATGCACCCAAAATAATGTTGCTGATACTTTGAATGGGATTGGTACATTTTGGTATATTTTGGCCCAGCGATAACGGGTAAGTGAGGGGTATGGAACCAGATGACTGTGAAAAAAGGCAACTTGGATTTTAATGAGCTCTTCATAAAGGGAATAGCTCTATCCATAATGACCCTGGAATTACTGCCTCTTAGGTTTTCTGTCACTACCTTGCCATTTTGATCCCAATAGTGGGTGCCATAATGATCAGCGCTTTTAGATTCATTTAATGGGTTCCACCATTTTCTTCTGCTGGATCCAGCGCTGAATTCTTTAGGAACAAGCATAGGGTCCCAAGTTGGTACTTTTGATTCAGTAGAGAAACAGATGTCAAAGCCGTTTTGTTGAGGCGTTGAGAAATGCTTGGCACCTTTTGGGCCTCCGCGATTGGCGTCTTTTATTTTTGTAGTCAATGTACCAAGATGCCATTTTCCAAAATGCCCTGTCCTGTAGCCTTTGGTTCTCATTATTTCGGCAAGGGTTAATTCCTTTTTTTTCATGTGGCCGGTGTTGGCGTAGTAAATGCCGTAACGGAAAGGATGCCTTCCGGTTAGTACACTTCCCCGAGTCGGAGAACAGACCGGAGCAGCTGCATAAAATCGATCAAATTTAATGCCCGAATTAGCCATAGAGTCTAGGTTCGGAGTTTTGATGATTTTATTTCCGTTGAAACCAACGTCTCCCCAGCCTAGGTCGTCACACATAATTAGAATGACATTTGGTTTTTCAGAATTTGCCCTAATGTTATTTGTTAGAGCAATAACCGAAAGAATAAGAGTTAGGCGGAACATGAGGTTTTTTATTCGAGAGAGAATCACATTTTTAAGAATTATTCTAAAATAGATTTTCAGATTATCTCAAATATTGGTAATTGAAAAGTCTACTCTTAGTGAGCGCTGATGCCGACAAACCATAGTCCAAATACTATGACTGGAGGTATAGTGATGACTGAAAGTAATGTAGTGGCAATAACAATTCTAACGGATGTGTTGGTGTCACCCCCATATTCTTTAGTCAGGATAATTGGGAAAACTGCTGCAGGCATTGCGGCTTGAATAACGAGTACTTTTTTTAATTCGGGAGAGATCTGAGAGAATTTAGCGTAAAGTAAAATTAATATCGGTATGGTGAGCATTCTTAGGCCGATAGCCAAGATTGCCTCGGCAGACCTTTGCTGATTAAAGATTTTTTCTTTAGATTCGTGAATTAAATCGTTAATCGTTGCCCCAATTAAGAGTAGGCTAAGAGGGACTGCGCAGTTTCCAAGCATGTTACAAGTGCCTTCGAGCTTTCCATGCACTTCCATTCCTAAGCCTAGGAAATTTATTATTAAACAAATGACCGTAGTAATGAGAGGAACGTTGAGGAGTCTGCTCCATATGCTAGTTCGTTTCCCACTTAGAATCATGACTCCAGCAGTCCAGAGCGCTAACTCGACGCCTACAGAATGCATTAAAAGTACACCAACAATAATGTTGGCATCTGGGTAGAGTGCGAGAACGATAGGGATAGGGATGAATCCATAATTTTGTAGACCTGTGGTCACTGCAAAGGCCCTTCTTTGCTCACCTTCTGTTTTCAAAATACCTGAAATAAAATAACAAAGGCAGATTCCCAAGAGTAATGAAATGAACCCGGTACCTGCGGCTACTCCGATCTCTGAAACGCTAGATAGTTTTTCGTTTCCAAGAATGTGATCTATGATGAAGGCAGGAAATAAGATATTTAAAGTCAACTTAACGAGCGACTTATCTGATTCTTTATTAACTAAGTGAAGCCGACGGCAAGCGTAACCTGCAGCGATAATAATAAAGACTGGTGCACAGGCGCTAAAGATAGTGAGGTAACTAATCAAGGCGTCGTTTACAGTTTATTTTATTGGTCATTGGAAGGGGAGGTCCAGTTGAAAAAACCTGCGGATTCTAATCGATTACGCATTTCCTCAGCGATACCAGGTGAAGGCGTTTTAAGAGGTAGCCTGTGAGGTCCACAATCAAAGCCAGCAAGGCGCATCGCAACTTTCAATCCAGTCATCCCAGTTGGTCCTGTGATAATACGGATCAGTTCTGCCGCCTTGGCCTGATGTTTTTGCGCGGCCTCAAGGTTTCCATCCTTATACTTCTCTATGATTGTATTATAAATTGGAGCCATGAAATTATAGGTTGATCCTACCGCGCCGTCTGCTCCCATAGAAAGACCCGCTAAGAGCATTTCATCAGCTCCAAAAAGCATATTGTATTTTCCTGACTTGAATTGTTTGCACTCAACGAAAGCTGAAAGCTCGGCAGCTGTGTATTTAATTCCAACTAGATTTGGAATCTCTCGTTCTGCGATTTCAAGTAAACTCAGCATGTCGAATTGCACGCTATTCATTCTGGGTATGTGATAATAGTAGAATGGTAATTTTGGAGCATTCGAAGTAATCACAGAGAGGTGATCTATCAAAGTATTTAGGCTTGATGGTTTAAAGTAGGAAGTAGGAACTGCTGAGATGCAGTCTGCTCCGATCTGATTTGCATGGGCAGCGAAGGCTCCAGCGCTTTGCAAGCTTTCATGACCGACATGAATAATACTTTTGATGTTATTTTTTTTGGCCTCTGTAACAAAATTTTCGGCAAGTGTTATTCTTTCTTCTTCTGTGAGAGATGGGCCTTCGCCTGTGGTTCCATTAATGAAAATGGCTCTAATTGAGCATTTTGCGAGGTGCTCAACCATTGCTGGTATGGGTTCAAGGTTGACTTGCCCGTCTTCATGAAAAGGAGTGAAAGTGGCAGCGATGAGTCCCTCTAAATGTTCAAATTTTGTGTCTTTTTCCATCTTAATGAGAAAACATAAATGATCTGAGTGATATTGCGAGACAGATAAATGAACAGATCTATTAAAATTTAAAGATATCAACTATTGAAGTGCTGGATGGTCTGATTTAAATAAAGAATATGAGATTTTTGATTTATAACTCATTTATTTTCGCCTTCTTATCAGTTTTTATATCAGCCAAGGAATGGACTAAATTTCGAGGTCCTACCGGGGATGGCCATGTGACGGTAAAATCGATACCCTTGAAATGGAGTGATACTGAAAACGTAAAGTGGAAAGTATCTGTCCCAGGTAAGGGTTGGTCCTCGCCGGTCATTTCAAAAGGTAAAATTTACTTAACTTCGGCAGTCGCAGAAGGGGATAACCAAGACGCTGCAGACGTGCATCGTGAGCTTAGGGTTATTTGTTATGATTCTTCTGACGGTAAAGAACTCTGGAACACTAAAGTGTTTGAGCAGAAGCCTTTAAAAAGACCGATTCATAGTAAGAATTCACACGCGAGTCCAACTCCCATCATTGAAGATGGGAAAGTCTACGTTCATTTTGGACACATGGGATCAGCTTGTTTGGATTTGAAAGGAAAGATTCTTTGGAAAAACAATGAGCTTAAGTATGACCCCCTTCATGGGAATGGGGGTACTCCTATTATTGTGGATAATCTTTTCTTTTATAGTGCTGACGCCCTGACAAATCCTTTTGTCGTGGCTCTTGATAAGAATACAGGTAAGGTTCTATGGAAAAAACAAAGATCTGAAACTGATCAGTCTCGAAAATTTTCTTTCAGTACTCCTACCTTGATTCGCATGGGTGGTAGATCTCAAATAATAAGCCCAGCGAGTGGTGCGGTTTTTTCATATGACTCGAAAACGGGGGAAGAGTTATGGAGTGTTGACTATGGTGGTTGGTCAGTGATACCGAAGCCAGGAGTTTATAAAAATATGATTTACGTTGGTACGGGATACGAGAGAGCTCACATTCTTGGTATTAGAGTCGATGAAAAATCCAAAGGTAATGTAACTGAATCTCACGTTGAATGGGAGATCACTAAGAGGGCACCAAACACACCCTCTTTTATGGTCGTTGATGACCTCCTCTATTTTATTTCTGATGGAGGAATCGCCACTTGTGTAGAGCCTTTGACAGGGGAAATTATTTGGCAGGAACGAACAGCTGGACCGATTTCAGCATCGCCAGTTTATTTTAATGGTATGATATACTTCTTGGACGAACAGGGAAAGACCACTGTCATCAAAGCAGGAAGAAAATTTGAGATCATCGCTGAGAATAAAATAAAGGAAAGAACCCTCGCATCTTTTGGTATCAGCGAAGGAGCTATCTATATTCGTTCAGAGAAGAGCCTTTTCCGGATAGGAGAATAGTGTTAATTAGCAATTAAATTTTATAGTATTCTTCCCAACCTTTACGTGGTGGAGGTCCTTCTAAAAGAGCATCAGCAACCTTATTATTGGTAATCCTTCTAGTCTTAAGATCAAAATTCAGTTCTCCGCCAAGTCTTTGGGCAATGACCCCAAGGCAGAATACTTGGCTTAATACTCCAGAAATGTGGAAGGGTGATCTTGTCTTTTCTTCACCCTTCGCACCAAGCACGAAGTTAAGGTAATGATTTGATCCACCCCCAAATTTTGGAAGGCTGCTTGCCATATCCTTCATCTTATCTTCAGGTATGATTCTTAAAGGGCTGCCGTGAGAGGTTCCTTTGAATGTTAGGTCCTTACCATAAATAACCTTACCATTATTCTCTAGGCGTCTTCCCTCCTCTAACTCCTTAGGAGCATCTGGTTTATTGCGGGTGCCATCATACCAACGAACTTCGCAGGCTGGTTCATTTTCTCTTTCTGGAAAATCAAACTGGATGGTTGAGCCCATTGGGAAGATTAAGTTTCGAACTCCTTCTCGGTGGACTGCAGTAATTTTATTGGGAAGACCAAGTTTAAGGAAACGATGAGCTGTGTCCAGGATGTGTGGTCCCCAGTCACCGAAGGCGCCGTTACCATAGTCGTACCAACTTCTCCAGTTTCCAGGATGCAGGTACTTGCTAAACGGGTGAGAAGGGGCAGTGCCAAGCCAAGTATCCCAATCCATTTCTTTGGGCATTTTTTCACCAGTCTGCCATTTGTCAAATTTCCATGGGTGCCAGCGTCTCCCTGAATTCATGTAAGAGGTAATTTTCTTTACCTCTTTAATGACGCCTGCTTCTTTCCATGCCTTGAATTGGTGATAATTGGCTCCTGAGTGACCTTGGTTACCCATCTGACAGGAAACTTTATATTTCTTTTCTGCTGCAATCATTAGCTCGATTTCCTGAAAGGTGTGGGCCAATGGTTTTTCCACAAAGCAGTGAATTCCTTCACTCATTGCTCTCATTGAGATAGGAAAATGTGAATGGTCAGGAACGCCGATTGTAACAGCGTCAATGTCCTTACCCATCTTATCGAACATTTTACGAAAATCTGTAAACTTAGGAACGCCTTTAAACTTTTTCTCGGTTCCTGCTGTATGGCCTGTGCCAAGCGCTACATCACATAAAGCTACCGGATTGACCAACTTCGTATTGTATACATTGTGAGCAATTCCTCCTCCTTGGCCACCACATCCGATGAAAGCGACGTTCACTTTTTCGTTGGCGCCCATGACTTTGCCTGGTATCAGGCTAAATACAGAGCTGGCAGCGGCCGCTTTTGTGAATTTTCTGCGAGATAGATTTTTGTTCATATAAGAGTGTAATTATTTTTGATTATTCTATCACTTATGTCTGACAGAAGGCGATTCTTTTATTTTTTTTGAATTACGTTTAATTTTGGCTTCGATATAGCTGAAGCAAAGATTTAGCCTCTGATTCGATCGTAAAGTGTCCCTTAACTCTTTCTCTACCTTTGAGGCCCATTTTTTCCAAATTCATGTGATTTTCGGTTAGTTCTTTGAGTGCTATATGCGCTGCCTCGGTGTCGTTACAGGGTACTAATTTTCCATGTATCTTTGGATCAATTATATCTTCCCAAGCTCCGGTTCTTGAAGCCACTACAGCGCACCCGCTCGCCATGGCTTCCAAGACCGGTAATCCGAAACCCTCTATGGTACTTAAAGCGGTTACTATAGAAAGGCCTCGCATTAGCTTTGGAACTTCGTTGTCGTAATGAATCTTTCCTAGAAAGATGATGCGGTCTTCAAGGTCCTCTTCCTTAATTTTTTCTTTTAAATTATTCACAAACCCTTCGTGCGATTTTGTTGTTTCTCCGGCTATGAGAACCGTAGGCGCTGGATCTTTCTTCATGATAGGGATCATAGCATCTACGAGAATGCCGATTCCTTTTTGTGCCCTTATTCGTGCGAATATTCCGATGCCGTATTCTCCAGGATAACCTAAAGAAGACCAATCTTCTTTTTTACCGTTAACTGGTAGCGTATACGTTTCGGGATCAACGCCATGGGGGATGATGGCATCAGGTTTTCTTTTGAGAACAGCGGCCGCTCCCGAGCAAGTGGCAACTAGCGAGTCAACCTGACGAATGAGCCAACGAGTAATCCAAGTGTGTTGTCTTTGGGCTGTAGATGTAAAAATGATTTTAATTTTAGCCCGGAATATTTTCTTTAAGATGAGTGCTTGTATGACTTCATTGTTACGCCTCGCATGGAAAACTCTATAATTTCCATTTGGTAGATAGTTTCTACACAATCTGGCACATTCTAATAGACTGATTGATTTGACTCCATCGGGTAGGTGGTGTCTACCTAGAACAGCAACGCCTATTTGATCCTTGTGATATTCAAGAACCCTCAACATTGTTGAGGTAACACCTGAGAATCTTCGGTTAGAATTCCCTAGAATGACTTCAATACTATCCTTATCCATGTAGGAGTTTTTATTTTAGCTACTCAGGTTGGCTGAAGATCTGCCATCTTAAGTTTGCGATAAGATGAATTGCTAAGCCTCCAATGAAAAGCGAAATTACCCAAATAGTGTATCCAAACTTGGGCAAGAACTCGACGAAATGAGTTTGGTTTGTATTATCAATGATATGAAAACCTCTGATCGGTAGCATTATGGCAGTCACTGATAGGGCGAGTAGTAAAGAACCAATAAATATGCCGGTGCCAGTTTCACGTTTCTTTTTCTTGCAGGTAAAAATGGCAAATAAGTAGGAGACTAGACCTAAAATGGCAAAGAGCTCAATGGCTCCAAATAGAGGGGCACTGCTTATGAGGTCGCTGGTTTTTATAGCCATTCCTGGTTCAATGTTTAAGGGTTTGTCATTAGAGCTTATAATTTCTAGACCTTTCTTTAAATTGATGAAAGGAAGATAAAAACTAATAGAGTGACATAGAACGGCAATCACTATGGTGGAATTAGTCAGGATCCGTTTTTTAGGTACGGTCATGCTTTATGTGTTTGAGATTCGCAAAGACATTGCGATTCCTTATTTTATTTCCTGGAAGCGTTTTTTTCGGCATGCTTTGCAACGCCGATTCTCCGGGCGAGGGCCGCTGCAACAAACCCCTTGAAGAGAGGGTGAGAGTAATTTGGTTTTGATAAGAATTCAGGGTGAAATTGAGCTCCAACGTAGAATGGGTGGTTATCAAGTTCGATGATTTCGACAAGAGAGCCATCAGGGGAAGTTCCAGCTACGACGAGACCTGCTTCTTCTAATTTTTCTTTGTAATCGCTATTAAACTCATAGCGGTGCCTGTGTCTTTCATTGATCGTTGAGCTATTATATAAATCAAAAGATTTTGTTTTGGGCTTTAGGTCACAGACCCAGGTGCCTAATCGCATTGACGCTCCTTTATGAGTGATACTCTTCTGCTCTTCTAAAAGACAAATAACAGGATGAGCTGACCCTTGGTCGAATTCTGTGCTGTTTGCACCTTCAAGTTTGGCCACGTTTCTGGCAAATTCGATTGTGGCTATTTGCATTCCAAGGCAGATTCCAAAATATGGAATTCCTCTTGTTCTGGCAAAATTCGCAGCATTAATTTTACCTTCAGTGCCTCGGTCACCAAAGCCTCCAGGAATCAAAAGTCCGTCAATGCCGTCGAGTTTTTCTTCGATATCTTCATCGTTTTCTAAGTCCTCTGCATCAATTCTTTCAACTAATACTCTGCAATCATTTGCGGCACCTGCATGGGTTAAGGCCTCGTAGATGCTTTTGTAAGCGTCCTGTAGTTCAATGTATTTACCGACAACGGCAATTTTAGTTTCATGGCTAGGATCGATTACGTGCCATACAAATTCTTGCCAAGCTTTAAGGTTAGGTTTCTTCTGAGGTAAGCCCAATCTATCGCAAACGATGTCGTCAAGTTTTTCCTCGTGCAAGTAAAGAGGTAACTCATAAATTGAATGAGGTACATCTCTGCACTCAATAACTGCCTCTGATGGCACATTGCAAAACATTGAGATCTTTTCTCGAGCATCTTCTTCGACTGGTAATTCACTTCTTAAAAGGACAACTTGGGGCTGTATTCCAATTTCTCTGAGTTTGGCGATACTCTGTTGGGTGGGTTTGGTCTTAAGTTCGCCAGCGGCACCTATATAGGGTACCAAAGTTACGTGTATAAAGAGTGCGTTATCAGGACCTACTTCTTGAACGAATTGACGAAGAGCCTCAAGGAATGGTAGCCCTTCAATATCACCAACGGTTCCTCCAATCTCAGTGATGATAATGTCAGCATCCATCCGGTTTTCGACTTCATAAATTCTGCCTTTTATCTCATTTGTTACGTGAGGAATGACTTGTACTGTTTTGCCGAGATAATCTCCCTTTCTTTCTTTCTTAATGACTGTTTCATAAACTTGACCTGAGGTAAGGTTATTAAGCTTAGAAAGAACCCCGCTCGTGAAGCGTTCATAGTGGCCGAGATCAAGGTCCGTCTCTGCTCCATCATCCAAAACGTACACCTCACCATGTTGAAAAGGACTCATGGTGCCAGGATCGACGTTAAGATAAGGGTCAAATTTTTGAAGGAGTACTTTATGGCCTCTCTTTTCAAGTAATGTTCCAAGTGATGCCGCTGCGAGCCCCTTGCCGAGAGAACTTACAACTCCTCCAGTCACAAATATAAATTTAGTTTTTCTCATCTTAAGTAGCGGCTTTGTTTAAATATTTAGCTTTCTGCAAGGATTTGTTTTTCAACGTAGGTGGCTTGATCGGGTGTATCTACGCCAATAGATTCATCCTCGGTAATAATAACTTTAATTTTCTCTCCGTTTTCAAGAGCTCTTAATTGTTCCAAACTCTCAGTAAGTTCTAGGGGAGAAGGATCCCACCGGACAAACTTTAAAAGAAATTCTTTAGTATATCCGTATATCCCTTTATGCCGGTAGCAAGGAGCAGCCGGGCTTTCGCTGGTTTGGTATGGTATCAAGCTCCGAGAGAAATAAATGGCGTTATTTTCCTTATCTATAACTGTCTTCACTACGTTGGGATTTGCAAGATCCAAATTATCCTTAATGAGAGATGCTGCAGTAATCATGCAAATTTCAGGTTGTTCTGACATTTTTACACACAATTCATCAATTAATTGTGGATCTATAAGAGGTTCATCGCCCTGAATATTGATAATGTGCGTGCAGTTTTTATGTGAATCTACAGCTTCTGCTATGCGGTCAGTGCCAGACTGATGTGAGTCTGAGGTTAGCGTAACAGTGGCTCCAAAGCTTTTGACAGCTTCTTCAATTTTTTGGTCATCAGTGGCTATGATGACTTCATCTAACAGATCGGACTTCATTGCTCTCTCCCAAACGTGTTGGATCAGCGGCTTTCCTGCAATATGATGAAGAGGTTTTCCTGGGAATCTGGTTGAACCCCAGCGCGCTGGTATGATTCCAAAGAATTTGTTTTTTTGCATTACGATTATGAATTCAAATGAAAGTAGAGTTTTTATTTGTTAATGTGTTGTCACCTAACTCTCATTGAATTCTATAAAACATTTAAGTTATATTAAATTTAGTTGCTGATTCTATGCTTCTACTGCAAAGATTCGCAATAATTAATTAATCATTTTATTAATACTCGCTTTATATGGTTGAACAAACGTTGGAATATGAGAATGCACATTTCTTATTATCTTTGCTTGCTGGAGACGTTGGCTTAGCTCAGGCCATCGGTAAAGAATTCGATGTTAAGGTCACAACCAGAGATGCTTGGATTAAGTTTTTTGGAGATAAAGAGAATGTGAGTCGTGCTATCAAGGTTATGAGAGATCTTGAATCAGCGCGCCGAGATGGGGCTGAAATTAAAGAGCAGTCCTTTCGATTTGCTATTGATTCAGTCAAAATAGGAGATGGTTGTACGGTGTCCGACCTTTTGGGATATAGAATTCTAGGAGCTAGAGACAGGCCTGCTGTTGTTCCTCGAAATCGAACTCAGTTGAGATATTTAAAGTCCATGTCCGATAATGAGGTAGTTTTTGGAATTGGGCCAGCTGGTACAGGAAAGACTTATCTTGCTATGGCATCCGCAATTAATTCATTAAAGGAAAAAGAAGTTGGTAGGATTGTTCTTACGCGTCCTGCCGTTGAGGCTGGCGAAGCCCTAGGATTTTTGCCTGGTGATCTTACTGAAAAAATCCTCCCTTACCTCAGACCTCTTTATGATGCTCTCTATGATATGATTGACCCTGATGCTGTTAATCGAATGATCGAAAAGGGGCAGATTGAAATAGCGCCTCTTGCTTATATGAGAGGAAGGACAATTAACAATGCGGTCATTATTCTTGATGAGGCTCAGAACACAACTTCTGAGCAGATGCTGATGTTTTTAACTCGTCTCGGTGAAGGCTCTCGTTGTGTAGTGACTGGAGATCCTTCTCAGTCTGACCTCAAGAAAGGGGTTCCCTCTGGATTAAAAGAGGCTATGAATATCCTTTCGAGAGATGTAAAGGGAGTTGATTTTATTAAATTTGAAAGGGGAGATGTGGTCAGACATCGAGTAGTTGCCTCAATTATAGGGGCTTATGAAAAGGCTAGAAAAAAAGAAGGTAAGTAGACATTAAAAACCATTAATATACTGTATTTTAAGGTTTTAAGGAGTTTGATTTCTCGTTACAAAGGTGCTATATTACTGACCCCCTCTAACCAATGATATCCCTTAAAACTCCTAAGAGTAAGGTCCCAGTCAGGCCTTAATATTTATCTAAATCGCAAAAACAAATATTTCCATTTGTTCAGAAACACTACTCCTAATTTTGGGATAGTTCATTTAATTCCATCACTATAGTGAATCTAAATTCTCATTCATGATTAAGGTACTCAACAGGCTTCGATTAAAGCGCAGAGGGCTCATGTCTGAAAAGAGTAGGCGTAAGCACAGTGAGCACGAGTGGCTAAATAAGTTAGGTGATAGTCTTACTTTAGGTGGAATCTCTTATGTTGTCTTTGCGATAGTTCTTGGAACTCTTATTTTTGGTGTAACTGCAGATAGAGGAACAGTCTTGAGTTCTTGGGGAGCCGTTTTTCTTGGAGAGGTAACTTTAATAGCAGGTGTTATTCATTTTTACATTAATCATCCAAGGAGCTTTAGCAGGAACGGAAGGATTGTTTTAATTTTTGGTCTAATGTTTATTCATTTGATATTAGTTCGGATTATTTTTGGATTTGTTGAAGGAGATACTTTTGGTAAAGGTGGAGAACGTTTTGGCTTCTTATTGTGCCCTCTGGCATTTGCACCCTTCTCTGTTTCTATCCTGCTTGGTAGAGCGCAGGCTTTATTTGTCACAGTTATGTGTTCTATCTGGGGTTCTCTTCTTGTTGGAATCGAACTTGCTGTTCCTTTGCTTACGACGAATCTTATTGTCGGTTTTGTATGTGTGTTGCTCACAGACAGTGTGCGCAAGCGAAGCGGTTTGGTGCGTGCAGGATTTATTGTTGGTCTAATTATGCTGATCTTTGGGTTGTTGTTTGGTTTCGTCACTGGGTCGGCACCAGGGGAGGGTTCAATGGACTGGAAGATGTTTGCCGTTGGATGTGTGGTGGCAGTGTTGGGTGGAGTCGTAACGGTTTCTGTCGTGGGTGCGATTTTGCCTTTTATAGAAACTCTTTTTAGAATCACTACTGACATTTCTTGGATTGAGCTTGCTGATCTCAATCATCCTTTGCTCCGTAAAATGACAATTGAGGCGCCAGGCACTTATCATCATAGCCTCATTGTTGCTAATTTGGCAGAAGCGGCCGCTGAGTCGATCGGGGCCAATGCCATCAAGTGTAGGGTTTGTTCATATTTTCATGATATAGGGAAACTTCATAAACCTGAATATTTCATTGAAAATATTAGTAATGGCAACAACCCACATGATGAGCTAACACCTACGATGTCGGCTCTAGTCATTATTGCGCATGTTAAAGAGGGTGTGGATATGGCTCTAAAGAAAAGACTCAATTCTCAAATTGTTGATGTCATTGAACAGCACCATGGTAATTCAATGATCTCATTTTTTTATCATCGAGCAATCGAGCAACAAAATGAAGTGAGAGAACGAGTTGAAAGGGGTGAAGCCAATGAGGATGATATCCCGGAGGTATCTGAAAAGAACTTTCGTTACCCAGGGCCACTACCGCAATTTAAGGAAAGTGGAATTATTAGCCTTGCTGACGCAGTGGAGAGCGCATCTAGGACGCTTCAGAAACCAACGCCTGGAAAAATAAATCAATTGGTTGATGAGATTATTAATTCACGAATTCTCGACGGACAACTTAAAGACTGTGATCTTACTCTGAGAGAGATAACGGTTATGTCTGAGAGTTTTAAGTCTACACTAAGAAGTATGTTTCATAATAGGATAACTTACCCTAAAGATGAAACTGAAATTGAGTCTAATGGATCAAGGAAGGGTAGAGATAAAACTAAGTCTGGCGCTAATGGTAACGGTTTTTCTAATAAATCAACTGAACCAGTAAGTGATTCCAATTCACATGCCTCTTGATGAGTAATGTTCAAAAGACAAAGATAGAGATTATAAACTCTCAGGAATCCATTATTTTGGATTTGGATTCAATTAGTGTGCTCTCAAAAAAGGCCTATTCATTTTGCCTTCAAGAATCAAAGGAAGGTTCACCTTTGAGGGAATTGCACTCCATAGAAGTGAGTGTTCTTAATGATAAACAGATCGCATTAGTGCATGAAGAATTCATGAATGATCCTACACCGACAGATGTGATTACTTTTGATTATGGTGAGATTTTGGTCAGTGCAGAAACAGCACTTGTTCAATCCAAGAACCTTGGGGTTTCCTTGGAGAATGAGATCTTACTTTATATTATTCATGGAATGCTTCACCTGGGAGGGTACCTAGACAAGAATGAGGTAGATTTCAATGAGATGAAGATACTCCAAGAGAGAATTCTAAATTCTTGCCTAGGCTGATAGAACTAAGTCAAAAATCGATAATTTCTTTATTTGATTGCGAAGAAAAACCGTAGAAGGTTTGCGACCGTTAATAAACAAACTATTTTATTTGGACGCAATATATAAAGATCAAAATGGATCAGGGCTAGAGACGCTGAGGGCCATCAGGCAGTCTTTGCTAGGGGTATATCCTTCTCATTCGCTCACTTTTGACCTTACTAATCAGTCATGGATTGAATTTTTTAACAGTTGTTTTAATGAACGATTGATTCCTCATTTTATTAAAATATGGAAATTCTTATCAGAAGGTGATCTGGATTTAATAATTGCCGAGGATAAGCTTTTTCTTGAATCGTTTGATGAACAAACTAGCTCTAATCTTAGCCGAGCTGCGGCTGAAATTTTTAATGCCAGAGAAGGAGCAAAGGGCATGCAAATGCTAAAAAAAATGTCATTAAAATCTCCAAAATGTAGTTTTACCGCCGCATTTTCTATGCAGTGTTCCGCTTTCAATATTCCTCTCCTTCAAAGCATCATCGCGTATGCCTTTATCGAATGGGCCTGTGGTCAAAAATCTATTAGATTTTCCCTTGAGAATATAGGCGAATGCGAGAAACTCTTTGAAGGTGAATTTCCAAATTTCGCAGATAATATAGGTAGACTATTATCTCAAAATCTTGGGGATTCAAAGTTAACAGCTTAATTTTTGATAGTGCGTAATTTAGGATCCAACGTTGAAGTAGAGACACCTCCGTCACCAGAGGTGGATGTTCTTAATGAGGTTACTAAGCCTTGGCAAGTTATGATCCTTAATGACCCTGTTAATCTTATGAGTTTTGTTACTCTTATTCTTAGGCGAATTTTCGGTTATTCTGAGGAGAGAGCGGTTGAGTTAATGCTTAAAGTTCATTACGAAGGAAGTGCTGTGGTTTGGACTGGAGAAAGGGAGAAAGCTGAACTTTATGTGCAGCAGCTTCAGTCGCATCAACTTTACGCGGTCATGGAGCCGGTTGATTAGCATCCAAAAGGATGGAATTGGTCAAAAATGATGATTCGACTTGGACCCTTAGTAAGGTTTCAGAGCTCGAGCATTTAATGCTTTCTAGGTTGCCTGACTCAGCGGATCCTACGGGTTGTGAGGAAGCTGTAGATAGACTCTATCCCTCTCCGATTGCTCCCGACGCTGAAATAGATGGAGATAAGTCATTTACTTTGGAAAATGACTGGAAAGAATTTATTGAGCCTGATCTTAGATCTGATTTTAGGGATTCTTTAAAGGTGGTTGCTGATGATCTTGGTAAATCAAGTATGACAAAAGAAGGAGATCTTAATCAATATGAGTTTATAATTCCAACTGCACACGCAAATCATTGGTGTAGTGCCTTAAATCAAGCGAGGATTGTTATACATCATAGGTATGATCTTCCTTCGGAAGACGGTCTTTTAGATATGGATCCTAATCCCGAAAAGTGGATGGCGACCTTGCAATCAGAAATCTATGGAATGTTAATGGAATTTCTTATTAAGAAAGTTCTTTGGGTTTAGATATAATTTTTAACTTAATGAATTTGAGGGCTATTGTCTCATTTTTGGAATAATCGTTCTGATATTTTTAAATATGTGATAGAAATAATACATAGATTATCTAAAGGTCAGTAGTGATTAAAAAATTCTAATATCTTTTTGTGATCCTCTAGATTTTTTTGGCTCTTGATTCGACAACTGAGCGCAATGGTCTAATCTGAGTGAGTGAAAAATAGACCTATATTACTCATTCCTTTCCTTTTTCTAATTTCATCTGTTTTTGCAGACCAGAGACCAAATATCCTTTGGATTACTAGTGAAGATAATGGCCCAGACCTTGGGGCCTATGGTGTTGATTATGCTCATACTCCGGCTTTAGATCGGTTAGCAAAAAAAAGTGCTATTTACACTAATGCATTTGCCACTGCTGGAGTATGTGCACCAGCAAGGTCGACAATTATTACAGGCATGTATCCGCCTGCACTTGGAAGCCAGCATATGAGAAGTCGTGCTTCATTGCCGAAAGGAATTAAATTTTACTCTCATCATTTAAGGGAAGCAGGTTACTATTGTACAAATAATTCAAAAGAGGATTACAACCTTGTTAAGCCAGAGGGATCTTGGGATGAGTCCGGTAGAAAGGCTCATTGGAGTAACGCGCCGGAAGGGAAACCTTTCTTTGCGATTTTTAATTTTACTGTTTCTCATGAAAGTAAAATCAGGCTCCGAGAAAAGTCCTTTCCCCATCACAAAATCGAAGATGCATCTATTCCTCCTTATCACCCTAATATTTCTGAGACCAAGAGAGACTGGGCCCAATACCATGCTAATATCACAAAGTTAGATGCGTTGGTAGCGAAGAGTCTGAGAGAATTAAAGAAAGCTGGTTTAGCAGAAAATACAATTGTGTTTTATTATGGAGATCATGGTTCAGGCATGCCTAG
>Ga0209404_10000780_pt1 | contig 23862 bp, 18 predicted proteins | sample TroAtlMetagenome_2_FD_187447 | JGI IMG/M metagenome (GOLD analysis project Ga0209404, IMG submission 187447) | Marine eukaryotic phytoplankton communities from Atlantic Ocean - Tropical Atlantic ANT8 Metagenome (SPAdes) (version 2) | ecosystem: Environmental > Aquatic > Marine > Oceanic...
TTTATTATAAGCCAAGAGCTCTTCAACGATAATCGAAGCAAGGCGCGGAGTCGTTCTTGGCAAGTGATCTATCAGAACCTTGGCCGCTACCGGGCTCTCTTTGGAAAGAACAGCATTAATGACTTTCACTCTAAATTCTGAACTCGAGGCAGGTTCCATTAATCTTTTTACTGCTGACTCAACGACCGAAGGGCTCGCGTGATGAATTAATTCAAGCGCTGCTAGTTGCTCTTTTTTACTAGCTGTTTTATCTAAAAGGGCTCGATCTGCCGCGTCACGTAATGAACCAGACACATCAACGCCATGCTTGTCCGCAAGCCCAAGGATTCGGAGTCTGAAAGCAGAATCAGGATGATTCACGGCAACCAACAGTGAACTGGCCTGACCAGACCTTGCCGCTGTTTCAGCAACCCTTTCAAGTAACGAGGAATTCACTTTTGATTTTTCTTTAATGGCCAACTTAAAAAAATGGCCAGCGGTACGACCTAAAGAGCTCAACACAGCATTGTCCATCCAACGAACTTTAGAATAATTAGTTGCTAAATTGAGAAGCCCTTTAACTGCTTCAGGTGAATCACTTTCACCCAAACTTAATGCAAGCTGCAAAAGCACACTCGGATCGGATTCATTTTCAAGTAGCGCTAACGCTTTTAAAAATAGAACATTATTCTTATTAAAGGATTTATCAGCAGCCCTCAACCCATGAAGCCTAATAGCATAATTATCATTACTTAGGGCATTAGATAAATTTGCCCCTGGTTTATATAATTTTTTGATTTTTTCTGATACAGATTTAGCAAACTTCTGACCATTACCCTTAATAGGTTGTGGCTTACTACTCACTGGTGCAACTCTCCAAATTCTTCCCCTATCACTACCATTAAGTAATCCGTATTGCTGCTGCATGTAGCGAGGTATTGCAGAATAATCCTCTATAATTTCACGGTACATATCTATGACGTACAATGCCCCATCAGGACCAACTCTTAAATTATTTGGACGAAACCACCCGTCCGTTGAAGTCAAAAATTCTGATTCTCTGTTCTTAGGATGACGGCGAACGCGTACGCCAGGACCATCACGTTCAACGACGGCTCTGTGAACCATGCTCTGTTGAGGTTCACAGCAGAAATAATTACCACGATATGCCTCTGGGAAAAGAGTTGCCCTGTAAATTTGCTGGCCACAGGCAGAGGTGAAATTACCATTAGGCTTAGTTTCTCCTTCACCGTAAAACTTAACCCACCTCGGATCAGCTCCCCTTTTACTCCTCCAAGGATGAGGCGTACTCGTTGGAAACGTGTTATGATAGTTACTCGCCGTCGCAGTCAAGCCAGGAGTAGGAACATGAGGGTTCCTTTTTAGATAATGATAAGGTAACGGAACCGCGTATAAAGATGGTACACTTGTTGTAATTAGAAATCGGTTCCCAACATCATCAAAAGCCATCCCAAAAGTATGATTTGAACCACTCACTGGTTCGATAGCAGAACCATCAACCTTAAATCTAAAATCTGTACGCCCCATTTTAACTGATCCTTTTAGACCTGGTCCGGTAATATTCCCCCCTCCCCATCCTTGCCCAGCATATATCCAACCGTCTGGTCCCATAACGGGATTATTAATAGCTCTCTCCATTTCTCCGATAGTAAAACCCGTAAAAAGATTTTTTCTTATATCCGGTTTATTATCTCCATTAGTATCAGCAAAAAAGATAATGTGCGGAGCAGCTGTGATAATGATTCCGTTTTCAACTACAATGACACCATAAGCCGCAGGAATATCATCTGCCCATACAATAGCCTCATCCATTCTACCATCTTTATCATTATCTATGAGTAGCTTCAGGCTTCCAGTCTGACCTTTTTGAGCTTCAGCCTTTAGTTCGGGTCCAACGCGAATACGACGAATGGATTTGTCCAATTTACCCGTCTTGTTAAGCTCGGTCACATCCAAATGACCCTCCAAATTATAACCGTAAATTTCGGTCACAAACAATTGTCCTTTAGAGTCCCAAGCAATACAACTCGGATCTTTAATGAGAGGCTCTGAAGCAATGAGATCTATTCTAAAGCCCTCCGTAAGCTTAAAATGTTTTTTACTCTCCTCAGGAGAAAGAGGAAGCGGAGCATCATCAGGCTTCGGAATTTCAGCCGAAACAAAATTAAAAACTAAAAGAGAAAAAATTAAGGTAGCGGATATTAATCTCATTAGAATTACTATTCAATTTTACAACTCTCCTGTCCATTGTAATTATTCTAAAATATACAACAATTATTTGACTGACTCTATCACCGCAGCATGTCTGTTAGCTTTAGGGTCCCCCGCAGCATAGAAAAGATCAGTTTCTTTTTCATAAAAAACCATCACCGGAGCAGCGATTGCTCCACTAGCCTTTGAAACCTTGTGCCCCCTATTAAGGAGATCCTTTACCACATTCTCTTTGATCTCAGTATTAAGAGTGAGTCCACCTAAAACACCAACCGTACGAAGAGCAGCAGGATCAAAAGAGTTTTCGTGATGCCTAGTCGAAAACCGCGAGGCAGTGACCGCCTTTTGTGGTTTCATTCCAAACTCAATAAAGTTTAGCAAACAATTTAATGTCGTTTGGTCTTGAAGATCTCCACCTGCAACACTGATTCCAATAATTGGCATCCCCTCTTTCATTACTAGAGTTGGAGTCAAAGTAATCCTTGGTCTTTTTCCTGGTTCAATTCGGTTAGGATGCCCTTTGGCCGTATTTAAACTTCGTAACCTATTGCCATGAGCAATTCCTAAGGTCTCACATATATTGTAAGGTGGATTACCGCTCGGAGTTGCCGCCACAAAATTACCCCACTTATCAGCAACAACACACGTTGTTGTTCCTCCAGGACCAGGGCGGTACTTCGAAGGCTTATCAACCAATGCCTTCATATTAATTGGATCACCAGGTCTAACTTTTAGAGAAGCCGATTCCATATTAACAAGGCCTTGACGAATCTTCGTATACTCATCTGACAAGAGCTCATCTATAGGAACCTTAGTAAATCTAGGGTCACCATAATAATAATCACGATCAGCTAAACCTAACTTCAAAGACTCGGTCAAAGCATGAATATAGTTACCAGACAAATGTCCCATCGCTTTTAAATTAAAACCCTCAAGAATTCTTAGTGTCTGGCATAGGTAAGGACCTTGAGTCCAAGGGCCACATTTTAAAATTGTATAACCTCTATAGTTAACGCTAACTGGATCCTCGATGAGAGTCTGATGCTCTTTTAAATCTTGTAACGTTAGATACCCTCCATTCTCTTTATAATAATTAACCAATTGTTCAGCAATATCCCCCTTATAAAAACGGTCCCGTGCAGCTTCTAATTTTTCTTTTCGATTGCCGTTAGTTTTCGACTCGGTTGCTATTAATTTTCTTAAAGTCACGGCTAATTCATCATACCAATCCTGACTACCTTGGTCCAAAATCTTCAAAGTCGGTTCTGCAACACCCCGAAAGCTCATCGTTCCATACTCGATTAAAACAGTAAAAAAAAGATGGACGGCTCCTGGGACAGGCACCGCTCTCATTCCTCCTCCAGCAGGAATACCTTCCTTGAAATACTTAGGAATCGATTCCTTGTCTAGTGGAGCGCTTCCCAAACCTGAAAGTGTTTTTACTTTACCAGTGGCTGAATCAAAAATCATGAACGGAACCTCAGAACCAATTGAGAACATTCCATAATCGACAACACTAGCAGCGAGCATCACAGCAACAGAAGAATCTGCTGCATTACCACCCGACCTAAGAATGGTCATTCCTGCACTAACTGCTCTTGGGTCCTCAGCGGCAATGGCTCCCCCTTTACCCTCAGCATGATATGTGAGCTTCGATTCACCAAAGGAAATACCTTTTGTAAACATTAATGCCCCCAAGAGGTAAATTAAATATTTCATCTTTAAATTTTGTAATTAAAAAATAACAAAAAGGCAAAGCTTCTATTAATTTTAACAACTCATTGATAACAAATATGATGTGGAAGCTTAAATCTCGAAAAGCATTCCAACTTAATATTGTTTAAAGTACCAGGGACAAGAATCGAACTTGCACGTCCAAAGGACACCAGATCCTAAATCTGGCGCGTCTACCAGTTTCGCCACCCTGGCATTGAATGGCACATAGCTTCATTGTACTTAAACTTCATATTGATAAAGTCAACCGAACAACTAGTTAAAACTGATCAAAATAAATACATCTCAAATCCTCAACTTTGATCAATAATAATAATCTGATAATTTTACCCTAAATGATTGAGCTTTGTGGCACGGTTAATTTAAGATGAGTTAAATAATTCGCCTATTAATGATTAAGAACGTTGGGAAATCATTGTGCTGCTTCATGAGCATCCTCCTCGGGATCAATCTGGCAACTATTTCCATTGCTACTGCTGACCCAGCACTAGAAAAATATTTTACTGCAAACGCAGCCTATAACAGAAAATTATACCCAGTTGCGGCAACGCAATTTGAAGGATTCCTAAAAGTCTACAGCTCTCACCCAAAAGCTGACCTTGCATTAAGAGGCCTAGCCCTAAGTAATTACGCCTTACAGAAATATGATGACGCAATCCCAAGCTTTGCAAAGCTCATCGCAAAGCAAAATTTGGATAAGGCCATTAATAGAGAAAGACTCATCATCTTACAGGGAAAATGCATGCTTCAAACCTCTCAGAAAGATAAGGCCAAAGAACTATTCATTAATGAAATGAAGTTTCTGGTTAATCCGGCCTATAAAAACTCTGCACTAGCGCTTATCATTGATATCTCTTTTGGAAATTTTAATTGGGATGATGTCATCAAATGGGCATCCGAAATAAAAAAGTCTAGCCCTAGCACTGAGCAATTAACACGAAGCCTATATCAAATGGGCTTTGCCTATTACCAAAAAGACCTCTTACCAGAAGCCATCACATCTCTAAGTTCCACCCCAAAAGAAAATGTATCTAAGAAATGGAATACTCGAGTTTCTTACTTACTAGGTGAATGCTATAGCAAAAACAACCAACTTGAAGAGGCTGAAAGATCACTAATGATTGCTCTTGAAGGAATGGCTGCAACTGAAGCAAATGAATGCCATTACAGGCTAGGAACAACCAGATTCTTATTAAATAAATATAAAAAATCACTCACTAACTTTGAACAATACCTAAGCACTAATAGTGAAGAGGAGACGGCCAACAAAAATTTAAAAAGAAGGCAAGCCAGCCTCTATTCGGGAAGAATTTACTATGAATTAAAAGACTATATAAAAGCAGAAAAAACCCTACAAAGACTCTCTGAAGGGAATGATAACATCGCATGTAATGCCAATTTTTGGCTAGCTAGAGTCTTTTCTGAAGGCAAAAATGATTTCAATAAGTCTGCCGAAATTCTTGGAAAAGCCCTCACTAAATTTAATCAGTCAGAACTCATTGACGATATCACATTTGAGTATGCAAATGCACTCATCTCAAAAAAACCTGCTGATTGGAAAAAAGCCTCAGAATCACTTATTAAAATAGAGACCCGAGGAAAGTTCAAACAGCTTGCTGAAGTCCTTGCCCTAAAAACAACCTGCCTTCATAACCTTAAAGATTATCAAGGAAGCTTACAGCAAGGCGATAAGTTCTTGTCTCAATACCCTGAAAACAAATTAAAAGATGATGCTCTTTTTATGAGAGCTGAAAACTTACTCCAATTAAAGAAAAATACTGACGCCATAAATGCCTTTGACACCTATTTAAAGCTAAACAATAGCCACAATAAGATCAACTTAGCAAAGTTACGGAAAGCTCAATTACACCACATCTCTAAGGATTGGGAAAACTCAATAAAATTTGCTGAACCTCTTTTAGAAATCAGTAAAAAAGATAAGAAATTTTCTCAAATTCCTTTTATTTTGGGAGACAGCCACTTCATGAATAAGGACTGGGAAAAGTCTATTTCCAATTTAAACCTTTTTATCAGTTCATTCATTACAGAAGAACCGAAAGCTAACACCAAAAACATTAAAGCCACTCCCAATCTTGACAGAGCATTTGTTAAGTCGGCCATTGCAAATGACAGATCAAATAAAAAAGATGAGGCCCTAAAAATAATTTCGATTTTCGTTAATCAATATCCTGAAAAATCTGACCAACTTCCTCTAGCATTGGTTGAAATGGGCCGTTTAGCTTTTCAGTTAAACAAATTTGCAATTTCGAGAGATGCTCTACAGCAATACTTGGATAGCAAAAATTTAGAAACCTTCAAGAAAAGTTATAATACCCACCTACCTCAAGTCATGTACTATCTAGGTTGGGTTAACAGTAAGGAAGAAATGTACGAAGAGGCCAGCACGAGTTTTTCACAAGTTCCAACCAATCATCCATTAGCTGCAGACGCAGCACTTCAAAAAGGGGTTGCTCTTATTAATGCTAAAAATTTTAGTGCGGCATCCGGCCATTTTTCAAAAATGGCAACTGCCTATAAAGATCATGAGAAAGCAGAAATGATTACCTATTACGCAGGATTATCTGCATCCAAACAGGAAGAATGGCTCGCAGCATCTAAACACTATAACCAGTTTACTAAAAAATACCCGAAATCTAAATTTGTTCCACAAGCGCTCTACGAGTGGGCTTGGGCTCAAAAATCTCTAGATAAATTAAAACAAGCCACTGGCTTGTATGAGGAGATACTAAAGAACCATCCTGATAATCCACTGGCCTTAAAGGTTCAAACTGAATTAGCAGAGCTTAATCTCAAAGGAGGTGATAAAGAAAAAGTCATCAACGAATTAACGTCAGCAATTAAGACCGTCAAAAGTAAGACAGAGAAAGAATTGATTATGATTCAGCTTGCAAATGCATACTACTTGTCAGGAGACTTTGAAAATGCCGCCTCAACTTTTGAGGGAGTAATAGAGGAAACCGCCGATTCAAAATCATTGGGCCAAGTTCTTTTTAAAGCAGGCGAGTCTCGACTCAAACTTAAAGAAACTGTAACTGCGAGGCAGCATTTTGAAAATGCTGCTAAAATCAGCAATCTAAACTCCAACCTTGAGGAAACCATTCAGTTAAGACTAGGCGAGACACGATCAGCCACTGCCATGCATCAAGAAGCGGCATCAACTTACAGAAATTTTCTAAAAAACTATAAGGAAAGCAAGTGGACTCGCAATGCTCAATTTGGATTAGGCTTCGCCCTTGAAAATAATGGTGACTATGAGCAAGCGATTAAGGAATACTCCAAAATAATAAGGACTAAAATCTCTGATGATGACTGGGAGGTAAGAAGCCATTTTCAAATAGGTGAATGTTACTTCAATATACAAAACTACGAAAGGGCAATGATTTCATTTACTAAAATCGAAAAAGAATTTACAAAGTACCCAGCTTGGCAAGCTAAGTCGGTCCTTGAAATGGGAAGAGTTCTAATAGCTCAAGGGAAGAAAGAAGAAGCAATTATAAAATTCAAAAACGTTCTTGATGCTTATGGCAAAGAAAAAGCCGCGCTCGTTGCTAGACAATATATTCAAGAAATAAGATCAAATTAATTAAGCGCAAGCTGGACACTGACCAAAAAATTCAAGCTCATGGTGTAGACTTGAAAATCCACTATTTTTCATTACCTCTTTTTGTAAGGACTCAACGGGGCATTTCATATCAAGGGGTTCTATAATTCCACAATCTGTACATATCAGATAATCATTACACTCTCCAGGATATGAGAACGCATAATACGCGGCACGCTCATGAAATCCTAACCGTCGAACAACTCCCTTCTCAACGAGACGACCAAGTAATCTGAAAACAGTCGCTCTATCACATATTCCATCTAATCTCTTAGATTTAATCAAATCAGCAAGAGTCTTAGGGGACTTAGAAGAGATCAACTCTTTCAATAATTCCCTCATAGCATTAGTCCGTCTTAACCCCCTATCAACACAGGTCTGAATTGCCCAATCTAGACGCGCTTGCTTTTCATCACTCATTAATTGCTGATGTATATGATTTCCTAGATTCTATTGATATTCAATGAAAGAAATAACGAAAATAGTCCATCTATTGCTATATCTCCTTGTTGGGTTGCACTAATGTCAATATATCGCTAAAATTAGACGATAATCGCTATCATTTCCAACCAATGAAACTCAATAAGAACTTTCTTATAATCACTGTATCAGGAATTTTTCTTAGTTCCTGTGAACAAAAATACCAATCAAACAACACTAATGATCAAACAAATGCAAAAGTTGAGGCGATTGAGAAAAACATAGAAACCGTTAAAGAAGATCAAACACCTATTAAAGATTCAAAAGACGTCACAGATCAGAAAATTACTGAAAAAATGCCTGCTCGGAAAAAATATCAGCCTTTATCAGATGAAGAGCTAAGAAAAACATTAACCCCTCTTCAATACCAAGTCACCAAGCACGAGGCTACCGAAAGACCTTGGACAAACAAATTTGATAAGCACTTCGAAGAAGGCATTTATGTATGCATTATATCTGGAGAACCTCTATTCTCATCAAAAGACAAATATGACTCGGGTTGTGGATGGCCAGCATTTACAAAACCCATTAACAGTAATGAAATTGTTAGTAAAACAGACTTCAAAATTGGCTATGCTAGAACCGAAGTAAGAGCAAAGACTGGAGACTCACACCTCGGACATGTTTTTGAAGACGGTCCAGTTTCAAAAGGAGGCCTTAGGTACTGCATTAATTCCGCTTCTTTAAGGTTTATCCCTAAAGCAAAACTTGCCGATGAAGGGTACGGGGAATATGCAAGCCTGTTCGAATCAAGCAGCGAGTAAAATTAGTGATTAGCCCCAAAAAAATTCAGGCTATCGGAGAAGAAATAGCCATTCTTTGGGATAATGGAGAGGAATCATTCTACAAAATGGAAGCTCTGCGTGCTGAATCACCTAGCGCAGAAAACAAAGGAGAATCTGACCTGATGGGGAATAAAATAGGAGGAACTGATCAAACCTCATTCCCAGGAGTTAGAGTAACTAACTGGGAAATTATTGGAGGATATGCCATCCAATTCAATTTTAGCGATGGACACAATACAGGAATCTATAGCTATGAACTACTATTGGAACTGGCAAATTAGATAGATTTAAGGTGAATCCTTTTTCTTTTCCACAGAATCAGATTCAGAAACCTCAATCATTACCCACTCATCATCCTGCTCTCTTCTCAAAAGATAATTCACAATAATCACGATTGAGAAACCTATGAAAAAAAGACTAATCTCAAGAATTCCAGGAGTAAAAAAAAGGGGCAAAGTATTGCCTAAAGCGTCCCTTAGAAGCTCAAAAGATTGACTCGAATATAGTATAATTAGAATAATTGGACCTGAAAGAAATCCGATCCAATAAATTCGATCAGACTTAACCTTCCTTTTCTTATCATTCATTGTATTTTGAATTTAAGTTTCCCTCAGCAGAGCGCAAGGTATTCAGAAAAAATAATTAATTATAATAAAAAGGCCTTAAATATGAGACTTCATCTCTGCCAGAGTGATATTCATTGGGAGGATCCCAATAAAAACATTAATGACCTCAATCAAGAGTTAAAAAAAATCCAAATATCATCAGGAGACCTGATCATTTTGCCTGAAATGTACTCAACTGGATTCTCTATGCGTCAAGGAATTTGCTGTGATTTAGTTGAAGGCGAACAAAACGCAGTAAAATTCCTCAAAGATTTATCTAAACAATACTCATGCTGCATTATTGGAGGATTAGCCACAAAAAGAGAGGGAGAATTTTATAATGAATCTTTGGCAGCATTACCAGACGGCAATTTAATATCTTACAAGAAAGTTAATTTATTCCCACTGGCTCAAGAAGATAAAACTTATTCTCCCGGTAAATATTTAGAAACTTTTAAATGGAACTCATGGATCATCGGCATGTCGATATGCTACGACCTAAGGTTTCCTGAAATTTACCGAGAACTCGCATCAAAAAACTCAAACCTTATCGTTAATATCGCTAATTGGCCAATAGATAGGATCGATCATTGGGTCACTTTACTCAAAGCTAGGGCTATAGAAAATCAATGTTTTGTTGCTGGTGTTAACCGTACCGGCACAGACCCAAACAGTATTTATAACGGAAGAAGTATGATTATTGACCCTCTTGGGCAGATCATTGTTGACGCAGGTGAAACCAAAGGAATTTTTAGCTCAGAAATAGAAATCGATAAAGTAAACTCGTGGCGAAATGATTTTCCTGCACTTAAAAGCATGAAGTCAAAAATATAACCTTTCTGAATCAATGGACGCTTTCAGATAATAATGCATCAAAATATCCCAGAGAGGTTTGATCAAAGTGAATTGGCGATACTCACCTTCGAGGTTAATCCATCAAAAGAGAGATGGACTGATTATATAGATATCCTTCCAACAAACGAGGTAGAAAAGTCCGAAGAATATCATTATTCACAAGATAAACTTCGCTTCACTAAATGTAGGTCCATTCTAAGAAAAACTCTCTCTAAATGGGTAAACGAAGACCCAAAGAGGATAGGAATAAAAATGGGAGAAAACGGGAAACCTAAGCTAGATACGATTCATCACATCAAATTTAGCATCACTCATACTGAGGGTTTCGCAGGCATTGCGTTCTGTAAAGGCTTTGAAGTCGGCCTCGATGTAGAAAACAGCAATAGAGTCACTAATATTGATACAGTCTCAAAAAAAGTTTTTACCGATTCTGAGCAAATAAAAATCGCATCCAACAGCGATATTGATGCAAAAAAGATGTTCTTTCGATTTTGGACAGCTAAGGAAGCTTTTCTTAAAAACACAGGGCACGGACTCACACTCGATCCTAAGAAAATTGAATCTTACCTACCAGAAGCAAACGAAAAATATGGAACCTATGAATGCCTCCAATTGAAAGGCTCTTCCAATTTACGATCCATCGATATATCATGCCCAGAGCCATACATTATGACATTGTGCGCTTCTAAAAAAGCATTAGGGAAAATTGGCGTTTATCTTATCTAGAACTAGTCCTTAAGATAACATCTAAAATCTGATCTGGGTGACTAATAACATAATCGGCTCCAGCTTCTCTGAGTTCTTCTTCTTTACGAAACCCCCACAAGACTCCGACGGTAGTCATTCCTGCCGCTACACCAGTAAGAATATCAACATTTGTATCTCCAATAAAAACAGCGTCACTTGGATCAATGTTAACATCATTACATATTTCAATAGCTCCATCAGGTGATGGCTTTTTCTTAACATTGTCTCTTTGTCCAAGAATAGAAATGAAGTGCTCATTTCCGATAAGACTTTCTACACACAATTCAGTGAAATTATGAGGTTTGTTTGAAAGTACTGCCGAGGCTATTTGATGAGCTTTTAAATCATCTAAGCATTCCATAATCCCATCATAAGGTTTGCTCTTCTTTTTCCAGTTTCTGGTATAAGCCTCCTTATAATCCTCTAGCACCTCCTTAACCACCAATTCATCATTACGCAAATCATCTGGGATAGACCTTCGTATTAATTTCTCCATACCGTCTCCTATATAGAGACAATAATCATCGTAGGAATGTATTGGGTAGCCTCTAGTTGAGAGGACCTCGTTAACTGAATCTCCTAAGTCCTCTATCGTATCTAATAAAGTACCGTCGAGATCAAATATCACTAACTTGATATTTGTCACTTCAAATGGCAGAGAGTAAAAATTTTACCTTATGTTACCGTTCCTCAGATCAATCGATACTAATCAATATCCCCTATTTCGAAATGCCAATCTTCTCTCCAACGGTTCTCCTTATATCTTCTATAATTAAAGCCTTTGATACCTTCTGCGAACTCCAGGGCTCTTTTAACATTATTTAGGATCTCTATCATTTCATCACCATCAATAAGATCACCATTTTTTTCGATCAAACCAACCCAAGCCTTTGAAAATTGTATCAACTCCTCAACATTAACCTTTAGAACGAGTCCGCTCATCTCTTTATCCTTGTTCTCAACAATTGCCGCTGCAATTTCGTCCGTGGCCTTTTTGGAAGTTGATAAGAAAAACATTTCATCACTTACTGATAGAGAAGGAAGGAAATCATTACTGACGAATGGTAGCCCTATAAAATGAGTGGTAAGATTTTTACCATCCATGGATAAAGCATCTGGTATTTGAAATTCCTGACCAGGCTGCTGACCAGGTATCGCGGCAGCGATCTCATTAATTGCAGGAACTAATTCTTCCCATGCCTCAGCAAGATGCTTTCTATTTTTGACCGAATTGAAAATAGATATTCTTGGGACCTTACCATTTTTAACAAAATCAGCCGGAACGCCAGGAACCTTTGGCATACTTCCCTTAAGATCAATGACAATACCTGCTTCTGAACCTAAGCCGTTAGCCACTTTATCCTTAAATATAGACCAAACTTTTAGTAGTTTTGGCCTGAGCATCTGGTCAAACATTTGGAACACTTCAGCCATTTGCTGATCTCCTTGGAATTGAATTGCCATAGAACCGGCTCCATGAATAAGTTCAGCCACAGTTTCAAATGTTTTAATGCTATGCTTTCTAGAATCAGGCGCCTCAGCAGAATTCAACAAAAGGAATGCACTTTCAGGAGCTGCCGGAGCAAGCCTTAGTGGTGTCTCAGCGTCTACTCCTGGTATACTTGGTCCTCCAATCGATGCCCACTTAAGCCCGTTTTCACGATATAAAACACCAGCTGTCGAATCCATAGTTAATTGAGTTGCTTTATCTAGCTGTTTACCAAGCTTGGAGACTAAAGGAATCATTTTCTCAAGGTCAATCCCCTCTTCATTGATGGATTTCATCATCTGAGTTAAAGATTCAGTCAATGATGAGAATTGAGCTGATGGATTAAAAGCACTGAGAGCTGATTTGGATAAGTAGTTGTAAGCTAGAATTTTTTTATCTGCATAACTTTTGGCAAACTGAAAGTCCGACACAGCCATCAGAGACTCATCCTCTTTATTGACAAATTTGATATGACTATGGTCAGGACCTAGCCCAACTATTAAATAATCACCTAGAGCCCCGAATGAAACTTCGGCTTTTTTTGAATCAATGATTTTCTCTAGCTTTTCAGCCAAAGCATCATCTCCAATAACTTGGCGTAATTGCTCACGAGCATTATCATCAAACACATCCTTAGCGGCAACACTCCATGATCTAAACTTTACACCCTCAGAAACATCGTATTCAGAAGTGACTACAAAAGGTGGTAATTGATCCTCAATAGCCGATAACTGGTTTACTAATTGCGCTGCCATTCCATCTCCAACCTTAGCCCCGGCCATGAAAGCTGGAAGCTGAAGCTCATTGAGCATTTTTTCTACCTTACCATCCTCAACATTAAGAAGCTTCTCCAGAGTATCTCTCATTAATTCCTCAGGATCAGGTGCACCACCACCACCAAAACCTAATTGCGATAATAATTGGCCACCTGAAACCTCTAGAGAAATCTTACCATAGACATCATTTAGCTCATTGAGCATTTCAAGTTGATCGGCCGTTCCTTTCCCAAAACTAAAGAAAGCATCTTCGCCAATGAAATCCATAGCTGAGCCCCAGGGCTCTGCAGCATCAGAAATATCGAAACCGGCCTCCAAATCTAATAACTCAGTAATTTTTTCCCAGGTTTTGCTTTTTGCTATCTCGTTAGCAAAGTCCTCGAAGTGAGTCAGCCCGAAGACAATCTCAGTGTCCTGAGTTAATTTAGAAACTAAACCGAATGGTTTTCCATGATTTTCAGCCAAAACGGCAAAAGAAGAAAAAAGGAGAACAAAGGGAAAAATGATTAATTTACGAAGTGTTTGGGTACTCATGTTAGGATAATTTTATATCAGTTTTTGCTAATAAATAAAGGGATTGGTAAAAATACTTTTACGAGGAAAACAAATAGATAGATGTACATCACACATCGTCAAATTGAGATTTCGTCATATTATTAAGAATAATTATCAATTCATTATATGGACATGCTTAAAATTAGGTTTTTCTAAATGTATAAATCCAACTTTTAATGCTTATTGGTACGATTATTCTCCATATTATCTGTGGGAAGAGGTGGAGACAGTTTGTCAATTTCAGATTCTTGTGAGCCTGAACGATACCAGTTTATGTTTCGAGTCAGATACATTATCGCTGCAATTGTCAGGAAAAGCCCGAAAGATCCAATAAGAAGAGCGTAATCCTGACTTCTTAATAAAATATACAAATATCCATAGAGTAAAGCTGCTATAACACCAACAAATAAGGCCCTAACAATACTCTTAAGAAAGACAAAGGAATAAGAACCTATCAAACCAACAACCAGAGTGCTTGCGATAGTATAAGAAATTTCAAAACCTATATGCTCAGCAAGTGACAGCTCTAATAAATAAAACACACACATACCCGCACCGAGAAGAAGATACTGAAGAGGGTGAATACGATAATTACTCAAAATCTCAAAAAGCCATAGCGTAATAAAAGTTAACATCAGAAAAAGAGGCGCGTATTTAACACTTCTGAATCCCATCCGATAATTATCAACAGGTACTAAGAATTTTACTCCAAACTGAGATGATTTAATTGAAGATTTAAAGTTAGACGAATCTTTCCAACTCTGGGGATAATTCCGCCCCAAGTATGGAATACTCCAGGAAGCATCAAAACCACTATTATCAACTGTATGATTTGTTGGCAACCAGTTACCCTGAAAACTAGGGTCTATCCAATCTGATTTAAGACTAACGCGAGTATCATTACCGTAAGGGGTAAATAAAAGTATATCGCTTCCATTCAAGCTAAGAGGGAATGAAAATTCAAATGCCTCTTTCTTATCAAGATCTTTTAATGGAACATGTATTCCCGGACTATCAGTATTTTGCATACCAGTTCCAGGTAAAAAATTCACTTTTGTTCCCGCCCAATCAAGCTGAGCCTGCTTTATAATCCCTCTGGAGTCAGTCAGACCAATGGAAAGATAAGATCGATCCCACAAAACATCATCTTCACTGATTCCCCAAGAAGAAAAGTCTGGCTTAGCAAAACGACCATTAATAGTTAGATCTACACTGTATAAAGGAACCTTGAAAATTCCTCTCTTTCTTAAATCACTATTTACATCTCCATCAATTTGAAGATCTATTGGTAAGAATGTCGCAAATCTAGTCTGAGTTGTAGTAAAATGCTCCACTTTGTTATTTGAAGTTTTTTTCTGAACCGAGTGAAATTTGTAAGGCACTGTAATCCATGGACCGACTATTGATTGCTGCCCTCCCCAGCTTTTTGTTACATCATAAAAAGCCGCATCCTTTGTCGATTCTCGCTCACGAATGACGCCGTTAATCATGACAACAGGAATTTGCATAATGAGTATCAAAAATCCTATTAATAAGGTTCTTAAGAAAAGTGATTTTCTTAATGATTCCATGGCTGGCACTATCCAATTATTACTCATTTTACTTTATTTTTAATACGTGACTCATAAGACTTAACTTACAAATTCATCAAACTATTTTAACTTTGTCACGCAAAGTATTTAAGGTCAATAAAAACTTTGTGTCACAAAGTATATTAATTTTCTTTCTGAAAAGTTGAAAGATCAAAGGAGTTCGTAAAATATCTTAAGAGGCCATGATTAGGACTAAAAATCCAAGCGATAAGAAACAAAATCATTCCAGCAACCACAGTTGCTGGCGCCGTAGAGACCTGAAAAGCCACAGTGATATGAACCCCAAAAAAAGCACTAATTAAAGAGTGAACAATGCTCAGTAACATCATCAGCCATAACTTATCAGTCAAGAGGTAGGCGGTGGCAGCAGGCAATATAAGCATAGCAATCACTAGAATTGCGCCTACGGCTGAGAATGCTGAAACTACAACAATCGATAAAAAACACATTAAACAATAGTGAACGAATCGAGGTTTAATTCCAACCGTTGCTGCAAAATTTGGATCAAAAGAACTAACGAGCAGTTCTTTATAAAATAAAACAATGAGTGAAGCGATAATTAGCAGTACAGACCCCATAGTTATCACAATTTGAGGAAGCCCAAGAAACACCTTTTCTTTTGATGCTATAAAATCTAATTTTCCGAAAAGCACACAATCCAAATCTAGATCTGTGTCAGCTCCATAGAGGGAAACAAGAATAACTCCAATGGCAAACATCGTCGTGAAGGTAATTCCAATGGCTGCATCTTGTTTAATTTTACTCCTTGAGTGAATCATCTCTATTAACAATGTGGTTAATACTCCTGCGACTAAAGCCCCAATAAACATTGGCAAACTAGATCTAGAATCTGCAACAATGAAAGCAATTACAATCCCCGGTAATACGCTATGACTAATGGCATCACCCACTAGTGATATTCTTCTTAAAACCAAATAATTTCCAACCAATCCACAGGCAGCTGTAACGAAAAAAGCCATTGCAAAAATGGGCCAATACGCCGATAAATGATTTTCCCATGGACTTATGAAGATTTCGTAAAAACTCATGAATTAACCCTTCCCGGTATGGGTTTACCATGAGGATCCAACTCAGGATAATCGAGAAACAATTCCAGTTCCTTGACCTTTTCCTCACTTAATAAATGTTCAACCTTTTCAGCATCATCATGCACATGATCAGCTGCATAGTCAGCTTCATTTGTTAAGTAAAGCTCCCAAAGCCTATGATTACGAACAACTGTACTCGCTAAAGATAAACCCTCTTTAGTAAGACTCACTTTACCATCAACCAATTCGACAGCCCCATTTTTCTGAAGTCTCTTTAAATCAGAAACCATATTTTTTTGGTTATGCTTTTTCAGATTTGCAATATCCGAAATCAAAATCTCAATACCCTCTCGTGCCTCGCTATGATTTTCTAAGTAATTATAAAGAAGCTTAAGCAGGTTCTCATCCCTAACTTTGGCTTTTAAACTTATAAATTTAAACCACTTTGTAAGTCTACCGTTGTTTGGAGAAAATAGATAAGCCAGTAAAAACAACAAACTTGATGAAATTACCATGAACGGTCCAGTGGGTAAATTACTCCCAAGAAAAGAAAAGAAAACGCCGAGCGCAGCAGACATTATTCCTAATGTCATAGCCATGAAAATCATCCTACTCATTCGATCAACAAGAAGATACGCCGTGGCCGCAGGTATTATTAACATAGCAGAAACAAGAACGACTCCGACAGCTTGTAGTGAAATAACGATAGCCGCGGCGAGAAACATTTGGAATACCGCATCAAGAAAGCGCACTGGAATTCCTAGCGAATAGGCAAACTGCCTATCAAAGCTAATAATAAGAAAGGGACGATAAAGAATACAAAAAAGCAATACTGTAACTACCACTACGATAGCCATGATAATTAAATCACTACGATCAATTACAGCCACATCACCAAAGAGGTACGACTTTAAGCCACTTATTCTGGATGCACCTTCATGATTTTGGATTATTCTTATAAGGCAAAGCCCAAAGGCAAAAAACGATGCGAGAACAATTCCTAAGGCCGCATCTTGTTTAATTCTAGATGACCTCACTATAGCTTGAACTAAGACAGAGCCAAAGAGTCCAGCAATAGTAGCTCCTATAAGAATCGCTAATGGGTCCTTCTCCATTCCCCACATAAAACCTATAGCAACGCCAGGCAAAACGGCGTGTGAGACCGCGTCGCCAAAGAGCGCCATTTTCCGAACTACTATAAAACTTCCTATCAAACCACAAACAGCGCCAAATAAAACTGCTCCGATTAAACTCAGCTGAAGACCTCGGTCGGAAAAAGAAAAGAACCTTTTAATCTGCTCCCAAGGATCAGTATCAACAAGTTCCCCTATCCTTGCTGCCTGCCCTTCCTCATTCGTGAACAAATATACGAAAAGACAAAAACTAAAAAATTTTATAACTCTATTCACTCTTCGAAAAGCCTTATCTCTCTTGCTTTGCTACCTCACCTGCTATCTCTGACAATACAGTTAAACGACCTCCATACGTTTTCTGTAATAATTCAGAATTAAAAACCTCGTTAGTCTTTCCAAATCCAACAACTCTCATATTTAGAAGTAAAATCATGTCGAAATATTCTCGAGCTGTTGCTAGGTCGTGATGCACAACGATTAGAGTCTTACCTTGATCCCTGATCTGACCAAGAAGATCAACTATGGCAACCTCTGTTGCTGCATCCACTCCTGCGAAAGGCTCATCCATAAGATAAAGATCACTTTCTTGCGCGAGAGCTCTAGCAAGAAAAACTCGTTGTTGTTGACCTCCGCTGAGATTTGATATTTGACGTTTACTATAAGCCTCTAGACCAACTTTCTCTAAAGCCTGCATGGCTTTCTCTTTTTCCATTTTCCCAGGTCTTTTAATAAGACCCGACCTACCATAACACCCCATCAGAACCACATCCATAACACTAACTGGAAAATCCCAATCAACTGACTCTCTCTGAGGAACGTACCCAACTCTTTTTATACTATCTCTTAATTCACCTCCAAAAACTTTCACCCAGCCATGAGCATGAGAAACTAGACCCATTACCGTTTTAATAAGCGTTGATTTACCCGCACCATTAGGTCCAACAACACCAACCATACTGCCCTCAGGAACAGCCAAATCCACCCCATAAAGCACAGGTTTTTTTTGATATGATACAATCAAATCATGAATTTCTAAGGCTGGGCACTTTTGAGATTCTGTAGACATATAGTGATTATTTCAATGCCTCAACGATGGTATTCACGTTATGCTTTATCATTCCAGTATAGGTGCCGAGGTCATAGCTATCTCCATTAAATGAGTCTAATTCACCAGGCTCGCCCATAGCATCGGAAAAGAGCTCTCCTCCGATAACTGCACCAGAATCCTCCGCTATGCTTTTAATAGCTTCAGGAGAAACACTAGACTCAACAAAGATTGCCTTAACTTTATTATCTTTTATATAATCAACTAACTTAACTCTTTCAGAAATTCCGACCTCAGTAGCTGTTGAAATTCCCTGTAAACCAACAACACTAAATCCATAGGCCTCTCCAAAGTACTCAAAAGCGTCATGGCTCGTAATAAGTACCCTCGAATTCTTATTAAGTTCTTCGACTCTACTAATCGCCCATTCATGTAAAGATACGTACTCTTGAATAAGTTTTTCACCAGATTCTTTGTAGAAATCTGCATTTTCAGGATCAGCTTCACTTAAAGCATCAATAACGATCGGCACGCATTCAGACCATATTGAAGCACTACCCCAGATATGTGGGTCTGGATGCGACTCGTCTCCTTTTAAGATATTTTTATCTACGGCAGAACTCAAAGCCACTCCCTTCATCTTGATAAGATCAGAACTCATCTGCCCCTCTAGTTTCAGTCCATTATAAAAGATGACATCCGCTTCACTCAGAGCTATAGCGTCTGTAGGAATAGGTTCATATAAATGAGGGTCAACTCCCGGTCCCATTAAACTCTTAAGCCTAACTTTATCACCTGCCAACTGATTAACCATATCTGTAATCATGGTCGTTGTCGTTACGACGTAAACCCTCTCATCACTTGTATCAGTTTTTTTTACTTCACAACCCACGAGGAAAAAAAAGAATGCACTTATAATATAAAACTTTAATAAACGAATCATTTAAAGTTAGTATATACTAACTTTACTTGTTATTACAATCTTTATTTTTATTGCCAAACAACATTAGTAGTGACAGTGTTAACTATGGATAACGCCCCAAGATCTGAAGAAACCTTGAAGAGGGGCACTCGTGCACGAGAAGATTACCTAGAGCAAATAATGAGCCTAATTGAAGAGAAAGGTTACGCAAGGGTTGTTGATATAGCTCAAAACCTCAACATAGCCCAAGCCAGTGTAACAGGAATGATTCAACGAATGGACTCAGATGGTTTAGTCTCCTATGAAAAATACCGAGGTGTCGTCCTTACCAAAGAAGGAGAAAAAATTGCGAGAGCCATTATAAAAAGGCACAAGAGCTTAGCAAAATTCTTCAATTTATTTGGAATGGACGATGATGACACCTATCAAGATATAGAGGGTATAGAACATCACATGAGTTCAACGACTCTTAAAACAATACAGGCACTAACTGATGAACTGGAAAGACAACCAGCACTACTGGCACGAGTTAAGGCGAGGGTATCAAAAACATCCTAAATAAGTTAAGATGGACCGTGGTATACTGGGCATAGGAGTTTGTACACTAGATGTACTTACTAAAGTCTCTTCATTTCCTGAAGATGAAAGCGTAGAGGAGGCAGACTCCTCAGAGCTAATGGGAGGAGGACCCGTTGCGACGGCTCTTGCAGCAGCTTCTAAGCTTGGCTCACCTACCACCATGCTCGATACTCTTGGTGATGGCTGGCAGTCTGAATTTATTATCAATGAACTTAAGTCAATAGGTGTTAGTTGCGATGAAATAATTATAGAGGATGGCGCTAAAGCATCGCTTGCATCTGTTCTGATTCGTAAATCTGATGGAGCCAGAGCCATCCGTTTTGTAAGAAGTACCGCAAAGGCACTTAGTGACAACGCCATCACTAAAGAAATTATTTCACAGCACAAAATCATTCACTGTAATGGAAGACACCTCAATGCATGCTTAAAGGCTGCAAGCAAATGCAAGGAAGTTAATGGTGAGCGCTTCATGTCCTTCGATGGGGGGGCGGGACGTTACAGAAAGGAATTACTGCCTTTAATGAAAGTTATAGACATTGCTATTGTTGCAAAAGATTTTGCCTCAAAGTTAAGCGGTCAAAATGATCTGAATTCAAAGGCATGGAGTTGCATGAAAGAAGCATTTCCTAAAGCTGAAATTCTAGGCATAACCGATGGCATTAAAGGAAGTTGGTTCCTCAATGAAGATGAAACAACATTTCACCAACCCGCCTATTCAATTCCAGTAACTGTGGATACAACAGGTTGCGGTGATGTTTACCACGGTGCATTTCTTAATGGCATTCTTAGAAATCTAAGCGTTAAGGAGAGCGCTAAAATGGCTAGTGCCGCTGGAGCTCTAAACGCCATGAAAATGGGAGGAAGAGGCAATCTAGTTAACCATGATCGGTTAAATCTATTTCTTGAGAAGGCTAAGGAAATAGAATCTAAACCCTAGGCAACTTACCGGTACTATCACCCATTTTACTGACCTCTACACCAAACTTATCAAGCATAGCAACATAAAGGTTTGAAAGAGGCACTTCACCTTGAAAGTCCAGATGTCTGCCCGCCTGTAACTTTCCTCCACCATGCCCGGCAAGGAGAATGGGAAGGTCATGATGACCATGGCTATTGCCGTCAGCGATACCGCAACCATAAACCACCATTGAGTTTTCTAGGACATTCTTGCCATCTGTATCTTCTAGAGATTTAAGTTTATTTAAAAAGTAACCAAACTGCTCAATATAGAAGCGATCAATTTTAGCAATTTTTTCTAATTTCTTCTGATTATTTCCATGGTGAGAAAGCTGGTGGTGCCCTTCGGAAACTCCAATATCTCGAAAATTCCTGTTACTTCCATCATGAGCCATCATGAAAGTGGAAATCCTTGTCGTATCAGTCTGAAATGCAAGAGCGTTTAAATCATATAGCATTCTTATATGCTCCTTGTAAGTCCCCGGGATACCTGCAGGAGTTTCCATTTTTGGAGCTTTTGATGCAAACTTCTCAGCTCTCTGAACTTTCTTTTCCGTATCACGAACAGCCGTAAGATACTCATCTAACTTTTGCTGATCATTTTTACCAAGTCGCTTTTGAAGCCTGTCAGCATCTTCAAGCACATAATCAAGAATGCTCTTTTTGTGACGTGCTCTTTTTAGTCTCTCCTCCTTAGATCCAGATTCGTTTGAACCAAATAATCGCTCAAATACAATTCGAGGATTAGCCTCTGGTGCCATCGGCAATTTCTTGTCTCTCCATGAGAGATTGAATTGGTAAGCACAACTGTAACCTGAATCACAACGACCACTCTTTCTTGCTGCATCACAACTTAATTCAAGTGATGGCAGTTTAGTTTGATGACCAAGTGAAGCAGCCGCTATCTGGTCAACAGAAATACCAAGTCTGATGTCTGCACCTGCTGTCTTCTTCGCACGCATACCTGTAAGAAATGTCGCATTGGCTCGTGCATGATCACCTCCGCCGTCATTACCTGGGATAGCATTTCTGTGGTCAAGTCCACTAAGAACCTGAAAATCACTTTTATGGGATGCTAAAGGTTCAAGGGTAGGTGAAATCTGATAATCCGCTCCCAATGAAGTTGGGCGCCATTTTTCCATATTCTTACCATTGGGAGAATAAACAAATGCCATTCTCTTGGGAGCAACATTCTTAGAATCCGCAGAGAACGCCTTAGAATTTAACGATTCTAAAGTCGGTAAGGAAATACTAACTCCTAATCCTCTAAGAATTTTTCGACGTGTAAGCGAATTTGGCATCTTATTCTTCTTATTAACTATTTATACTATACTCAACTATAGACTTCCACTCACTTCAAAAAATTACTGAAGAAAAGTTAATTATTTAATCATAAATTCTTCTACCATCCCCTCTCCGGTACTGAAAAGGAACTGATTCAACTATTCCAAGAACCATTGATGATATCTTTAAGTCATTGGATTTTAGTGATTTAACTACCGATTCAATTGCCGGCTTATCATAAAACTCTACACCTCTTCCCAACGCATAAGTCATCATAATTTCACTCGAACAACGTAAATAGTCGTTCAGCTTTGAATCGGTTAATATTTTCTGAAATTCTTCATGATTATTGAAAGATTCACCAGTGACCAACTCACCAGCAGTAACTATGGGAGATCCTTCATCTTCATCCCGCCATTTGCCAACACCGTCAAAATTTTCGTAAACAAATCCCAACGGGTCCATCAATGCGTGACAAGAAGCACAGTTTGGATCATCACGATGCTGCTCTAAACGCTGGCGAAGGTTTCCTTTTAATTCTTTATTATTATCAAGTTCCTCAACATCTGGTGGAGGATCAGGTGGAGGCGTACCTAAAATATTTTCTAAAATCCATTTACCTCTTTTTACAGGTGAGGTTCTCGTGGGGTTTGAGGTAACCGTTAGCACACTTGCATGGGTTAGCATTCCTCTTCTCCTAGTTCCCTTTAAAGATATTTTCTGAAATCCATTACCCTCAACACCTTTGATTCCATAATGATTAGCCAGTTTTTTATTAAGAAAACTATACTCCGCACTAATTAATTCAGTTATTGGTAGATCTTCTTTTAGCACATGCTCAAAAAGCATTTGCGTCTCACGCTGCATAGATGATTTAAGATGAGAATCTAATTTACCGTATGTCTTAGGGTCTGGATCAAGTGTCGGAACATCCCTTAGCTGTAACCATTGTCCTGCAAAATTTTCAGTAAGCGCCTTAGCTTTAGGATCTTTTAGCATTCTTAGAACTTGTGAGCGTAAATTTTTACGAAGTGTTGATTCCGTGGCGTGTTTAAACAATTCATCATCAGGCATTGTCGACCAAATAAAATAAGATAGCCTTGAGGCTAATGAGTACTCATCTATACGATAAGTCGCATCTGGATTATCAGGTTCAGGTTGAATTTCTCCTCTAAAAAGAAAGAACGGCGAAGTAAGAACTGCTTGGCAAGCAAGCTTAATGCCTTTCTCAAAAGCGTATTTACCTCCTTCATCAATACCGATTTGTACAAATTTCAGTAATCGATCAATTTCAGTTTCAGGAACTTTTCTTCTGTAGGCTCTGTTAGTGAACTTCCAAAGTATACTTTTTGCATGCTGAATTCTATTATCCGAATTGACATTTAATTCACCAAATACTTTTTGATGAAATTTAGGTATCGGATCGAGTTCTCTTCCCAGAG
>Ga0209404_10000781_pt1 | contig 23827 bp, 23 predicted proteins | sample TroAtlMetagenome_2_FD_187447 | JGI IMG/M metagenome (GOLD analysis project Ga0209404, IMG submission 187447) | Marine eukaryotic phytoplankton communities from Atlantic Ocean - Tropical Atlantic ANT8 Metagenome (SPAdes) (version 2) | ecosystem: Environmental > Aquatic > Marine > Oceanic...
GGATGAAGATATAGTCCACGTGTGGAAATGTAAAAATCCTATTAATGGACTACTATATGGATACGGCGGTGTAAAATTATTTCCAAGACAAATGACAATAGATCAAGATGTTACATCCACCGATATGACAACAAGCATAAGTCCACGTTTTAGATCTATGCCAGAAGTATCCAACTTAACTGAATTCAATACAGATCCTTTTAATACCTGGAAGAGTGCATTCAGAGAATGCGTTAAGTTATCCAGTAAAGTTATAGATAGGCAAAAGGACACAGAAACCGAAGATAGACTAGATGTATGGTGTACAGTAGACGACGGAGAATTTGGCGACTATTGTGTAGCAGGTGCAAAACAAGGAAGAGAGTATGGCACAGCAAATATTGGAAACACAGATGCACTTAAAAAAATAAATGATTTTAATTGGTTACAAGAAAGATTCAATGAGCAAAATTAATTACATAGACGATAAAGATTTGTACGGTAGATTAGAATTACTGACAGGCAACAAATTATTTTTACGTTTAAGAAACGCAGTTGATCATTTTGACGCAGATTTTTCCGATGCATTTTCCATTGGACAACTTAAAAGTAAAAGATGGCTTGTTAAAGAATTAGAAAATATAAGTGAAAATCAATTTTTAGGACTTGGCACAATATTTTTGTGTGCCGGTTGGTATGGTACACTTGCGGCAATGCTTTTTGATAGTACGTGTAGTATAAAAAAAATAAGAAGTTTTGATATAGACGAAACTTGTTGGCAGATAGCCGATACAATAAACAGAAATAAAGTTAAAGAGCAATGGAAATTCAAAGCAGTTACGCAAGACATTCATAAAATTACTTTTGACCAACCGCATACTTATAATGCTTGGAGTAAAACAGAAAATCAGGATGTAACATTAACAGATATTTGCGACACAGTAATTAATACAAGTTGCGAACATATACATAATTTTAAAGATTGGTATGCTAAAATTCCTAAAGGAAAATTAGTTGTAATGCAATCAAATAATTACGACCAATTGGAGGAACACGTTAACTGTGCAAAGGATTTGGAAGAGTTTGAAACACAAACACCAATGACAAAATGTTTGTACAACGGAACTTTAGACTTAATAAAATACACAAGGTATATGCGAATTGGAATTAGATAATTTAAAACTGCGACAATTACAAATTGAATGTGCTAAAGCAATAAAATGTTTTAGTGCCACAAACAACAATCTTTCTAAGTACAATAAATTGGCTCATCATGATAGTCAGCAATGGTACAAAGCAATCATTAAAGACTACGTTAACAAGTATGGAGATCTACCCAGTAAAAAAGGGCCTGGTAAAGACATAAAGCTCATTATTGAAGAATAAATACACACGAGTAAAAAAATAGATTTATCCGCTAGGATACTATTATAATAACTTGTAATTTTATGTATAAACTGGAAGATATAAAACAAATTCATCTAGAAATCACGCAGAAATGCCAAGCCGCTTGTCCGATGTGCGACAGGAATCAAAATGGCGGCGCTTTAAATCCTCATATTAATTTAGATGAATTAAAAATAGAACACATTAAAGAAATTTTTAGTCCAACATTTATTAAACAATTAACAGCAACGCAACTGTGCGGTAACCTAGGAGATCCTATTATTGCAGAGCATACATTAGAAACATATCAATACTTTAGAGAACACAATAAAAATATGTGGTTGAGTATGAACACAAACGCAGGTGCAAGAGAACCAGAGTGGTGGGCAGAATTAGCCAAAACATTAGGAAAAAACGGACTTGTTATTTTTAGTGTTGATGGACTGGAAGACACAAATCACTTATATAGACAAAATGTACAATGGAGCAAAGTAAAAAGATCTATGGATGCTTTCATAGGTGCTGGAGGAAGAGCACGTTGGGACTATCTGGTATTTGATTTTAATGAACACCAAGTAGAAGAAGCAAGAGAATTAAGTAAAAAATGGGGATTCGAAAAATTCATCGCAAAGAAAAGTTCAAGATTTATAACAGGACACACATCAGAGAAAAAAGATAGCCACCAAGCAGTTAACAGAAAAGGTAGTAAGACTACTTTGTTAAAAGAACCGTCCAGTAAAAATTTACAAAATCCAGCATTATTAAAACAGAACAATATATTAAAAGAATACGGTACCATGGATAAGTTTTATGATCAAGTTGGTATTCAATGTAGAGTTGCAGAAACAGGAAGTTTATATGTCAGTGCTGAAGGAGTAGTGATGCCTTGCTGTTGGACAGCAGGTAGAATGTACAAATGGTGGCAACCTGATCCTCGAGTAGAACAAATTTGGGGTCATATAGACAAAGCAGGAGGAAAAGATTCTTTGAATGCTTTAAAAGTTGGATTAGAAGGAGTGTTTGATTCAGGAATATTTGAAAGCATTGAGGAAAGTTGGAATATAAAAGGTTGCAGAGAAGGAAGATTAAAAGTTTGTGCAATGAAATGTTCAAAACAATTTGATGTAGTGGGGTCACAGTATGAGTAGAAAATTACCTTCGAATACTTTTTGTGCGTTACCGTGGATGCATTTAAGCAGTAGACCAGACGGCAGTATGAGAACTTGTTGTACGTCAAATGCAAGTTCTGTACAAGACCCTGACTCGAACAAAAAAGTTGGAGGAGGCCAGGTAGGTGTTGTAAAAAGAGAGGACGGCAAACCGGCAAACTTTAACACAACAACATTAGAAGAGGCATGGAATGGTTCATATATGCGTAATGTAAGAAAAATGATGTTGCGTGGAGAAAAACCTGCACCTTGTTTAAAATGTTACAAAGAAGAAGACGCAGGTCATTACAGTAAAAGAAACTGGGAAACTGAATACTGGTTGAGAAGATACACACTAGATGATATGATTGGGCAAACAAAAGAAGACGGCTCTATACCTCCAAAAATTAGATATATTGATTTACGTTTAGGAAGTAAATGTCAATTGGCCTGTGTAATGTGTTCTCCTCATGATTCATCTGGTTGGATAAAAGAATGGCAACAAATACATCCTACAATACAAAATGAAAAATTAAAAACAACATCTTCTTGGCATAACAAAGGTAAAGACTTTGGTGCTAGTTATAACTGGCATAAAAATAATCCAAAATTTTGGAATGATCTTATGGATCAAATACCTAATATGTATCAATTGTATTTTGCTGGAGGTGAAGCACTAATCATTGACGAACATTATGAATTATTAGAAGAGTGTATTAAACGAGGTCACGCAAAAAATATGGAATTAAGATATAATTCAAATGCTGTGGAGTGGAGAGATGATCTTTTTGATCTATGGAATGAATTTAAAAGAGTAAGATTTCATTATTCTATTGATGCATTAGGAGAACAAAATGATTACATTAGATATCCTTCTAAATGGGCAAGACAAGAAGAAGTATTCCACATATTAGATAACACTGCACCGCAAATTGAAATAACAACAGCAACAACAATAATGGCACTTAATATAGCATACCTTCCAGAATTTACGCAGTGGAAAATTGATCAAGGATTTAAAAAATTAAACAAATGGCCATTAGGTGCTGGAGGAATAAACAGTCACTTTGCATATTGGCCTCCTCAATTAAATGTTAAAGTTTTACCTCAAAATGTAAAACAGCAGATAAAAGACAAATATGAAAATGAATTCTATCCTTGGATTGACGAAAATTGGGAAAGGTTTACTGGAGTAAAAGAAGCAGGCATATCAAAAGATGAGTTTTTAAAAGCAACATATGGATTAAAACGTTTCAAAGGTGTTATTAACTTTATGATGGCAGAGGATTGGAGTGAAAGATTACCACAAACTAAAGAATGGATTAATCTTCTTAACAAACAACGTGGATGGGATGACAAATTTTTAAAAGTTTTCCCAATATTCAAGGATATATTATAATGGCTGACACTTTTTGTAGTATTGCATGGAATCATCAATTTATAGGACCTGATGGAAATATAAAACCTTGTTGTAGGTTTGTTATGCCACCAGACACTAAAAAATCTATCAAAGGCAAAGATAGTTTAGAAGATGTATTTTTAGGAAAACATCAAGACGAGGTGAGAAAAGATTTGGCCAATGGAATAAGACACAAAGGTTGTGTTAAGTGTTGGCAAGAAGAGGATGGCGGAAAAAGATTAAGCATTAGACAGAACTATAATAGAACACTACCAGACATTGGAGATTTACACAAAGATTTAGATATGTCAAAGCCAAAAATTACTTGGCTTGAATTAAGTTTTAGTAATAGATGTAATTTAAGTTGTAGAATGTGTGGTCCATATTTTAGCACCAATTGGTATAAAGACTGGAAAGCAGTAAAAAGACACGTGATTGGATTCAAGTATAATCAAGCAAAAATTACAGACAATCAAATAGATGAAGTAATTGCTCAGAGTAATAAAGACAATGTTATAGACATTGACAAATTAAATTCAGTATTGCCAACAATAAGACACATTAAAATGACGGGCGGTGAACCTTTCCTAATTCCTGAGTACAGAGAGATATTGGAAAGAATTGTTGCTATGGGTAGAGCGAAAGAAGTGTATTTAAATTATTCAACAAACTGTACTGTTATGCCTTCAAAAAAATTAATTGAACTTTGGAGTAAGTTTAGAAAAGTTGAATTTGCTACAAGTATAGACGGAGTAGGTCCCGTAATAGAATACCAACGTTATCCAACAAAATGGACGCAAGTTGAAAAAGTTGTTGAAACATTAATGAGGTTGAGTAAAGATATGAATGTTCATGTTGGTACGAGACCCACAATAACTTTAATGAATGTTTTAGATGTACCAAACATAACACGGTGGTGGGCAGATATGATGAACAAACATTATCGTGATAAGTTTGATAATGGTGCGTGGATAAATCATACTCACTGTTTAAATCCAAAATATATAAGTTGCACCACGTTACCGCAGTGGGCAAAGGAAATTGTTGCAAAAAAGTTAGTGGATGCACCAACAAAAAGACAACAAGAAAATTGGGATTATCTAGTGAAATATACAATGAGTCAAGATAATTGGCATCTGTATGGAGATGCTTTTAAAGATTACACCGGCAAACTAGATCAAAGACGAGGTGAAGATTTTGCTAAAGTAATACCGGAATTTGGGAGATTGTTAGATTAATGCATTATTTAAATTTAGACGAGGTTAGGGATATACAGATAGATCATAATAGTGATTGTAATTTAAGATGTCCGCAGTGTGCAAGAACTTATAAAGGAGGCACCATACCTGACTTGCCTATAACAGAATTAACAGTGGAAGATTATCAAAAAATGATAGAACCGTGTGTAAAAAACTTAGAAAGAATCAACTTTTGTGGGAACTACGGAGAAGTTGGTGTCAGTAAAACGTTTATGCCTGCACTAGAATATATTGTAAATCATAAAGATTTTAACGGAAGGATTATTATAAACACAAATGGATCAGTACGTAACGCAGACTGGTGGACGCAACTTGCTAAAATCTTGGGTAATAATCCTAATAATAAAGTTGCTTTTAGCATAGACGGTTTAGAGGATACAAATCACAAGTACAGAGTAAACGCAAAATGGAAACTAATAATGAACAACGCAAAAGCATTTATAGATGCCGGAGGAAACGCAAGGTGGGACTATCTCGTGTTTGGACATAACGAACATCAAGTAGATGAAGCAAAAAATATAGCACAAAGTATTGGATTTAACAATATTCGTTTTAAACTAACCAGCAGATTCATAGACGAATTAAACTATCAAGAAAATAAAGATATAGATGATTCAAAAAAAGTTACAACACGTAAAAGCAAGTATGTTTTAGGTTTGGCAAAAGAAAATAAATTTAGACCCAAAAGTTTAGAACAAGGAAAAAATATTATAGACAAATACGGTAGTTGGGAAAAATATTTTGATTCTACGGTGATCAAATGCAAAGCAAAGCCGATTGGCAAACTATTTGTTGATTTTCATTCGAGGGTATGGCCTTGCAACTGGGTAGCAAGTGGAATGTACCATTTTGGTAAAAATCAACAACGTTCAGAATTACACAAAATTTTAGATTATTACGGATGGGATTTTAATAGTTTAAGACACAACTCGTTTGATAAAATTTTAAATCACGAGTATTTTAAGGAAAGTTTTTGTTCAAGTTGGAAAGGAAAGCAGAGTGATGCTATTCCGAGACTAACTGCCTGTGCTAGAACGTGCGGAGAAGAATATGAATTTTCAAGTATAATTGGAAAAAACAAAATTGACATAAATCTAAAGGAGAAAACTAATGTCTAAAATTTTAATCGCGGGTAATCCTGAATATGGAGTGGCGAAAGCATTGGCAAAAGTTTTTCCTGATGCAACTTTCTGTTGTAGGTCAAATGGATTGCAGTTAGATCTAACACTATACAAAAGACAACGTGAATTAGCACAAATAAGCCTCGAGTATGATATATTCATAAGTGTCAGTTCTTTATGGAAGTTCCATCAAACAACTTTGGTACAAGAAGTTGCTAAAGTATGGAAAGAAAATAAACACAACGGATACTTGATAGCCTTTGGATCAAGTGCTGATACACCAGTAAAAGCAAGTACGTGGTTGTATCCAACAGACAAAAAAGCCTTGAGAGCATATATGAGAGGATTAAGTCAAATAGTATCCGGAGACGATTATTCAGGTTTTAAAACAACTTACATTTCACCAGGACATATACACACACCAGCACAAGATAAAAAACATCCAACAATGAAAAAATTATCTGTAGATTACGTTGCTGATGTAGTACAGTGGTTAATAAAACAACCCATCGATGTTAATATAAGTGAAATTTGTTTAGACAAAATAAGGATTAAAGACGAATAATGGAAGCAGTTGCAGAATTTTTTAGACATAACGATACAGGGTGGTTCTCTGTAGACTGGTATGTAGGCAGAAGGTGTAATTTTGATTGCACTTATTGTCCATCGTACTTGCACGACAATTATTCAAAACACGTCACGTATGATAATATGAAAAAATTTGTAGATATTATTACAGAAAAACATGGAACAAATGTAATTTGGAGTTTATCAGGAGGAGAGCCGACTGTTAATCCAGATTTTATGAAAATTTGTCATTACATAAAACACGAAGTAGGCTGTAAACATATAAGTTTAACAACAAACGGAAGCAGAACATATGAATACTTTGAAAAACTATTTGAAAATTTAGATAATATTACTTTAAGTTTACATTTAGAATATGTAGGTAAAAGGGTAGACGAGTATATTGAAAAGGCAACCAAACTTTATCATTGGGCCAAAGCACAAACTGAAAAAGGTAATGAAAAAAGTATTATAACAAGATTTATGGTATGGCCTAAACACTTTGATACTATTATGAAAATGGAAGAAGCATTTAAAAAGGCAAATGTAAAAAATATTGAATATAGAGTTATTAGATATCCACACGGAAACAATGAAAGAAAAGAAGACGGCGAACTTACATATTCTACTGATAAAGAATTTGAAAAATTGAAAGCACTACAGGATAAACTTTATAGTGAAGAAGAAAAAGAAATTATCAAAACAAAATTTAGTAAAGAAAACAAAAAGAAATTGAAATTTTTATACAAGCAAGATAATAAAATTATTGAAAAAAACTATCATTACAATCAACTTAACTTTGAAAGAATGAATAATTTTAAAGGTTGGTTGTGTTATGGAGGAGCAAAAGCAATCAAAATTGATCCAAGTGGGGACATATACATTGGTAATTGTCACGTAGGAGGTAGTCATGGAAATTTATACAAACCTGAGACTATAAATTTACCTAGTGAACCTGTGGTGTGTCCAAAAAATAGATGCACAGATAACACGGATTTGAAAGTACCAAAAATTAAAGACAAAGATTACTTACATTTAATCAAAGATCTAGTAAAGGAACATAGATATGACAAAAGATAAAAACGGTGTTGCTTGTCAACTGTTGTGGTATAGTTTGGGAATGAGTCCTTCTGGATCTGCTAGGCCTTGTGGAAGGAGTACAGGTAGTCCGGGAGCAACAAAAAAAGGAAGATTACCTAATTTAAGTAAACTAACAATCGAAGAAGCATGGAATAGTGAATATTTCAAAAGCATTAGACGTGATATGCTTAATGGTGTCCAACATCCTAACTGTCAAAAATGTTACAAACAAGAAAGTTTGGGAGGATGGAGCAAACGGCAAGAAATTAATAATTTAAAAAAATTTGATATTGAAAAAGCAAGAGCTCAAACCAATGCAGACGGTAGCGTAGACTTTGCTCCAAAACATATTGATGTGAGAGTTGGTAACATATGTAATTTAAAATGTATCCACTGTTGGACAGGAAATAGTTCTAAATGGTACGAAGATAAAATTATGTTAAACAAATACGAAAACACAAAAAATTACGGAATAGATAACAAATGGATATCAGAAAAAGGAACCATTTGGAGTTACATAAGAGAAAATGTTGATAGCATTGTAAAATTATCTTTTTTAGGGGGCGAACCTTTTGCAAGTAAAGAGCACAACGATTTATTGGATTGGATGTATGATAATAATAAATTCCATATTGAATTATTTTATGTAACAAATGCAACACTTTTAAATCCAAAAAGAATTGATAAATTAAAAAAATTTAAAAGAGTTACATTGGGTATTAGTTTAGATGCAATACAAGATGTTGCAGAGTTTATAAGATTTCCAACAAAATGGAATGTTTTTGAAAAAAATATGGATTATTTGCATTCATTAATTAACAGGCCAGGAGGCATAGAAACAACAGGATTGATTGAACCATACTTTAATTGGACAGCATATAACACAAATGTATATCATTTACCCGAAACATACAATTATAGTGTAAAAAGATGGCCACACATAAGATTTGAATTAGGTGATTGGGTTGAAACTCCCCAACATATGAGTATACAAAACTTGCCAGATGAATTCAAAAAGACAGTTATTGATAAATGGGAACCAATTGAATTACACAATAAAATATTTTATATGAATTATATGCAAAAGAAAAGCACTTGGCAAAAGTATGGAAGCACATTACAAAATTATTTAAATGATCTAGATACATCTAGAGGAACACAATGGAAAAAAGCATTACCGGAGATAGCAGAGTTATGGCAATAGACGATTATAAAAAGAACATAGAAGCAAACAAAAATGCTCCTGATAGTTGGTGTGTATTACCTTGGACTCACGTTAGTGTAAAAGGTAACGGAGCATTTAGAGTATGTTGTCACAGTAACTCTAGTGAAAGTAGAGGAATGCTACAAGATTCAAAAGGAGAGAATCTACACGTTAGCAAAGCATCTTGGCAGGAAGTTGTTAACAGTGATAGAATGAAAAGTGTTAGAAAAGATATGTTAAACGGCAAATGGCCAGAGGCTTGTTTAAGATGTGAAAGAGAATTCAAAAGCGGAATGAAGTCAAGAAACATTTATGAAAGATCTATGATTGCTGAATTAACATCAGCCGAAGAATATCCTAGTTACACAAAAGCCAAAGCACTAACAAAAGATGATGGTTCTATTGACAACAAAGATTTTCCTGTATCGTTTTTAGATATACGTTTTGGAAATTTATGTAATCTTAAATGTGTTATGTGTTCTCCTACAGATAGTAATCAATGGTATGATGATTACAATAAAATTTGGGGTTATAAATCATTTATGGACAGCCATCAAAAAATTGAATTAGTAAAAAATAAAAAAGGAAAATTACAACCATCAAGTAACATTTATGAATGGAGTGATGATCCACACATCTGGAATCAAATTTACAAACATATAGATCAATTTAGAAGAATTTACATAGTAGGTGGAGAGCCTCTAATGATAGATGCACACTATGATTTCTTACAAAAATGTATTGATCACGGAGTGGCCGGAAAACTTATGTTAGAGTATAACAGCAACATAACAAACGTTCCACAGAGGGCGTGGAATATTTGGAAACATTTCAAACTTGTTTTAATGGGAATTAGTATAGATGGTATTGGTGATACTAATAACTTAATTAGATTTCCATCAAAATGGTGGAAGATTGAAGAAAACCTTAAAAAGTTTATTTCAGCAGAAGGAACGTATCAGTTGCATATAACAAGTTCTATCAGCAATCTTAATATATGGCACCTACCAGATTTTATAGAGTACTTTATAAAATCAAATTACACAAGATTAGGTCCGTGGGAAGAACAACCGTTAATGACACCACACCCTGTACACAGACCGTCTTACTTGAACATTAATATTTTGCCCGATAGTTTTAAAGAAAAAATTAAAAAACGTTTTGCAGAATATAAAGAAAGATGGAAAAATGAAAATTGGGAAGAGTTATATGGCTCAAGCAAAGGTGCCACGTGGAAACAAAAATATAGTCATGCAATTATAATATTAGATAGATTTGAAAACTTTATGTACAAAGTAAAATATGAAGAAAAAATGTTAACAAAATGGCGTAGCAATATGGTTCACTTCATGGATAAGTTAGATGATATACGTAAAACAGACTGGAAAGCAACTTGTCCTGAACTATACGAAAACGTAAAAGAGTGGTACAATTTGCCAAAAGGATTATTTTAATGGTTAAAAGAACTATACCAAAGATAGAAAACGATAAAGTATGGGCACCAAAGTGTTTACAAGGTAGACCCTATTATCTTACTCATGACAAATTTGTTAGACCTTGTTGTTATTTCACTGACCATGGATGGGAACCTAACGCACCAAAATGGGAAGGTGGACGGAAAGAAAACGAATGGCCAATAAATCACGTAGACTGGTTAAGAGATCCCCAAACAAATTTAAGTAATCATGATTCTGTGGAGTCAGTATTTGAAACTGACTTATACAGAAAGTTTTTTGCAAGTTTGCAAAAACCTGTATTGACAGATGAAGATATACAAAAATTGCCTAAAAGATGTGTAAAAAAATGTTATACAAGAAGACCAAAGGATCTATCTACATCGGAAAAGTTTACAGAAATAAAGGACGGAGATTTAAAGCAAAAAATAGTAAAAGCAAAAACGATAACAAATCCTTATGATAAAGATAATAAATTTGAAGGACATAATAAGATACAAATTGATATCACTCATAGATGTAGATTAGGTTGTAGCAAATGTTCAAGATTTATTACACACGGACCAAATGTTGGGCAAAGACGAGAAGTTTTAATGGACGAAGTGAATGTAGAAGATATTGCTAAAGTGGTTGGCGACGGAAAGCAATTTAAGAATTACAATTTTTGTGGATCTATAGGTGATGCAATTTATAATCCACATTTTATAGATATTGTAAAGTATATTAGGACAAACTCAAAAGTAGAACATTTACATCTAATGCTTCACACAAATGGCTCAGGAAAATCAGAGCAATGGTGGCGAGATCTATATGGAGCAATGGATCCTGAAGTCGATGAAGTAATATTTGGTGTGGATGGGTTAAAGGACACTGCTCATATGTATAGAAAATATGCTAGATTCGATGATTCTATTTTGGCAATGAAGATAGGTGCTGAAATGGGATTCAAAAAAAATCAATGGCAATTCATTGTTTTTAAATTTAATCAACATCAAGTTGAGGAAGCGGAACAATTAGCAAAAGATATAGGTATTAAATTTTTCGTAATTAAAAGCGAAAGATGGACATTCGACGACGATGGTAAACTAAATGATCCTCATATGCCAGACAAGAAATGGTTGCCTGAAGATTTTGTAAAAAGGATGGGACTATAATGAAAGATTATAAAAGCAATCCTAAATTTTGTATGTTACCTTTTATGACTTTAAACACAAGGCCTAATGGACAAGTTAAACCTTGCAGTCAAGTTATGGGTATGGTGCCTCTTAAAAAGGACAGAACTGCAGAAAATTTAATGCAACCAGGTGGAGAGTACTGGAATCTCACAAAAGACCAAATTAAAGATATTTGGAACAGTGACTTTATGCGTGATTTTAGAAAGAAAAAAATTAATGGAGAATATATTAAATTTTGCGAAACCTGTTATCAAGAAGATGCCATGGGAGCTCACAGCAAACGTTCAGCAACTATTGATCAATATTATGAGGAAAACAAATATCTAGTAGAAGAAGCAGATAAAAATGACGGATATATGAAAACACTACCAACATGGTGGGAATTAAGATTAAGCAGTATTTGTAATCAAGCCTGTCGTATGTGTATTCCACAAACTAGTAGTAAGATGAGAGAAGAGTTTGCGAAGTATACTCCTGATCTACCTGATGCATATAGGTCTCAAACAAACACTGCACTAAAGGCCTTTTCAAAATTTGGATACTTAGGTGACAACGATTTCTTTAAAGATCAATTGTGGGAATCATTGCCAGATATAAGATATATTGAAATACACGGTGGTGAACCAACAGTTGATAAACAACTTTGGACATTATTGACAAAAATAGTCGAGTCAGGCCACAACGAACATATTCATATTCACGTACACACTAATATTCATAGTTTAAAAGAAAGACACATAGAGCTCTGGGATAAATTTAAAAGTGGTTGGTTAGGAGTTTCTATTGATGCCTTTGCCGAAGAAAACGATTATATCAGATACGGTAGCAGATGGGATCTTATAGAAAAAAATTTATTGCTTACAAAAAAATTAGGCAGTCATTGGAATCAATGGATATCTAGCAGTGTAATGGTTTTTAATAGTTGTACGATGCATAGACTTATAAATTGGTTTGACGATTATGTGAGAAAGCACGGTTTATCTAATTTAAGATGGAGAATGGATCCTGTAACAAATCCTAATCTAATGAGAATTGAACACGTGCCTATGGAGTTAAGACAAAAGGCCATTAAAGAATTAAAACCAATAGTAGGAAAACTACATGATAAGGAATCTAATAATAATATTGAGGTGTTGATACAGACTTTACAAAGTAAAGAACAACCAACCGAAGGTTCTTATGAAGAACTATTAGAATATACAAAAGTTTTAGATGTAAAAAGAAAACAAGATGTGTTAAAAGTGTTCCCACACTTGGAGGAGGTGTTCAATGCCTAGTTGGCAAAAACTAGAAGATGTAAAAAAGTTTGAAATAGAACTTTCCAGTCATTGCAACGCCAGATGTCCTGTGTGTATTAGACAAGTTACAGGCACAGATAAGGAACGTCCTGGATTTGATAAAGGACATTTAACATACGAGCAAATAAAAAAATTAGTGGATCAACTACCAAATCCAAAACAGGTTGTATTTTATTTTGGTGGTGTGGGAGGCGATCCAATGATGAATCCTGACATAGTAAAAATATTTAGATACTGTGTTGAACGTGTAAAGGCTGTTTATATGGACACTAACGCAAGTTTACGTGCCAAAGATGTATGGCAGGAATTAGGAAAGATGTCAAGAATAAATGAAAATTCATCAGTTACATTTTCCATCGACGGGTTGGAAGACACTAATCATATCTATAGAATAAGAACTAATTGGAAAAAAATAATGGATAATGCAAAAACCTTTATTTCTGCAGGAGGTGTAGCCGAATGGAAGTATATTATCTTTAAACACAATGAACACCAGGTGTTACAAGCAGAACAATTAGCAAAACAAATGGGTTTCAAAAAATTTATAAAAGAGCCGTCGGTAAGACATTATAAAAAAGGTGATAATGTACTTGTTGACTTAGATGGTATAGGTGATCTAGTTCCAGAGCCGCCTTCTATTACAAAGCAAGAAAAAATTAGACATAATGCATCTGCAGGAGCAATTCAAATAGACTGTAAAGTTTTAAAGAAAAATATGATGTACATTACTCATGATTTTAAATTACTACCGTGTTGTTATGTACATTCATGGCAAATTGTAGATAAGAAAACAAAATATTTTAAAGATTTTAAAAATAATTTAGATGACGTTTCACTAGAAGATGCAATGAACGATAAGTTTTTTGACAGCAAATTAATGAATAGTTGGAAAGATTGCGGACCAACTGCCTGTGCTCATAACTGTAATCAAAAGCAGTATTGGAAAAAGGATCTAAAAGTCGAGGAGTTACAATGAGCAAATTAGTTGCAACAAAATACAAGCACAATAAACTCAAAACAATGATGATCGATTGGTACATTGGTAAGAGATGTAACTTTGCTTGTTCTTATTGTGCTGACTTTATACACGACAACTATTCAAAGCACGTGCCTTTTGAAAAAATGAAAATTTTTGTAGATAAGATTGTTGCGAGATATGGCACAAACATTCACTGGAGTTTGACCGGTGGTGAACCAACACTCAATCCAGACTTTATGCAGTTATTAGAATATCTGCAAGATAAAAAATATCAAATATCTGTGTGTACAAACGGCAGTAGAACAATTGAATATATGTACAAGATGTATGAACTGGTAGACAACATCACATACAGTCTACACTTTGAACACATTACACCTAAGTTAAATGACTTTACAGAAAAAGCATTACAGTTGGAAACATTTAGAAGAGAATGGAATAAAAATATTCCTGCAGATAAAGAAGGGTGGGATTTAGGACAAACACAACCCAAACAATTTATTGCACGTTTCATGGTATTGCCAGGATTCAACAAAGAGATAGCAGATATGACAGCACATTTCAAAGAATTTGGAATACAAAAAATTGAACACAGAGTTATACGTCCTCAAAAAGATATGTTTGTTGCAGAAAGCAAAGTTAAAACAGACAAAGGCAATTACAAATGGAAAACCAAACCTAGTGTTAAAGATGTAGACACAGAAACAAAAGTTGCTCCAGATGTTACAAACAGAGATGATATAACGGAACTATACAAAAGAGAAGAACGTTGGTACAGCGAAGATGACAGAGATGTATTACAAAAAATGTATGAAAACGTAAGTGAGGAAAGGAAATGGTTATTAGGTTTTGTGGAAGGTGAAGATGGATCTGTAAAAGAAGAGTCATATCACTACAACAGTTTGAACTACGAATACAAAACAAGTTTCAAAGGTTGGACCTGTTATGCAGGAGTTACATTGTTAAAAGTTGCACCCAACGGAGATATCTTTATAGCAAATTGTTTTCAAGGTGGTCCATTGGCAAACATTTACACAATGGATGACTCTGTGCAATTACCCACTGAACCGGTGGTATGTAAAAAGTTTAGATGCACAGATCCTATGGATTTGAGACAACCAAAGTATTTAGAAGAAAAATATAAAGGATTGGTAATATAATGAGAGATAGTGTAAAAAGACAGTATACAAGAGAATGGATACAATATGATAGACCGCAAACTATGTACGATAAGTCCATTCAGAAATACATTACGGAACTTTTAAGTTCGGGAGATAATTTTGCAAAAGATCCTGCCAAACTTATGGAAGACTTTAAAAAAGATATGCATACTTGGATAACATCTTCTAAATTAAATGAAGTATCGGGATTAGATGATTTTAAGGATCGAGATATTGTAATTGGAGTAACAGGTTATTTAGATGACTTACACCTTATGAAAAACTGTGTTGTACTAGAAAATGAATACAAGTATCATTGGAGATTGTTTGGAGATAGCAAATTTAGGAAACTTGATGAACTGGTACAAGGCGATGATTTAATATTGAGTATGCCCTTTCCGTTTTACGGAGATGTACACCCTGATATGAATAAAATTATAGAAGTGTGTAATGAAAAACAAGTAAATGTGCATATTGATTCTGCTTGGTATGGCTGTTGTAGAGATATTAAGTTCTCTTATAGCGAGCCATGTATAAAAAGTGCGGCTTTTAGTTTGAGTAAAGGACTAGGGTTACCAGGAAACAGAATTGGTATTAGATATTGCAAAGAACGTTGGAACGGCCCGGTATCAATAATGAACGATTTTAATATGAATAATGAATCATTGGTTTGGCTGGGTGTAAAATTTATGAATAAATTTGGGCCTGACTATTGGTGGAACAAGTATGGTGACGTTTATGAGCAAGTATGCAAAGATTTTAATTTGCAACCAACAAAGGCGATCCATCTTGCATTAGATAATAATAAACCAGTTGGCGTTAGACCATTGATGAGGTGTTTAAAAAATGAGTAAACCATATTGCATAATTCCGTTCCATGGCATTAACATCAGAAGTGATGGATCGTTTAGGACTTGTTGTAGTTCTATTCAGCAAGATATCAAAGACGATAAAAATAAACCTATACAAATTACTGATGAAAATGGAATAGAAAAAGCATTTAATTCCCCAGAGTTAAAAAAATTAAGATTAGATTTATTAAATGATAATCGTGAAGGATTTCAAAAACATTGTGGACATTGTATACATCAGCAAAGTATTGGAGTAAGATCGGTTAGGATACGTCATAATATGTTTTATGAAGATGACAAAATAAAAGTAGAAACAGACGGAACAGTACAAGTAGAACAATTAAAGCATATAGACACAAGAATGGATACTAAATGTGATCAGGCTTGTATAATGTGTGGTCCTTTCTCTAGTTCAATGTGGGAAAAAGAGTACAGGAGTTCAAAAAAAGATTGGAGCAATACTGAAATGGACCAGGAGATTGAGGCGTTAGACAGTCACTCCACAAAGAGGATACAACCAAAAACTATCACTGACATAATTGACAAATTAGAAAACTTTGATCAGTTAGAGTTTAGAGGAGGCGAGCCATTAGTAGATAAAAAGGTTTTAGATGTATTGGATTATTGTATCGAAAAAGACATAGCAAAAAATATACATCTAAGTTTGGTTACAAACACACAAAATTTAACAAAAGAAGTTGTTGATAAGTTAGTAAAATTTAAAGGTGGACGAATAAGATGTAGTGTAGATTCTATAGGTAAGAAAAATGAATATCATAGATATCATAGTAACTGGGCCAAGATAGAAGAAGGATTAAAACAAATTACACGTTTAAGTTCGTCGGAAACTCCAAAACCTACAGATAAAGTTTTCAAAGACAAATGGATTATAGTTGTTTTACCAACTTTGACAGTTTATAATTGTTTACAGTGGATAGAATATTGGGAATTCTTTGATGCATTTTTTAATGAATATGATATCAGAGCAGTTTTATCTTGCAACAGCGTCAAAAATAGACCATCAATGTACCACACATTAATTGATCAGGAAGTAAGATTAAAATATGTTGAAGAATTTAAAAAGGTAAAGGAGCATTTGTCACTGTTAGATTGGAATGATAGTTATGGTGAATGGAATAGAATAAATTTTGACAAGTTATGCCATACCTTAAGTGAGCCAACCTTAAAAAATAAAGAAAAACATTTAGAAGAATTTAGAAAATGGACGCAAAGAATTGAAAAAAATAGATCACAAAAACTATATGACTATTACCCCGAACTCAAAGGAATAATTGATGTCTAAATTAAAATGGAGCGAATACGATTTTACGAAAATACCTTTTAAAGATATCGTAAAGGTAGGGCAACGTAATCTTTTATACAGAGATATATTCACTGTGAGTTGGTTGTTGGGTAGATTTTGTAATTACAGATGTTCATATTGTTGGCCATATGCAAGATCCGATAAAAAAGATCACAGACCAACAGAATTGTGTTTAAAAACCATAGACGAAATAAAACGCCAAGCAAGACAAAACGGATTCAACAGTTTTCACTTTAGTTTGTCGGGAGGAGAACCAACATTCCATCCTGGATATCTAGATATTTTAAAATATCTTGCCGATGATGTGCCCAACACAAATTATACATCTATACACATGACAAGTAACTGTTCTAGACCTATCAAATGGTTTCAAACGTATGTTGATTATGCAAAACCTTTTCATAGAGCAAGTATAACAGCAAGTTTGCATACCGAACACGTGAACACACCACAAAAATTGCAGGACCTTGCTGACAAATTAGTTTTGTGTCAAGAACACGATGTACAAGTTACAATTAATATGGTTATGGTGCCTGATAAATTTGATGAATATTATAAAAATGCATTGTTTTTTCACGAGCAAGGTATCAACGTAACATTAAAACCTCAGTCAGATCCAACTGCAAGTAAAGTTGTTGACGGTTACACAAAAGAAATGTTGGATAAGTTATACAATGGAATGCCACAACGAGCATACACAGATGTTAAAAACAAATTTGTTGTAAGACCTAAACCAGAATTTAAACTGCCGGACACAGCAGTAAAAAATGTAGAAAAAGTACCAGCACATTTCCAAGTAGAGTTTGAGGATAGCAAAGGAAAGAAATGGTATATGGATCAAGCAGAAAGATTTAATGCATTTAATTTTAATAAATTTAAAGGGTGGAAATGTAATTCAGGATATCAAGGAATTATTATAAGAGAACCAGATGGCAGTATAAAAAGGAGTTATAGTTGTCATGACACACCACTGGGCAATATCGAAACTGGTTTCAAATTGTTTTCTGAACCCCAAGTTTGTGTAACAAAAACTTGCGTATCCAGTGCAGACAGTAAAATACCAAAAAGGAAAGTAAATGGAATTTAAGTACGATACACTACCTGATTATATAAGTTGGAAAGTTAATGGAGTTCCGTATGCTAAACCAATGGATTTTATCAGCAAAGGAATAGAGGTTGAAAAGTTTGATTATACATTTACAAAACCTGAACACACAACGCCTTGCAAAAGTTTCAGAGAAGAATGTATTGAAGCGGCAAAACTTTTACCCGATACTACATTGGCCATTCCTGTAAGTGGAGGCGACAGCGAGATTGTTGCAAGGGCGGCCAAGTTGGCAGGAAAAGATGCTGTAATTTATTATGAGGATTATGGATATCCCAAACAAGAAGAATATAAAAAGATCAGTAAAAAGATAGCCGACGAACTAGGATACAAATGGGTGTGCTATACCGCAACATATTATGACACCTTGGAAAGAATGAAATATTGGACAGAGAAGATTGGATTTTTTTGCAGGGGATTTTATATTATGAATGGAATGATGGACAAAATACCCGATGATCAATTTATTATTGTTGGAGGAGGAGAATTAGAAAAAGATAGTGGTATAGCGAAATACTGTGCTGAAAAATATATTGGACCCGATTGGGACAAAACAGGATTAATTGTACACTTTTTTGGTGAAGTAGTATGGAGAATATATGCGGAAGAAAGAAAAAAGAAAGGCCAATATTATTTTTTCAACAGTACCTGGAATTTAAGTAAAAGTATGTATACTCATCCATTGTTGAATTATGGAAAAAATAATACAGGTGTGTGTACCACGATGGAAATGAAATTTGCCGAATGGCCGGAATTATTGTATAGAGAAAAAACGGACAATTATGGAGATAAATCAAAGTATTTGTCAATGCAAAAAGAAACTAAAATATGGAATGATAAAAGATTTACAATTATAGAAAATAAACTCGATAAAAAATATCCAATGCGTCTTTGGTCTGTGCCTAGAGTAGGTTTTTTTGATACAATAGATAGGAATATGTTTTATGACTAATATTATTTTCCAAACATCACTAGGAACATTCCAGGATATAAAAGGTATCTGGAACGAAAAGTTGTGGCCCAATCGTAAAAGCACAATAAAGGAAATGAGTTCAATGCAGTATTTGGATGGTTTTGATATGGCAATATATGACAAGTACAAGCCTACATTTTTCATAGTAAAACACGAACAAGACATCGTTGGAGTAAACAGCGGACATAGAACCAAAGATAGATTGTATAGATCAAGGGGAATATGGGTTGATCCTAAATTTAGAAGGGATGGTGTTGCACAAATATTATTTGATATGACAGAGAAACAAGCAAAAAAAGAAAACTGCGATGCAGTATGGAGTATGCCTAGAAAAAGTGCTTTGCCGGCCTATGAAAAATTTGGATTTGTAAAGCAGGGAGATTTTTTTGATGAGGGAGTAGAGTTTGGACCAAATTGTTGGGTATTAAAAAGACTATGATAGAAGTAAAATACAAAAATTGGAACATAAAGTATAGAGGTAATTTTCCTTGTTCAACAGAACAATTTGTATCAGACATAGAGCAAGGCAAAAAACCACAGGGTGTTTATGGTGCAATATGTTCAAGAGATGACGAAATGTTTTTGGTTACTGATCATTTTGGATCTTATCCAATTTGGTATAAAAGCCAACAAGAAAATTTCTTAATTTCAGTAAATCAAGAAGCAAGTTTTTATTTTTATGACTTACCAAAACAAAACCTATCACGCAATGAACAGTTTTTCTTTGAACGAGATATGCTTGGAGGGTTCACTGTCAGCAATAGAACACAATATAATGATATCAAACGTGTACAACCTGATTGTATTGTGCATATTAAAAATGGTGTTGACTCAATCAAACAATTTCAATCTTTGATGAATAATAAAATTACTACAGAAAACTTTGCTGAATTACGTGATAATTTTGAAAAATATATTATTGATAAGTGTAGCGATAAGAATGTTTTATTTTTAAGTGGCGGAAAAGATAGTGCAACGTTGGCTCATATAATTAAAAAATTAAATTTGCAGGATAAGTTTAAATTTATTAGTTTATGGTCCGCTAAATCAAAAACAAATGAAAAAGAAGCAGTAACAAGGATAGCCGAAGCAATAGGTATAGAAGTTCAATTTGTTGCAATAGAATACAGTGGAAAAATATTTGACGAAAAGACAAACGAACAACTCTTTGATTTCTGGATTGAAAATTCTTATTCAGCAAAAAAGAAAGCAATACAAATATTAGGATTGCAAGATCATTTGTGTTGGAGCGGAGAAGTAGGTGTTGGTAATATGCAAAGTAGATTTGTACTACAATACTTTGCACAAAAAGGTTACAACATTGAAGATATGGCAAGATTTCACGTAAACATATGTGGAAGTTATAGAAGATTGTGTTCGGTCACATCAGAACCTTTAGCATATATGAATCCTGTGTCGCCAGACATTTACCAAGAGTGTGTTGATTATTTTAAAAATCAATTGAAAACTTTTGAAGAACATCCAGATAAGATTAATAGATTGCTGTTTTGTAGATTGAAAGATGAGTCTTGTTTTAGGTTATATCCTTACAGCCAAGATAGAGAAATAGAATGGATACACCCTTACATAGAGTATAACTTCATCAATACTTGCATTAATTTGCCAAGTAGTGTAAAATTTTATAATAACAAAGACAAAAACATTTATAGGTCATCTTGGCCTGAAATGACTAATATACCGTGGGAGTATGCAAAAAGTGGACTTGGAATACCAGCACATAGCAAATATAACACCGATTAAAAATATTGTTATTTGTAAAAACAAAGCAAGTACAGAATATTTTTTAGAAAATGTTTATCAGCACTTCATTGATTGCGTAGTTGTAAGTGCAGATAAAACATACCCATTGAATACTTCTCTTAATAGTAAAGTGTTTGATGCATTGGAAAATGACGCTACATTAAATTTAATTGTTATCAATGCAGATAGTATTAATAATTTAAATGTTAAAACACAAAAAATACTATTGCTTGATGATATATTTTTATCAGCCTGGAGACCTCTACCTTATAGATTAAAAATTACACCACAAGAAACAGCATTATTGATTTCTTCTTTCTGTAAACAAACTCCACAAATAAAAGGGGAGACAAATGTCACAGAAATATTCAATAAACAAAAACCTAGCAGGGTTGATGACGAGGAATCTAATTGGATAAAAGGATTATTTGTTTAATTACTTTTCTTTGAGTCTTTTAATTACTGCCGAATAATTTTCAGCAGTCAAGGGCATATTTAAAACACATTGAATAGACTCATCAGTGAAACTGAATACTGTGTGTAGTTTTCTTGTGTTTACTAGATAAGGTCTTCCAATCTCCATATGCAGTCTTTGATCGCCTAATAAAAATACAAGATCTTTTGACTTGCAGTTGTCCAGCATTGTTAACACTCTGTAACAACCAGCATCTAAAATTTTTGCATCTCTGTGTGGCGGAAAGTAACCACCTCTCCTTAATTTTATCAAATGGCTTCTACCCAATGTGTCAAACAAATCAAGCAAAGGATGTAGTGCTGTAAGTTTTTCTGCAACTGATGTTTTGATATTAAAGTCTTGTTCTTTATAACTTGTATTATGTTCCGCGTTGTGTTCTCTTAAACTGTCTAAATTAATTCCTGCAAGTTCTCCATCTAGGCTAGTTAATGGTAATGCTTGTCGACCAAAGTCCACAACTTTTCTTGGATGATATTTTTTCCAATCATCTTTGTATTGTTCTAATTCTGTATTAAGTTTTTTGACGTCTATTGTGAAGTCTAGGGGAACAACGTCCCCTAAACTTGCTAAATGTAGATATAAACAATTATCTATATCCATTATTTTGCTTTTGATTCAACATACACAGCAGTTGACCATTGCATTTTTTCTGATGCAAAATCTACTAATGCTTTAAGTGAATCTTTTGTAACGTAACTGTAAAGTCTATCAAGAACTTTGTGAGCATCTTTTCCAAAGTACATTGGATATTGTCCTAATTTACTTTCAAGATATTCTCTGCTTTCTTTGTTCTTCATCATCTTTTTAAAAGCCTTTGTTACTTGTTTTGTGTTTGCCCCTTTATGCATATACAAACCTTTTTGCATACCTTCTCTCCACACTGTTGCTAAAACATATGCGTCATAGATATCGCCACTTGGCTTCTCGCCAAATGTTTCTTCGTAAAGTTTTGTCATACTTGGAGTATCAGGCCAGTTTGGATCTTCCTTGAAGCCTTTCATAGTAAACAAACCATGGTTGAATAATCTAACTGCTTCACCGCTTTCTACCATAGGCAAAGTGTTTTTGATATGTCTAGAAACTGGTTCTCTGATATAGTTGAACTCGCCTCTTAACCATGCTTGTTTCGCCGCTCCTGGACTCATCTTTCTAATGAAGTTGATATTATCCCAACCTTTTAAAACTGCCCATGCTAAAGTTTCAGGCACACAACCTCCACAATCTGCAAGACTTAATGTTTCGTTTTGCCAATCAAAGTCTTTCTTAATAGTGGTTGTAATGTTGTATGGTTGAATCAATACTGGATCCCAGTCATAGAAACTCCATTTAACATCTTCAATAAGCCAAGCATCAGCATTACCGCCGTGTGCAAGTACTATTGTTTTCTTGTCGCCTTTGTATTTCTCATTGAACGTATTCAATCCAAGGTTACCTTTGGCACCTTTGATATGCTCAACGATAATTTTCTCGCCAAGATATTTTTCAAGTTCAGCGGCAACTGTTTGCCCCCAAATACTTGTTCCAGTTCCTTGTGGACTTGGAATTATCAATCTATAATCAGCCATTGCAGATCCTATCATTAATGATGTAGTGATCACAAGTGCAGATAACATACTGAACATTTTCTTCATGTTTATTTCTCCTTGTTTTTAACATTGTTATTAATATACCTAATTCCATAGCAAATTGCAAGACCAATTAATATTACCAAACATAAAAAAATTGGTCGTTGTATAAGTGTACTAACATTATACAATCCAACAGTTTGATATGTCAAGGCTTCAATTTTTTCAAATAGTATAAAGCCTAACAACATAGCAGGTCTATTGATGTGCAGTGTCTTGGAAAGTAGGCCAATAACCGAACATATTATTAGAATTAGAATGTCATTGTAGGTATGTGTTACCTGATAGCAAGACCATATGATCAAAGCCGCTATGATAAACGCATACAGTTTAGTTGGAACTCTCAAAATATAAGTGATCGGCCTAGCCAATAACAAACATAATATTCCAACTAGTATCGTGCCGCCAATGTACCCCACGGCAAGAAATTCATAGAATTTTGTATCGCTCTGTAGTTCTACAGAACCTAAATTAAAATTTAAAAGATAAAAGATGGCCAATATA
>Ga0209404_10000784_pt1 | contig 23812 bp, 15 predicted proteins | sample TroAtlMetagenome_2_FD_187447 | JGI IMG/M metagenome (GOLD analysis project Ga0209404, IMG submission 187447) | Marine eukaryotic phytoplankton communities from Atlantic Ocean - Tropical Atlantic ANT8 Metagenome (SPAdes) (version 2) | ecosystem: Environmental > Aquatic > Marine > Oceanic...
GAACTCATGCTTGATCAGTTCCGGGGGCATTTCCTGTCCATGGCGCTCAGAGAGCGTGGGCTTGGGATCAAAGGTATCCACGTGGGAGGGCCCTCCCGACATGAACAGGTAAATCACCCGCTTGGCCCGGGGGGCAAGATGACGGACGCTGGCAAGGTCACCCTGTTCCGCCCGGCAGAGGGAGGCCAGGGCCACCGAGCCAAGGGCCAGGGGAGCACGTGCAAGGAGCTGGCGCCGGGTAACCTGCTCACTGAGGGAGTCGATGATCATTCGCGGGTCAGGGTTTCATCGAGATTGAGCAGGACGGTGGCCACCGAGACCCAGGGCTCCTTGTTTCCGCCCTCCCCGGCGGCAAAGGAGAGAAACATTTTACGCTCTTCTTCATCGGGTGGTCGACTGAGACAGTGCCGGAAGGCGAACTCAAGGCGTGGCCCGGCCTCGGGATGGGACCGTGTGATGCGCCGGGCGAGAGCTTGTGCGCATTCGTGGAAGATGGGATCGTTCAGGGTGACAAGGGCCTGGCGCGGGGTGTTGGTGATGGTGCGCCTTGCCACGCAGACCTGCCGGGGCGGGGCATCGAAGGAGGCGAGGGAAGGGTGAAGCAGCATGCGTTTCCAGTAGGTATACATCGACTTGCGATAGCGGCCGTCCCCGGAAGAGTCTTCCCAGGTGAAGTTGGAGTTGCCGGGTTCGTTCTGACCGGTTTCCTCGTAAAGCCCGGCCGGCTGGGCAGGAAAGACGGGGGGGCCTCCAATGGCGGGAACAAGGAGTCCGCTGACCGCGAGGGCGTTGTCACGGATCTGCTCGGCGGAGTGGCGGAAGCGTGACATCCGGGCCAGCAACCGGTTGGCGGGGTCAAGATCATCATGCTCGATGCTTCGAGCCGACGATTGCCGGTAGGTCCCGGAGTTCACGATCAGGCGAACAAGGTCCTTGCGGCTCCACCTGCTCTTCACGAATTCCACCGCCAGCCAGTCAAGGAGTTCGGGATGGGTGGGAGCACTTCCCATCGTTCCGAAATCGGCAGGGGTTTCCACCAGTCCGGCACCGAAGAAATGCTGCCAGAGGTAGTTGACCGCCACCCGGGCGGTGAGGGGATGATCCGGGTGTACGAGCCACTTCGCGAAATCGAGGCGATTGGCCTTCTGTCCCCGGGGGAGAGCAGGCAGGACGGCAGGGACGGCAGGATAGACCCGTTCGCCCCGGTCTTTGAAGTTCCCCCGGATGTGGACGTGTGTTTCCCGGGGGGCGGGGAGTTCATCCATGACGTGGATCTTGATGGGCTTCTTCCGGAGGGATGCGAGTTCGGCCTGCAGTTTCTGAATTTCAGCCCCCGTTGTTCCAATCTGTCCCGGGTCGGGGAGAGCCCTAGTGTAGAGGCGGACCTGGCGGAGATCTCCCTCAAAGTGGAAAGCGTTGGGAGTTCTCGAGTTTCTGTAGCCGGCTCCGATGGCGAGTGGTCGCGCACTCACCGAAATTTTCCCGGGAACATTCCCGATCACCCTGGCCGCCTTGTCCTCCACGCCATCGACGAAGAGCTTCATGGATTTACCCGCTTGGAATACGAGGGAGACATGATGTTCCCGGCCGTCGTTCACCGGGATGCTGCCGTAGATCTCGGCCCCGTTCCACGGCTCGTTGGTTGAGGAGATCCAGGCAAAGAGGTGGCCGGGACGGCTGTGCTCCCCAGACTCCCCGCCAATCCCGAAGACGAAGCTGCGGGTCTTGTTCTTCCAGTCGTATTTGGAGGCGATATCCGCCACTTTCTCCTTCGTCCTGAGGACGGCCGTAATACTGAGATCACCGGTGGGGGCATATTTCGCTGGGTCCTTTTCCACATGCCCCTTCTCCCAGGTTCCCAGCAGGCTCGCGTCGGCGGGGGAACTCGCCCTTGGCGCGCTTTTCCGGAGGGTGGCGATCCTGGCTTCCAGTGCGGCAGCGCGTTCGCTGTTGTCGTGGGGGGCAAAGTCCATTTTAGGGCCGTGTGTGTCATAGCCACTTCCTAGGTGAGGCACGTTGTTGAAGATGGCAAAGAGCTGGTAGTATTCCTTCTGGCTGATGGGGTCGTGCTTGTGGTCGTGGCACTCGGCACATTCCAGGGTCAATCCCAGCCAGGTCCGCCCCGTGGTCTTGAGCCGGTCAACGACCGTCTTGACCCGGAATTCCTCCTTCCGTGGGTTGTTCCCCTTGGCCTGCATTGCGTTACGGTGGAAGCCTGTTGCTACTTTTTGAGATGTGCTTGCTCCGGGTAGAAGGTCGCCCGCTATCTGGGCGATAGTAAACTGGTCGAAGGGCTCGTCCCTGTTTATGGAATTGATGACCCAGTCGCGATAGACCCACATGTTGCGGGTCCGGTCGGCAGCGTAGCCTGAAGTGTCAGCGTAGCGGGCGAGGTCGAGCCAGTTCTGAGCGAGACGCTCTCCGAAATGAGGTGATGCTAGAAAGCGCTCGACCAAATGAGACCAGGCGCCAGGAGACGTGTCGGACCTGAAGCGGTCCACTTCTTCCTGAGTCGGGGGGATTCCCCGCAGGTCAAAACTGAGGCGGCGGATCAGGGTATGACTAGGGGCTCGGGAAGATGGGAGCAGGCCCTCCTGTCGGAGGCGTTCATGCACGAAGTGATCGATAGGGTTGATTCCTCCGGGGAGGGTGGTTTCCCGGGGTGGCAGAAACGCCCAGTGGCTGGCTTCTGTTTCCCCGTTTGTCCGGAGATCGGGCAGAAGAGCAAGAAGGAGAATCGCAGCTGATCTCAGGGAGAAAGATGTCACGTAAGAACGGATTCTTCCGGCTGTTTCGGATTTCTGCTGCGCGGCTTTCATGGTCGTCGCTCTTCTTCAATGTCATAGACATCAAACCAGACGTAAATGGGGTGACCGGCAGGAACACACTTCGGGATATAGTCCTCAAGAAATTCCTGAAGCTGGATCGGGAGATCGCAGATTCGCTTTCCGCGCATGTCGTTATTCCATTGAATGATTTCGCGGCGCTGGTGCGGATTGGCTTTGTCAGTGATCCATTGTTCAACAGACTTGTCATCCGCACCGGTGGACACAAACTCCCGGAGAGATGCAGCGGTCAGTCCGGTAAAATCGAAAAAGAAGTTATCCAGGGGGCAGTCGAATTTGTATTCCCCAAGCTTGTCAGCAATGGCTGCCCGGCATTTGTCGAGGGTCCGGGCGGCGATAACGTAGCCGGCGAGAGTCTCGTGGGGGCTGCGCGGATAATCGCCTGGATTGGTAAAATCAGAGTTGGGCACTTTGACGATTGTCACCTGCTCTTCAGCTGGGTCAAGCCGCCGTTATCCCTGCAGGGAGACCCCTTTGGAGGGCAGGAATAGCCGAACGGAAGTCCTGCCAATCGCGCTACTCGGAATCCAGCCTCTTCAGAAGAGTTTTCCACCCCTTCATGGACCGGTCCAGGTTGTCGCGGGCACTGCCACGGATGCCGTAATGCTGCAGGCCCACAGGACCATCCCAATTCAGGGATTTCAGTTTCCTCATGACGGGAAGAACGTCGTAGGTGCCGGTGTCGAGCGGCTGAATCAGGGTGTTCCATCCTGTTCCGTCCTTGTCTGCTCCATTGATGGTCACCACGAAGAGGTGGGGGGCTGCTTCCTCAAGGCGCTTGTCGAGTTCCTTACCGTCGACCTTGAGGAAGTGGCAGAGATTGAAGGTGACGCCCAGATTAGCGCGATCGGCAGCCTTGACCAGTCGGACACAGTCCTGCACCCGGTCGGCATAGGCCCCGGCATGAGGGTAGAGTGCAAGACGGACCCCCGATTTGCCGGCGTGGTCGGCGAGTTCCTGGAGTTTTGCTACCACGGGAGCATCAGTGGTTGTGGAGTCTGCGGGCCGCCGCCCGCCAACGTAGAGCCAGATGATGGCCTTTCGGCCTTTTGCCTCGGTGATTGCCTTTTTGAGGTTGGAGTTGTGAGTGACCCCGTTACTGCGGACCTCAATGCCATTGTAGAGTGGAGCAAATGTGATCCCGTGCTTGTCCACGGCAGTGAACATTTCGGGGAGGCGGGTTGCCCCGGTGTAGCCGATGCCGGAAAAGCCAAGCTCCTTTACAAGGGCAGCCTGCTGTTCATAGGACTTGGTCTGCCCGTCCCGGGTACCGGTATCCATCGCGAAGAACTTCCACTCGGCGAGACAGAGAGGAGAGAGACCGGTCAGGGCGACAAGGCAGCAGAGGAGGCGAAATTTCATGATTTCTGAGTCAAGGAACTCATTAAGAGCAGTTCAAGCCCGGAGTCGCCAGGCAACCTGAATGCGTGATGGGAGTTCTTACGGCAGAGGAGTGTTGGGCTTGACCGCGTTATCTGGATACTTGCCGTTGAAGACCATCATCTGTTCCCGGGTTTCAGGGACTACGAAGGATTCGTCGATCTTCCCGTTGCTGGCGGTGACAGCCTTCAAGTCGAGTTGGAGGTATCGCGCAAGGAAGGGGTAAGCCGCCATGCGCTTTGAGAGTCCGTAGTCATGTTTCTCGTCGGGAAAGTGGGCATTGGCAACCCTGTCCCGGGCGCCATAGAGTTCATAGATGTGCTGAACGAAGGGGAATTCGACCCTGGGAGTGTTGAGGGTCCAGTCACTGCCGTTGGAAATCAGGAGTTGCGGACGCGGGGCGGCGAGGGCGGCGATTTCAACATTGTTGGTCTTGTGGGCTTTGCTCCAGTGGATTGGCATTCCGCTTTCGCAATTGCAGCCACCGAAGAAGTGGGCGGAGACCTGGCAGACGGGAATGGTGACCGCCACCCGCTCGTCGAGGGCAGAGAGGATAAAGGTCTGGGTGCCGCCCCCGGAACATCCGGTCATTCCGATGCGCTTGGAATCGACGTCGGGCAGGGTGAGAAGGAGGTCGAGAGCGCGCATGCTGTTCCAAGTCTGCAGGCGGAGGATTTCGGGCGTAGCCCGGTGGTTCCAGCCAGCTTCTTTTGAGTCACCATAGCCCATCATGTCATACTGGAAGACCGCAGCGCCCATCCGGGCGAGGACCGCGCAACGGATCTGGCGCGATTCACGAAAGCGGCCTCCATGGCCATGCGGGCAAAGAATTCCGGCCAGCTTTCCCTTGAACCCGGTGGGACGGTAAAGTGTGCCGGTGACGTAGAATCCAGGGGAGCTTTCGATCGCAACGTTTTCGGCCTGATAGCCTTTATGGACGCGTTTCTTGATGAAGCGAGGATTGAGGGGGGTACGTTCTGGGAGGGTGGAGAGCTTGGCTCCGGCCAGGATGCCGGCCTTCACAGTCGCCTTGCGCTTTTCCCAGCTTTCGAGGTCGGGGGTGGCGGCTTGGAGTCCGGCCAGCTCCTTCCTCGCCGCCTCCTGGTCATGAGCGTGGCCCTTGCGCAGTCCTTCAGAGAAAAGATATGAATGAGCCAGGGTTCCCAGAAGGACTACTATGGCAAAAGGGAGTTTCATTTCTTCAGGGTCGGGTTCAATCCCCGGCAACTCAAGAACGGAGATTAAGAGCTGGGCCCATGCTGAGATTCGCTGCAAATGCAATTAGGGGCACTTGCTCGCTGGGTAAAAGCGCTTTCTGTCTGACCGCTGCACACAAGATTCTGCTAAAATCCCGGGCGAACCTTCCAAAGCTGTGATTCACTTAGTCATGCAGCGATGTTCTTTTGTATATTCACTCTGCTCCATGTTCCTCGCCCTGACCACAATCGGCGATTTGTCCGCCCGCGATCACGTCCTGACCATCGGGGGAGGTTATTCTCCGGCTGGCAATCAGGTCTCCTTGGAGCGGAATGTGATTTTTTTCGAGAAGCTCCGGGCCGAGAAGTTGGGAGGCGATATCAGGCATGACCTGTATTTTGCGGATGGGAATTCGCCGTTACCTGATCTCCAGTTTGAGCCGGAAGGGGGAGAAGTTCCCCGAGCTAATCTTTACATGGCGGGGTTGTTCGGATCAGAGAGGGGCATCGCGAATCATTATCGTGACAACGAGCTGAAGAATACCCGGGACCTTTCAAGCCCTGACGCGGTGGAGCGATGGTTTGAGGAGGAAGGGTCAAAGCTTGAGTCTGGGGATCGCCTCATCCTTTACGTCACCTCCCATGGGGGTCGAAGTGGGAACAAGGACAACAAGTTCAACACGAAGATCTGGATGTGGAATCGTCGGACCCTCGAAGCATCCCGCCTTGCTGGTTGGATAGCGAAGCTCCCCGAGGGGGTCAGAGTCATGACTGTGATGGTCCAGTGTTATGCGGGAGGGTTCTCCCATCTCATCTTTGATGAGAACAATGAGAAGAAAGACAGTGTTGATCGTCGCGTATGTGGGTTCTTTGCCACGGTCTGTGACCGCGAAGCGGCTGGATGTACCCCGGATGTGAATGAAGCCAACTATGATGAATTTAGCAGTCACTTCTGGGCGGCTTTGCGGGGTAAAACCCGAATGGAGGAACCGGTGGGTCACTGCGATTATGATGGGAATGGGAAGATCTCATTCGAGGAGGCGCACGCTTACGCCATTCTAACTTCCCGCAATATCGATATTCCGGTTAAGACGAGCGGAGCTTTCCTGCGGGTCCACAGTCGCCTTCATTCCGAAAAGGAAGAAGAGGAGGGTCTGCTGGGTCTGGAAACCCCTTATTCAGTTATTCTGGAGCGAGCCGGTAAAGTAGACCGAGCGGTCCTGGAAGGGCTCTCCGGGCGTCTCAACCTGAAAGGGGAAAATCGCGGGACACAGGCGCGGGACGGAGTTTCAGCTTTAGCCAAAAAGATCCGGAAGGTGGAGGAGGAGAAAAAAGCGCATAAAAAGAAGTTCGATTCGGCGCGGGGAGTGCTTTCGAGAGATCTCCGAAATCGTTGGCCGGATCTCGAGAACAGGTATAGTCCGGGGGCGGTACGCCTCCTCAGTAAAGAGAAGAGGCAAAGCCAATTCGTATCAGCGGTTGAGGAGCACCCAAGGTTTGAGGAGTGGTCAAAGTTGAGGGCAGAGCGCGCCAAACTTAGCGATCGCGACCTTCAGCTCTCCAAGGAGTATGCGAGTTGGCGGAGGTTCCTGCGGGCGTTTGAAAATGTGGCTTACGCGGCCAATCTTCCAGTCATTTGTGGGGAGGCTGTGGTGGGGACCTATATGTGGATCCTTGCGGCGGAGCAGGAGGGATTTTCCGGTAATTAGGGAGAGACACTTCCTTGGATAGCCTTGACGGTGTGGCGTGGCTATTCTCTCCGAGGTCAGGCCTCGGGTTGAGTTGATCAGACGGAAGCGGTGGGAAACAACTCCTCGAGAATGCTGCTCCAGCTTCCGTTGCGCGAGGCACACCGGTAGTTTCTCAGGTGACTCGCGGCATTTTCGAGGAGCTGACTGCAGAAGTGAGGTTCAGATTCGCCTCGATGGAGGAGGATGCTGAGTGCTTCCGTATCGCCAAAGGGGAAAAGTCCCGGATAGTCCTCCCCCAGCAGGCTGGTGGAGGCATCATTACGGGAGGCCACTATCGGGATTTGTGCGGCGGCGGCCTCGTTCATGGCGCACCCTCCCCCTTCCTGCAAGGAGGTGAGAGCGAAGAGGTCGCTGGAAGCGATGAGTCGGAAGGCCTCCTCTGTTTCGAGGGGCCCAAGCCACTTGTAACGCGGGTTTTCTACCTCCTCGCGCTCGACCTCAGCAGTAAATTGTTCCTCCAAGATGGATCCGGCGTGAAGGATACGGATTCTTGAGGCAGGAGGGAGGAGTCTGGAGGCCCGGGCAGTGCGCATAGGGTCTTTCACCGCTCGAAGGTGGCCGACTACACATACCAAAAAGTCGTTTCCACTCCGTTGGTTGCTTCCCCTCAGGGCGGGATGGTCGGGGGCAGAGAGGGGGATAACACGAGCCTTGGTCTGGTGATGTTCAGGGAGACGGGCGAGCGCTTTGTCCTGATAAACCACGATAAGGTCAGCCATCTGGAGAGAGGAAAGAGAGTTTGGCGAGAGGCTGGGGTAGAGATCGGTCCCCGTGAGGGCGACGACGATTGGTGTATGGCCGTGTTGATGGCATTCAGCCACGGCACGGTGGCTCTTCTCTGCGTTGAGGGCGATCAGGAGATCAACATTTTCCCCATCCCATTCAGAGGCAATCCGGACTTCGTGACCGAGGGCCGAGAGTTCAGAGGCCCAGCGTATTGCACTACTGGCATTCCCGTTGTGCAGGGAGCCGGGAGACACGATAAGAATGTTCAAGACCCGCAACCCTAAGGCCATCCGCGGTAGACGCAATCATGGAGGCAGGGCTCCCCGGAATGATCTCTCTGGTGCGGCGCCTGTGAGCCCATCTGCAATTGAGCCATGATGAGGGGGGTCAAGCCTGCCAGAGAGTCTCAACCAGTTTTCCATTCAATTGGGGCAGTCATATCCTCAGGCAATATTGACGAGGGATTCAGAATTGGGTTTGGTGGTCCATCATGAAATCTGAGTATCTACGATTCCTTTTCCTGGGATTTATCCTGACTAGTCCTCTCTGCGGGGCGGAAAGGTTGCAGGTGATTGAAACAGACAAGGCCATTACGATCACAAGGGGTGATATAATGGTGCTGACTTATCACAAGGCGGAGGTGCCTCCACCGGAGAAGGCCGATCCCATTTATAAGCGGAGTGGATTTATTCACCCTCTGTGTGCTCCAAATGGGGAGCCCATCACCGGGATTCATCCTTCGGATCATTATCATCACCTCGGGCTCTGGCATGCCTGGGTTAAAACCAAGCACGGGAAGGATACTCCTGATTTCTGGAACCTCAGAGGCAGGACTGGGCGAGTTCGTTACGTGAAGACACTTTTTCTCAAGGAGAGCTCAGACAAGGATTCTTCGGTTGGGTTTGTAGTGGAGCAGGAGCAGGTAGCTTACAAGGGACAGGACAAGAAGGAGACCATAGTTCTCAAGGAGCAGTTCGGGATTCGGGTGGAGTATGTGGACGGAGAGAACCGGGTTGAATACCGAATCAAGCAGACCAATGTGAGTAGCGAGAGCCTGATTCTTCCCGCCTATCGCTACGGGGGTGGCCTAGCCTATCGAGCGCCGCATCACTGGGACCGAACTAACAGTGATTATCTTACTTCGGAGGGGCTGGACCGCACCAACAGTCACGCTACCCGGGCCAGTTGGGTGGCAATGTGGGGGCCGACAGTCAAGGGGCTTGCCACCCTTACGGTGATGATCCATCCGGAAAACCGGGATTTTCCTCAGCGTTTGAGAACTTGGCCCCCGAGCAGTCACAATGGAGCGATTTTCTTTAATGTCGTTCCAACTCAGGAAAAGGCCTGGGAGATCAAGCCGGGAGAGCAGATCACGGAGTCCTACCTGCTCACGGTCAGTGATGGAAAGCCAGACAAGGACAAGATCGAGAAGAGCTGGAAGGAATGGGCGGGTGATGCCCTGGGGCAGCTTGAATCGTTGAAAAAATCCCCATAGCCCCGATTTCGCGTTATTCGACAAGTACGCTATGAAATTCCTTCTCCTCTTTCTTGGCCTTTTAGTCTGCCCGGCAGGGCTGGGAGCGACGCGACCTAACATCCTGCTTATTCTTACCGACGATCACCGGTGGGATGCTCTTGGCGCAAAGGGGCACCCTTTCCTCGAAACCCCCAATTTGGACCGGCTCCTTCAGGAGGGAGTGGATTTTACGAATGCCTTTGTGACGACCTCTCTGTGTTCGCCGAGCCGGGCCTCCATTATCACGGGGCGCTATGCGCACAACCATGGGGTGGTGGATAACTACCATCCAGTTCGGAAGGATCTCGTCTTCTTTCCTGAGCTCCTGCAGAAGGCGGGCTACGAGACTGCTTTTATCGGAAAGTGGCATATGGGAGATACCGATGAAAAGCAGCGGGGCTTTGATCACTGGGTAAGCTTCAAGGGACAGGGAGTCTACTGGCCGTTTGACAAGGGGCTGAAGGTTAAGGGGCGTTATGTGCCACAGGCCAACCGGACTGGTTTCAACGTGAATGGAACACGGGTAGCGCAAAAGGGATACATTACAGACGAGCTCACGAACTACGCCCTGGAGTGGATGCGGCCGCGTGTTGATGGGGCCGCGGAGGAGACAGAGGACCGCAAGCCTTGGTTCCTGTATGTGTCACATAAGGCCGTCCATGCCGACTTCCTTCCGCCCAACAGGCATGCCTTCAAGTATAAGCAGGCGCCTTTCCAGCCTCCGTTAACTTGGGTAGATAAGCCAGAGGCCTTTCGTGATGTGCCCCGCTGGGTAAAGAACCAGCGCAATTCGCGTCACGGAGTTGAGTTTGCCTATTACATGGATCTCGACCTCGAGAAGTACTACAAGCGTTATTGCGAGACGATTGTGGCGGTGGACGAAAGTGTCGGGAGGCTGGTAGGAGCGATGGATGCAGGGGGAGTGCTGGATGATACTCTGATTATTTATATGGGAGATAACGGCTTTTTATTTGGAGAGCATGGCCTGATCGACAAGCGGTGTGCTTACGAGGAGTCCATGCGCATTCCCATGATTGCTCGCTGGCCCGGAGGTTTGAAGTCCGGGGCGAAAGTGCAGGAAATGGTGGCTAATATTGATGTGGCTCCAACGCTCCTGACAGTGGCAGGGAGCTCCGTGCCGAACTTCATGGATGGAAGAGACTTCCTTCCTCTCGCAAAGCAGTCTGCTTCCGGGGAGAAGGTCGAATGGAGGCGGGAACTTCTCTATGAGTACTACTGGGAACGAAATTATCCTCAAACACCCACCATGCACGCCCTCCGGGGAGAGCGCTTCAAGTATATCCGCTACCATGGGGTCTGGGATGTGGACGAACTCTATGACCTGGAGAGTGACCCCCGGGAGCAGAAGAACCTGATCAATGATCCAGCCTACCAGGTGGAGGCGGAAGCGATGAACAAGAGGCTCTTTGCCCAGCTAGAGGCAACCTCTGGGATGTCCATTCCCCTCCTTGGAGATCGCGGGAGTAAGTTCTACCACCGTAAGATCGATGGGGGAAAGGGCGCTCCTTTTCCCAGCTGGTTCTATCGGCCGGCGGGAACCGATGGCAAGTAACTCAAGGGGGATCGATCTTTAATTCCTAATCCGAGAGGCGCCTGATGATCTCATCAACATCGTAGACGCATCCTCCCCATGATCCGCCCGAGGCGTTCTGAAGGGCAGCCCAGAGTCTGGTGTCATCGGGAAGGCGGGGGTCGGGAGCAAGGTCGGGATGAATTTCCCGGCTGAGAAATTCCTTCTGGTCGCCCATGTAGTCGGCCGTGCCAATCAGCTTCCGGGTATCGATATGAATTCGGATGGGGTCTCCATTCCGTAGTTTGCCGAGGGGCCCAGCGGCCAGCGCTTCGGGAGAAGCATGACCTAGGCACGGACCTGTGGAGACTCCCGAGAAGCGCCCATCTGTAAGGACGGCAACGTTTTTTCCGACGGAGGCATATCTAAGAGTGGAGGTTACCTGGTAGGTTTCCGGCATGCCGGCCCCTAGAGGCCCTAGTCCGGCAAGGACCAGCACATCCCCCTCTTGCACCCGGTCCTCCCCGGTGGACTTCAGGGCGGCGATGGCGCTCTCCTCGGAGACAAAGACCCGGGCGGGGCCTTCGTGGAGAAAAACACCTTTCTCATCCAGAAGCTCAGGAGCGATGGCGGTACTCTTGACTACGGCGCCCTCTGGAACGAGGTTGCCCTGAACGAAGGTCACTGTGCTTGGAAAGGCTTCGCTGGGAGCCTTGATCACATCCCCGGGGTCAATTCTGTCCAAGGCCATGAGCTTCTCCTTGTAGATCCGGCGTCGCTTGGATTGTTCCCACCAGTGCAGATTTTCGCCCAGAGTTTTCCCCGAGACGGTCGGAGCCTCAAGCTTCAGGAGGTCGTGATCTCTCAGATGGAGCATGACTTCGGGGACACCTCCAGCGAGAAAAACCTGTACCGTCGCGTAGCCATGAGGCCCATTCGGCAGGGCGTCCACCAGCCGTGGCACCTTCTGGTTGATGCGCTGCCAGTCTTTTACCGTGGGTCGGGGTAAGCCCGCAGCATGAGCGATGGCAGGAATGTGCAGGATCAGGTTAGTCGACCCTCCAAACGCAGCATGAAGGACCATGGCATTGTGGAGGGAGGCTTCTGTGAGAATAGAAGAGAGCGGGGTCTTGTTTCTGGTAAGGTTCAGGAGGGCGAGGGCAGAGCGCCGAGCCATGTCTCTCCATGCTTCTGATCCGCTGGGTGCAAGGGCAGAATGAGGCAGGGTCATTCCGAGGGCTTCTGCGACGACCTGGGTGGTGGCGGCGGTGCCAAGGAACTGACACCCTCCTCCCGGTGAGCCACAGGAGCGGCAGGCGGTTTCCGAGGCCGCCTGGAGATCGATTTCGTTATGAGCAAACCGGGCGCCCACGGACTGCACCTTGGCAAGGTCCTCTCCTTCTTCAGAGAGGAGGGTGACTCCTCCGGGCACGAGAATACCGGGCAGGTGACCATTACCAGCAAGAGCCATCATCATGGCGGGTAATCCCTTGTCACAGGTTGCCACCCCCAGCATTCCCTTGGCGGTTGGTAGTGAGCGCGTGAGGCGACGAAGGACGGTGGCCGCATCATTCCGATAGGCGAGGGAATCAAACATTCCGGTAGTTCCCTGCGAACGACCGTCGCAGGGGTCGCTGCAAAACACTGCGAATGGAATTGCACCTGCAGACTTGAAGACTTCAGCGGCCTCTTCCATCAGGAGAGATACTTCCCAGTGACCAGTATGCAGGCCGAGTGCGGTAGGAGTACCATCAGGTTTACGGATGCCACCAGAGGTTGAGAGCATGAGGAATTCAGGATTTCCAAGCGAGGAGGGGTCCCACCCCATTCCGGCATCCTGCGTCCAGCCGAAAACGTCACCGCTGGGGGAGTCCTGCAGGAACGAGCCCGTAAAGGGGAGCGCCCCAGTGGGGCCGGACGCAGTGGTCCTGACGGTAAAGATTTCCTCGTTAGCAGAATCAAGAATCGGATTAGACATTGTGAGGAGTGCGGGCGGACAGCTGTGTTTTGATCTGTGTTGCGAAGGCGTTCCCGGTGCTTCGATCCGAAACCTGTCGATATGGGCTAAGGGATGATGGGATACAGGTCGCGAAATAGCGATTTATCTCTGCCCGGATGACTGGATGTCGCTAGCCATCGCGACGGTATTTTCCAGAGTTCCTATGCCGGAGATTGATATCCGGATGTGGTCACTGGGCTGGAGGGTAAAGGGATGATCGGGAACGATGCCAGTGCCGGTCATCAGCAGGGCGCCGTCAGGGAAATCGTTTTCCTGGAAGAGAAAACCTGCGAGTTCCTCATAGCTGCGCTTCAGTTGGGAGAGCGCTGTTGTCCCATGAAACGCCTCTTCTCCGTTCCTTGAGATGCTGAGACTGATTTCGGTTTCCGGTCCGGGCAGGTCGCCAACCAGAAGGCAAGGGCCGAGAGAGGCTGATCCGGTGTAAACTTTTGCCTGGGGCAGGTAGAGGGGATTTTCTCCTTCAATAGACCGTGAGCTCATATCATTGCCAATCGTTGCGCCAAAGACCAGGCCCTCCCTGTTAATGGCAAGAGTCAGTTCAGGCTCGGGGACATTCCATGTGGAGTCTGAGCGTATCCCTACTGCCCCTCCTGGATTCTGTAGCCGCCGGGCAGTAGCCTTGAAGAACAGTTCCGGGCGAGCTGCATCGTAGACTAGATCATAGAATCTTTCGCCTCCTGCCTGCTCACTCTCTTCCATCCGAGCGGTGCGACTACGATAGTAGGTAACGCCTGCAGCCCATACTTCCTGGGATCCTACGGGGGCCAGCAGGTGAGGAGGTTTCGCGGCTGAGTTCTCCCCCTTCTCCCAGGCCTGCTGGAGGACAGCGAGGGGTTCAGAGGAGCGGAATACGTCGTCGATGCACAGGACAACATCACGTAGGGTGTGCTCATGAGCGAGCTGTATTCCAGATGGGGTCCGATAGAGGAGGAACATGCCGGTATCCTCTAATCTCAGCTTTCAGTTATCAAGTTCCGGATGCCGATACGGGTGGGGAGAGATTAGGCTCTCTGCCATTTTCTTGTCGCCAGAAACACGATTACCGCCATGACCACTAGCGCGAAGGCCCATCGAGTCGGCGAGGGCTCCTTGAATTCCGGCATCGTGACCGTGGCCTTGATGGGGCCTCGTTGGCAGAGGACAAAGCAACCATAGCGAAGGACCGCCTCCTCAAGAGCATCATCATCGGCAGTGTCGACACCGGTGAAATTGCGTTTCTGGGTCTCCCAGACGGCTTGACCGATCTGGTCAGTAGCCAGGGATAATTGATACATCTCCCTCATGAAGTCCGGGGTGCTGTCGTCCGAAACAGGCCAGAGGCTGAGGAGGATCGCGGAACTTCCCGCCAGGGAAAAACCTCGCCTGAGACCTAGGACCCCGTCTCCTCGAACCGATTCTCCCATGCCCGAATCGCACGAGGAGAGCGTTACCAGACGAGTTTTTGCAAGGGGAAGTCTTCTCACCTCATTCGAGAAGAGGATTCCGTCCCGGTCGAAGGGTACTGTTACTCCATGAGAGCGCTGGAAGTGGGCCTTTTTTGCTTCGGTAAGAACCAGTCCACTCCGGTAGAAGTGATCCGGTGCCTGGTCGTAATCCTGCAACTCGTTGAGGGTCGTTCGCTCGGAGGCGGGTAGAAGAAAAGCGTGGGTGGCAAGGTGAAGAACGACGGGGCTGCTGGATATGCTGCGAAGTTCCTGCTCACTGGAATTGGTAAGTTTGCGAGAGGCCGCATTCGAGGGCATGATTTTTTCCAGCATATTCAGCTCTTTCCGGACCCCGGGGATATCCGGAAGTGCACCAATGGTCTGGAGAACAATCTCACTGAGCTGGTCTGAGGTGTGGTCTTTTGCATCCAGCAGGGGGTCTTGCTCCTCAAATTCCGGGACCCCAACCAAGGACCAGGCTCCCTCTCGGAGAGAGGGGCCCTCGCGCTCAACCAGAAGATCCCGTGCGCTGGCGTAGTAAACCAATTGCCGGTATTTTTGTGCCAGCAATTGACCGCTCTCGTCCATGAGGACCGCAAAAGAGACGAAGTTAAGCTCAGCATCGGGAGAGATTCCCACCGTCTCTATTCCGTTCGGGAGGCAGGCAGCAACGGGGGCCCAGAACAGGTCGTGGAGGCGCTTGAGAGCTGAACGTAGGCGGAGAGAGGGGGGAGTGGGGGGGGGCTCCATTCCGAGAAGTTGAGTCCGGTAGTGAAGGCGGCTCTTCATCACGCCGAGCCAGATCGTGAGATCTCTGCTCGTCCCCAGGGGAATCCATTGCGGAGGTCCCTCCGGGAGAATCAGGACCGCTCCGTAGGAAAGATTATCAGGCGCTGGTTTATCAAGGTCGGTGAAGCGGACATAGTCGACGAAGGCAGAGCCGGGAGGGAGGCTTGCCTGAACGTCCTTCCAGATGACTGGGGCGTTTTCCACGGCGGAAATGGTAGAGTGAGTTCTGAGCCGTGTCTCAAGGGAGGTGATCTCATCATGAACGGCGGAGACCCTGTTCCGGTCTTCGTTTCGGAAAAGGAGGTCATCAAGTTCTCTCTGCTTCTCTTCAAAATCCATCCGTAGACGGGCGAGTTCCGGGTTGCTCTCGGATAGCTGTTGTTCCTGCAGGAGGCTGTCGATGATACGGGCCTTTGTCTGGAGGATGGTATTGGAGATAAATTCAGGGTCCTGCCCCTGTGAGCATGGAACAGTAAGAAGATGATTCTCGCGCAGCCAGTTGAGGCGCTGGCGCTCGGTCCCGAAGGAGATAATATCATCGAAGAGCCCTAGAGCGTGACGGGTGAGCTCTTCGGTTTTTTCCGCAAGGACACCTGGTGGGGAGTTTGAACGGAAAAGACTCTCCAGATAATTGAGTTCGGACTCGATATAAGCCTGATGGTGCATGCCTACCGATTCACGGTACAGGTCGGCCGATCTGCGGTAATGGCGTTGCGCCTCCAGATGTTTTCCGAGTTGTTGGTGTGCGAAGCCGAGGTTGGTGTGGTAGGGGCCAAGCGATGGGTGCTGTTCGCCCAGTAATTCGAGCGAGATTGTCAGAGCTTCACGGAACAGATCTCGGGCTTTGGCCGGTTGGCGATCCTCCAGTTCAAGGGTGCCGAGGTTGGAGAGATGAGATGCAAGAGTCAGGTCATTCAGTCGGGAGCGGTTCATTTTCCTGGTGAGCAGGGTTGCTTCCTCGAGGTAAACGCGTGCCAGTTCAAAGGACGGGGCCCCAAGTCGTAGCAGGGAAAGGCCGATCTGTCCTGTAAGGCTTACAACATCGGGGTGTTCTTTCCTGACGGCTCCGGCTGCAAGAGCATGCTCCCGTGCACGCTCCAGATGCTCAGCAGCCTTGGCATAGCTGCGCATGACATAGAAGTAGCGGCCAAGGCATTCGTGCTGGAACCTGAGAGCATCCCTGTTGTTTCCAGCTTGGCCCAGAGTCTCATGAAAGATCCGACCGGCCTCTTCATAACGTCCAGTGATGAGATAAATCAGGCCGAGATGATTCTGACTGGCCGAGAGCCACGGCTCCCTTGCAGACTCTTCAACTTTTTCATGCTGCTCGATTGCACGGAGGAGTGATTGCTGGGCTTCCTTATAGAGTCCGGACTTTCCCTCGGCTCTTCCAAGCTCGTCGAGAATGCCGGCGAGAGTCTCGGGGCCGAAGTTGCCTTCGGTCGCGAGGTCGCTGGCCAGGCGCAAGTGCTCGAGGGCCGAGTCGAACTGCTGGAGCCTCGCCTCCACGCTCCCTCGACCCTGAAGGGAGAGAGCCCAGGTCAGACGAGCTTCCTTCGTTTCATTCGTGCGGACCTCTTCACGCCATTGTTGTTCCAGTTCCACCAGTAACGGGAGAGCCTCCTCGAATTTGCCGAGAGCGAGGAGCTCGCCCACCTCAAGAGGCTCCTCCGCCATGGAGAGCGGGAGCGAGGACATCAGCCCAGCGAAGATCCAGCCCAGGAGCTTCGGCGGGTGGGTCCCTATTGGTGGACAAGAATCTGGTAGAAGCATCTGGTTTTCACCAAGGGGTCAATATCACTATCGAATCTGATAATTACTGCCGATCCTTCCTCTCCCGTCTTTTGGAGATTCTGGACCTCGTCCGTGCAATCGACCCAGGTTTGCAGGTCGCTACTTTTCCGGATTGAGAGAGTAGTGCCATCCCGTAAGTGGTAGGGAGCGAAAAGGGTCGAGTCCTGATAGAGAAGACAGGAGAGAGAAAACTCAAAGGAAGCAGACGACTGGGAGCTTGCCACCATTGTCAGGTTCTGGGTCCGTGGTATGCCCGCTAAGTTGGGATCAGATCCGAGGAAAAAGTATTCCTCCTTGTCGGACCAGCCATCTCCGTCCTGGTCAGCGTCCATTCCGTTCGGAGCGATCCCGTCTGAATCAAGGTCATACCAAAAGGCCCAACTTGCGTAGTCCATGTAGTTGAGAGCCTCCGCGGCTCCGGGGGATGAGGGATCCGGAACAAAGACAATTCGTTTCCCTCCTGCTACCTGTGCGCTGAGATCCAGGGCGGTCTCAGCATCGGCGGGGGTGAGAACGGGATTTAAGCTGAGATAAATGAGCGCTGCTCCGGTAGCGAGGGCGGTAGAGGCACTGGTTCCGGTCATGGTGGTGAGGTTTCCGTTGATGTCAGCAGCTTCCACGTCAAGGCCTGGGGCCCATAGGTCCGGATCGGTCCGCGTGTTGGGCACCCGGTCGTTTGCTGGGTTGGTTGCCCCAACACAGATCACCCCTTTACGTGTTACCCCGAGATCGGACGGAGTATAATCCGCTGCTGAGTTGTTACTATCGTTCCCGGCAGATACAAGAACCGTGGCGTAGACGTTGGTGAGGGTGTAGTCGATGGCGCTTTCAAGCCCGGACGGGCTTGAGCCGGGCGTATTAGAGCTGCTGGCGATACAGAACGTTGCCGGATCGTAGGAATGATTCAGGCTCTTGTGGGTGTTGGCCCTGCTGACCGCCTCGATGAGGGCGCTGATGGTGGTCGTGTTTCCATCAGGGTAGATATTGTAGTTCACTACCTTGATAGGAGTCCCCAGAGCGGCTCCATAACCTGGACCGGCGATCATGCTCAGCATTTCAGTGCCGTGTTCAAAAATAATTGGATCATACCCGCTCAGGGGGTCGAGAGGATCGCCAGTTGCGCGGACTACGATAGACTCACTGATCTCCAGATTCGGATTCCCGTCGAAATATCCGCTGGAAGTGTCAATCCCGGTATCGATGAGGTAGAGCACGGTTTGTCGGCAGGTTTCAGGGTAGCAATACGTGCCGCTTGCGGGACCGAAGGCATTGTTGAGAGTCTCGAGTGCCCACCCAGCGGGCGTCCCCCCGGAGGGGTCTCCCACCTGCCCGTTCGGGACCAATTCACGATCTACTTCGAGGGAAATTCCTGCCTGAGCGAGTTCGTCGGCCTGCTCGGTGGTCAGGTCCGCGGAAATCAATCGAAGGTTCCGGTCTGGATTGTTGATCACCCGATAGACTTCACCCTCGAGCTGGTTGATGGATTGTACGACAGCACTTACCTCCTGGTCAGGATCTGGCAGGTTAATGATGTAGGACTGTTGATCCTCGGGAGGGTCCAGAACGGCAAGATAAGCTTTGCGCTCGACGGATGGAGCAACGGGCCTCCCGCCAAACAATTCGTCGGTCGTTCCCTGGACTCTTCCGACGAGGAGTTGCAAATCTCTTCCTGCCGCCGCCACATCAAAACCGGTAGCATTGGCGTTACCATTTGAGTCGAGAAAGCGCATGGGGATACCAAGGCTGTCCACCACGACCACTGCGGCATCCTCTTCTCCCTGCTGGATTGCGCCCTTGAAGCTGTAAGATCCCGTGAAACCGATTGCCACATAAGTATTACCCGCATAATCGATATCGAGATTATAGGTGTCCATGACTCCCCCCTGCTCGGTGGATGCGCCGAGCAGCCGATCGTTCCGGAGCCTGCCTTCATTGGGGTCCAGAAAGAGGAGGTGGCCATGGCGGGAGGGGGTGGTTGGGGTGTCTCTTAAGAGCACGCCGCCAGAAGCAAGGTCAGAGCCATCCGATGAGACTGCGGCACGCACGACTCCCTGTGGCCCAACTCCGATTCCGCCTGCCTGTTCCTGTCCGGGAGCGGGAGTGTCATTAGAGCTAATTTCGATATTCCATAACTGGTTTCCCGCTTCCTTGCCAAGTTGTGTGACGAAGACGTCCTGGTCATTTGCGCCCTGTCCGAATGTTCCCTGCACATAAACGAAAGGCTGGGTTCGTCCGTTTCCCACCGCGATGTATTCTGAGGAAAGCCCGTCTGCGGGTTCGGGGATATTCCAGATTTCCTGGAACCCAGCGTTGTAGCGTCGGGCGAGGATCCCGGGGCCGGTCACGAAAACGGAACCCTCATCGTCAATTGCAAGAGCACGCAACTGCATCCCCGGGATGCTCCGGGCTGCGAGCCATTCTCCTGTTGGTTCGGCAAGGGCAAGAAAGCTGGTCTGGCCGTTTCCGGTCAGGGCGATGGACTGCTGCTGGGTCCGTTGGAGAGAAGCAAGGTTGAAAAAGGTCCCTCCTACGACCAATCTGCCGTCCGGGCGAATGGCGATATCATTAATAATGGCGTCGCCTCCGGGACAGTCGATGGTGAGGAGCCATTCCGTCTCCCAGTTTTTTGTGTCCGTATCCTGCTCCATCGCAACGAGAATGCCGTCCTCCCCATTCTGGCTCACCACCGTTCGTGCGTCGGTTCCAATTCGGAATTGACGGCTGTATGAACCGGCTGCAAACGCCCGGGCGGCAACCTCCTGGCCCACCGCTGGAAGAGCCTCCACAGAGCGAAAGGTCGCCGCCCCATTCGCGAGGCTCCTGATCGCAGCCTGATAGCGGATAAGTTGCGCGTGGGCACCAGTGGTGAGGACCACGACGAGGGTCGTGGCCATCATGAGGGTGCGGCGAGGAGCGGCAATCATCTGTTGTGATGGTTTCAACCGGAGTGAAAACAGCTGGCTTTCAAAAAATGTGTGATCGGAGGAATTATTCAGAATGGGCAGGTTGAGGTAATGGTTTTCAAGTCCCAAAGTAAAGGACAGTGCGCTGAGTCACGAGTTTTCAAGGGGCTCCGGGGCAGGATCGCAGGAAAGGCGTTTCTCTTGGGTGGAGGCAATGGATCGGGCTGGCATCCCATCGGAAGGAAAGGTCTTTCCAAGAAGCTACGGCGAACGCAGGATTCCGCGGTTGGACTATCTGGATGAAGAAATCCCCCGCTATAACACTCTCATTAATCCTCGCTTATTCAGGGGGCAACCTCTCTGCGCAGGACGGGAGTGAATTGGCGCCTCGTGTTCCGGAGGCACAGACTGAGGGGCGATTGCCATTCGGAAAGCGGGAAGCGGTCGCTCCGGTTGAGATCGATAACCCAGTGGTTCTCGTCCCCAATCTGACTAGGATCAAGCTGACTGGCTCCAGGGGTGTTCCTGCGACGGAGCTCAAGTCGCCGGAATTTCCTGGGAAAGGACGTATCGAGGCTGTGGGACTGACGGTAGACCTTGGTGGACTGGCGAAGGCTCTGGGGTCGTTCATGGGATCTCCTCTGACAGAAAGCGGCCTCGACCGGATGATCGAAACGATTCTCCTCTACTACGAGAGCGAGGACCGGCCGGTGACGGATATCGTAGTGCCCGATCAGGACCTGACCGCGGGCACGATCAAGATCGTGGTTGTTGACGGTCTGGTGGGGTCAGTGGGAATGCAAACAGGGGGCATTTTTAACGATGAACTCCTTTCCGGGGCCATTCATCTCCGGCGTGGAGAGATCCTTCTTTCCAGTGAGTTGCAGCGGCACCTCGACTGGTTCAATCGTAATCCTTTTCGTCCTGCGGCCCTTTATGCGGCGCCCGGGCAGGCTGTGGGGGAAGCGGACCTTGTCTTTGCCCTAAGTGAGCGGCGACCCTGGAGGGTCTATGGTGGTTACGAGAACAGTGGAGCGGAAGTTTCCGGGGAACACCGGTTTCTCACTGGCTTTAACTGGGGCGATGCTTTCGGTCATGACACGCTCCTTAGCTACCAGTTTACCTCTGCTGAATCCCCGGGAGAACTCAGTGCGCATGCCCTTAGTCTGGAAATACCCTTTCATTCCCGGCATCAATTCCTGCGCCTCAATGGAAGCTTGGCGGATATTTCCACGGAGGGATACCTTGCTGGGATTCTCGTGGAGTCCTCGGGGTCCAGCTGGCAACTCGGGGCGTCCTACGGATTTCAGTTCAATCGCTGGGAGGACTTCCGTCAGGAGGCCAGTATTGGGATCGAGTTCAAGTCCTCTGATAATTTTCTGGTCTACGGAGGAATCCTTGGGGGATCGGATGTCGGGGTTGAGGTGGTTCAATTCCGGGCAGACTACCGGGCGAGTCGGCAATTCGGACAAAGAGGAGGCCTCGCGCTGAGCGCTGCAGTTGTTGGGAGCCCTGGTCAGCTCTCCGCAAGAAATTCTGATGAGAAGTTCCGCCAATTTCGTCCTGGGGCCGAGGCGAGTTATCTTTACGCGCGAGCCCAGGCAGCCTGGACCCGGCGACTCCCCGGGTCGTGGGCATTGCGGACACGGGGACAATTCCAATTGGGAACAGGTGCTCTTCTCCCCACGGAACAGCTTCCGATGGGAGGTCATGCCTCGGTGCGCGGTTTTGGGGAAAGGGAGTATCTGGCGGATCGAGGTTACCTGCTCTCAGCTGAGGTTCGAGCCCCTGCGATGAGCCTTCCGATTGTTGGAGAGGTGCAGTTTCTCGGATTTCTTGACCACGGTCGAGGATGGCGGGATGAACCTGTTCAGGGAGGGCCCGGGGAGAAGGAAGCTCTCACCAGCCTGGGAGCCGGTCTTCGACTACAACTCGGCAAACACTTCAAACTACGGGCTGATCTTGGTGCTCCGGTGGGTGGCGGCGAAGGTTCGAGGGCCCACATTGGGGTAACGGGTTCCTTTTAGGGGGAGTTCGCCTGATTATTCCCGTTGTCAACAGGGCTTTCGCTCAGTAGGGTCCGCCCCCCGCTCGCAATTACGATTGCACATCAGGACAGGTGCCGGAGTGGTCGAACGGGCTCGCCTGGAAAGCGTGTGTACTGGAAACAGTACCGTGGGTTCGAATCCCACCCTGTCCGCCAGCTCCTCTTTCCGCTAATGCCTGTTCGGGGGGATGCAAGCCGCCTTACTCAGGCTGCAGCTTTTGCCAGTGAGGGTGCTGCAGAATTTTCGAATAGAGGTGCCGGACCACGAAGAGCAAGAGGACAACCAGCGGAATGGCAGCTGCGAAAGCCAACCAGTAGCCCCCGTATTCCAGTTAATCACCGGTGCTAGACTTTGCGTCAATGTAAGCCTATCTATCACCGTTAAATAGGCCGTAGGCCATAAGAAATGTTGCTTTCGCCGCCAACGCCATTCCAAGGCAGCGTATTATGCCAACCTGGTACAGACCGCGCGTGTTGCGCACAGATAAGAAGCCACTCAGTGAAAAATCACTGAAACACTTGGCTGACTTTGATTCTTCAATAGTAAATCCCAAAACGGCTGCGGAGCTAAGCTTGAAGTCTTTGCGACGACCACTTGCCCAAGTGCCCCGTTCGGAGCGTGGTGTTGAATGGACCGAGCGGGTGGTTTTGGCCTATTGCATTAAGGGCCTTCGTAGTGCGCGGGTGCGATCACTTCGAAAAAGTATCTCAGCATACTGGGCTTCGCAGGAACAGCACACCAAGGCGCAAGACTTTGAGGCACGCGTCCATCAGATTTTACGATCGGAGGATTTGGGCGACAAAAGCTATTTTGTTGATTTTTATGTTAAGGAGAGCAAGCCCGCTGCTGAGGAATTGAAAGAAATAGTCACTGTCTTGCAACGCAGCGGCATTGAGGTTTTTGTCAATTCTGGCACGCTTTTAGGTGCGATTAGGCATCAAGATTTTCTCAAGCACGATGATGATATCGACCTTGGTGTGATTATGAAGTCATCGGATGATCGCCAAGTGGCGAAGGAAATGGTGTGTCTCCATCAACGGCTCTCTTCTTCAATCGATTTGCCCATTAAGACATGCTTTAGAAGTCCGGTGCTAAAGATCAAATTGAAAAGCGATATTGTCGTGGACTTGTTCCCGACGTGGGTTCGGGATGATCGGGTCTACGTTTGGCCGCACACGTTCGGTGAGCTAGAGAAATCCAGCCTATTTCCACTTCGATCAGTGAGCATTGCAGGTCAAGATTTTCCCGCTCCAGCGGATCCAGAGAAGATGCTAGTTCTGAACTACGGTAGTAATTGGCTTACTCCCGACCCGCATTTTGTGTTTCCATGGCGACAAGCGCGAGAAAAATTCAAAATAGTGCTTAAAGCCTACCGGTACGCGGTGATAATTTATGCGGTGAGAAAGAAGCTTTGGGGGGATAGGAAAAAATGACGACAGTAATCACATACGGCACCTTTGATTTATTTCACCTTGGTCATGTCCGGTTGCTGAAACGGCTATCCGCTCTAGGTGATCGGCTTATCGTCGGTTGCTCGACTGATGAGTTTAATGCCGGCAAAGGCAAAAGAAGCGTCATGTCCTTTGAGCATCGGTGCGAAATTTTGGAGTCTTGTCGATTTGTAGATACCGTCATTGCTGAACGCACCTGGGAGCAGAAACGCGAAGACATACTTCGGCTCGAGGTAGACATATTTGGTATTGGCGCAGACTGGACCGGGAAGTTTGATGATCTCGGCGACATATGCGAAGTTGTGTACTTGGGCCGCACAGAAGGTGTTTCAACAACAGAATTGCGTCAATCAGTCCAAGAATTGCTAGGAGATTCCTTTTCTGGCGCCGGCTTTCCTGAGCGCCTGGTGGCCGGGGACGGTGGGGGTGCAGGTTGA
>Ga0209404_10000798_pt1 | contig 23493 bp, 14 predicted proteins | sample TroAtlMetagenome_2_FD_187447 | JGI IMG/M metagenome (GOLD analysis project Ga0209404, IMG submission 187447) | Marine eukaryotic phytoplankton communities from Atlantic Ocean - Tropical Atlantic ANT8 Metagenome (SPAdes) (version 2) | ecosystem: Environmental > Aquatic > Marine > Oceanic...
GCGTTATGCTGGTTCGATCTCCTACAAGCCTAATGTGAGCGTCTTCCACGCGCCCGACGTATCATCTAAAACGCCATCGAGAATACTAGCGTAGGTCTCCCTATCGGCAAAGCCCTGGACGCCGGCCGTCGCGCAGATGCGCGGTAGAGGAGCGTCCAATCCACACTCGCTCGCGTCTCCGACGGCCATGACCAACCGCGCCACGCCCGGCCGCGCCGGCGCCTGGAGGATGCGGTACTCGAGTTTTAGATAGCTGGCCTCGGCGCAGGGGTAGTTGCCTTGTCCTAAGAGCCGGCCCGCGTAGGGAAAGCCCGAGTACATCTCGAGGTGGTGCGAGCTGTAGTCGAGGCGGACGCCGGCGCTCGTTGGTGTGACCTCCGTCGTCGACACGGGTGGGACTTGCGACGTCAGGGTGAACATGCCGTCCGTGGTGTTAAAGTCGTCGACGACGTGCGAGGTGGCGGCCGCGGCCCGCGTGGTCGCGGCACAGAGAAGCGCGCGGATGATGCGGGGCCACATTTGCGTCCTCAATTTAGCGCCGATCGCGTCGAGCGTCCTCGCCACGGCGGGCGTTCTTGCAGGCTTCCTCGGAGTTACAACTTACAACTTGTTGCCTGGTGGTGTTTTCGAGCGGGGTTCCGCCCGCCTGGCTCAGGTTGTGAGAATCATGTCCTGATTGAACCGTTGTTCGCTCTCGCGGGCGGGTAGCGGTGACCGCCAGAGTTTTTGTCTCAGGCCTGTCCTTGCTAGTGTCTTACAGGCCGCTAGAAGATTATGCTCTGCTCGCAGTGCGCAGGCAGCTTGCCACATGAATGCATTTGAAGTAGCGTGAAGCTATCACACAGCACTTTAATTTATCGTGCTGATGCGTTTCCTGGCAGCGCTGCTCGCGTGCACCAGCGCCTGCACCGGCTGGAGCCCGCAGAGCCCACAGCCGTCGCGCAAGCGCGCGGCGGTACGCGCCACCGATGCGGCCTGGCAGGATTTCTGGCAGGATCTCGCCGCCAGGCCCGAAATTCGTGACGCGTGGCGGCGCGCGCCGTGCGTGCTCAAAGGAATAGCGCCGGCCGACGCGCTCACGCTCGACGCACTCACCCAAGCCGTCGACGCGGACCCGTCGACATTGGATGATGCGGCGCGCGTGGCCCACGGCGCGAGCCAAGGGTGGACGAACGTCGCGCTCGACGACGACGCCCGACCGAGCCGACGCCTGCGCGCGTCGTCATCGAAGGCGAGCGTCCTTTTAAATCATGGTGGCGTGGCGTTTCCGTCGCTACTCGGAGGCGCCTGCCGCGCGGCCGTGGACGCCTTCGAGCAGCCCGTAGGGTTGAATGTCTACTTGACCGGAGAGGATGTGGAGAAGGCTGCCCCAGCACACACGGACCGCCAGGAGGTGTTCGTGGTGCAGTGCGCCGGCGCGAAGCGGTGGCGCGTCTTCGCGTCAGCCTCGGCGTAGACATCAAATTTTCTAGGCCCCGCCTCGATGGCGTGGCGGTGATTCTGATATTTCTCGCGCAGGCCGCCTCACCCACCGCTCAATCCGTCGGCGGACCCCTTCGCGCGCGGCAAGGGCGACGACGTACTAGACGAGCGCTACCTTCCTTGCATGTTGGATGTCGCGCTCGAGGAGCGGGATCTCCTGTACATCCCGGCGGGCTTCCCGCATTCGACCGCGACGGCGAATACGTCCTCGCTGCACCTCACGTTCGGGATGGCGCCGACGTCGAATTTTGGGTTGTCGCTCGACAGCTTGCGGATCGCGGCACGCGGCCGGCGGACGGCCTACGACCCGCTGGACGACCCGGAAATGCTCCGCGAGGTCGCCGTCGACACGTATCGACTGTTCGACGCGCCGCTACCCCTCGGCCGCTTCCTTGGCGCTGATGGAGACTTCCGGGAGGCATGCCGGAGGCGCCTGCGGGCGGTGCTCGCGCTCGAAGGCCCACTCACGACGTTCCGAGCGAACTTGGAAGATCCAAGTGACGATGACATCGCCGCCGCCGCGGACCGCGTGCAAACGCACCACGCCGCTTTATTGGACGAGATGCGCCGCGCCTACGCGCCGGGCGACGCGCGGCCGGCGTCGGCGCGCGTCGCCGACCACATCGACCGCCTTGGGGGGTTGGTGGACGCGCTCTGGAACCCGCAACTCGAAAAACTGCGGGCGAAGATCGCGTCCGCGACGGTGGTCGACCGGAGGCGGCCGGGCTAGGTAATATATCTGCGAATTTAGTAGGAGAGGGATTTCAGCGGAAGGGGAGATCAGCTTTGGGTTCAGCGAGCGCTCGCGCGCTCCAGCTAGATGGGTACCAGCATGTACGCATCCGTGGGAAGTGAATTGTCAGACGGCGTCGCCGGCGTGGCCACCGACGCGAAGTGTCAGACGGAGTTGGCGGCCACGGAGAAGACCGAGTCGGACGTGTCCGCGGCCACGGAGACGGTCTTCTCCGAGGGTAGATCGGACAGCGCGCCGTCGCCGGTGCCGTCCGAGGGCGCCGACGACGCGCCCAGCGTCGAGTCGGGCGACTTGGCGTCCCCGATGATCCCCTCCATGGCCCGCAGCGACGCGTCGGCCCCCTGGCGCTCGCCTGTGTGGAAATCAATGTCGCGGCGCATCTCCTCCCGCGGCTCAATCATGACCTCCACGCCATCGACGCGACGCCTGCTCGACGGCGTGGCGGTGCCGATTCCTCACCGCTCGAAGGAGCCAGCACGGCCGCGTCATCGTCGATGCACGCGACGCACTGGTTGATTTCCACACAGGCGCTCGCGCTCGCGCCGTTGTACGGCCTCGCGCGCGGCCAAGAGCTCGTGGACGAAGAGGGCCCCTATCAACAGCAACCCACCAGCTAATGTGAAGGGCCCCGGTTTTTCGTTGTAGATGAGGAAGACCCAGAGCGGGCCCAGCACCGTCTCCAGCAGCGAACATAAGGACACCTCCGCTCCTGTTATATACCGAGGAGCTATGGAAAAGGCCACGAAGATTCCCGCGATGGCGAACCCGTCTAACGCCATGCATAGATAAAACAATCCTGGAGACGAGACCTTGGGCACGATGCAGTCGCCCGTGACCAGCGTCGACAGGGACACCAGGACGAACGCGGCCAATGCTCCCACCGTCGTCGCGAACGTGATCGGCACCCGCGGCCGCTCGCGCGCGGCATGCCTCACAATGATCAAATAGACGGCCACGGCCACGCCCACGTAGATCGCCGCGAGGTCGCCCCAGGGGCTGCCTTCTCGCCCTTTCTTGGTAGCGAGCTCGGGCCCGAACACCATGGCTATGCAACCCAAGGCAAAAATGCACGTGACGATGGTCCTTCTAGGTAAAACGTCTCCTAGGAGAGCGCATCCGAGTATGGCGCTCCACAACACATTCAGCGAGTACCAGATCATCACTCGAGCCGCCGCGATAATTAAGAAGGCCAGAGAGAATAAAACATCTAGCGAGATCTGCAACCCGACCGCGGCCCAGAAGTGCTTCGGGCCCGTCTTTATGCGCTCATACAGTGATTTGACGACGCCTTCAGGTGGTGCGCTCTTCTTCTCAACATAAAAAACCCACGCGCACGTGAACCAGAAGACAAAGAAAAACTTCCAGAAGAGGATGGAGGCCGTGTTCGCGCCCTGGGTCTGCGCCCACCGTAATAACACGGCGTCGGGCGTGACGCATAAAACGCCGGCGGCCGCGATGGCGACGCCGCGCGCGCGGTCCGAGAGCTGGACCATTTTTTTTATGTACCGGAGCGCTGCGCGGCTGCGCGGTCCAGGAGAGCCGCTGGATGGCCGCGCGCGCGGGCGGCGCGCTCGCGTCGCGCGCTGGTCCGCTCTGCCGGCAACTAAAAGGTTTGCACGCGCGTCTCCGCGCGTTTTCGACGTGGCCTCAGATTTTTTGTCTCACAGCCTTTCTCTTGCCGCTCGCGGCTCGTCGTGCCATGATGTTAATTTTGCGGCGTCAGGCCTCAACAAGTCGGAGCGCAAGTAAATAGCGTTCCTGTACCTCGGCGATAGGGGGTCAGGTACTTTACCGATCATACTTTTTGAACTCCGAGACGCCACCGCGTTTGGGCGCAAATATTCGAGCTGCGACCACAGTGCCGCTGCGCAAATTGGTCTTCTTGAGACAGCAGAGCAGCGCAGCCGCCGCCTCTCGCCTTTACGTCGTGAAACCATAGAGCAGCAGCACCGCGCACTGCGAGGCCGAGCGCGCGGACTAACAATGGACGCCAACGACACCCTCGCGCGGGTCCGCCAGACGCTGCCGGCCCTGAGCCACCCGCTGCGCGCCGTGCGCCGCCGCGCCCTCCAAAATGTCAAATCGAAGCTCGAGATGGGACTGGTGCGTTTGAGTGACCTCCCGGCGCACGACGTGGTTGCGCACTCGTTAACGTTAGCGGAGCATGAAGTGAATGAACCGACGGTGGAAAGCCTGAACACGGCCATCGCGTTGCTGCTGGCGGTCGTCGAGACGCACGGCGCGGGCGCCGCTGCTCTAAGGAGCTGCGACGGCGTCGCGCGGCTTGAAGCGTTAAGGGAGCGGCTCGACGTCCCTTCTAGAGCGGTCGAGGACTTATTAGCCGCTGCTTTAAGGACGCCCGGCGTGCTGCCCGAGACGCCAGTACCACCGCCGCGCCAGCCCAAGTTCTCGCCCGTGGAAGTCATGAGGCAGGAATCAGATGTGGAAGAAGAGGAGGAGGAGGAAGAACCAGAAGTGGAGGAGGTGGTCACCGATAGGGCGCGTCTAGAAAAAGGCTGGCGGCCGGCGGCGCCGGAACTCTGTAGGGCCGATGAAAGGAGAGTACTAGATATCGAGAAGCGCGTCGAGGAGGCGACGCAAGCTTTAGGGTCGCGACGAGGCGACGCGGCCGCCTCTGCGAGGGCGGCGGTCGTCCTCGCGGCTCTCAGAGATAACGCGGCCTCCGACCTGCCCGCGGCCGTCTGGCTCGAGCGACCTAGAGTATTAGCGTGCTTGGTGACCATCGCGGCCTCACCAGCATCACCGGCCAACGACCGCCCCGCGCGGTTCGTGGAGCAAGTGCGGCGGGACGCGCTCGATGCTCTTGCATCCATACTAGAGAAGCTCTCTCATTATGATTGCCCGCTGCAGTGCGACGCGGCGTCGGCTTGTGAAGCACCACCGATCCACGCGCGGACGGACGACGAACGTTTACTACTAGATGCGGCCCTCGAGACGTTCAAACGCCGCCACCCGAAGCGTTTAGGGCATGTTGTCGTGCCCGAGGATGATGATGAGACGACGGCCGATCCACTAAGGAGGAGCGCCCACCGCGACTCTCCGTTGTCGCTAGGTGGGGCCTGCGGCGCTTGCCTAGAAGCGGCAGCTCCTTTGTTAGCTTCCAACGATGCTAGAACAAGACATCTAGCAGGACGGGTCTGTATGGCATCAGTGCCGTTCGTCGTCGAGCCCATTACTCTACAGAAAACGTCTGCAGCGTTGTCACGTTCTCGAGTCGCGCGATGTTTACATGCGCTCGATGCGGCCGCGGCGTCGTCTGGCGACGCTCTCGTGGAACGGTTGGCCGCGTCTCTGTTAGCTGGTCTTGCAAGGAGACAAGCGCACGTCCCGCCTCCCGCAAATTTGAGGAGGCGCGCGCGACTACGCGTCGTGGACGCTGCCAAACGTGGAGACGCTCTGAGACCTGCGTTGGCAGTACTCGGCTTCGTCGGGAAGGATGAATTGAGGGCGGCAGATAAAGCGCATAATGCTGCATTAGATGGGGCGGCGCCCTTGCTATCCGCTTTATTGAGGGGCGACGCGTGGTCCGGAGATGGTTCGATGCTAGCGTCGCAGTGCCGCGCGTCACTAGATGTGGTGTTATCGTTACCGGACGAGCGCCCGTCGTCGCAGATGACCATGGTCGACGCGCCGTTGCCGCCGGAAGCGCGCGTGCGAGCCTCAAATGTCCTCATGCCCGATAACCCGCCTTCAAGAGCATCAATAGGAGAGGACTGCGCCGCGTGCTGCGTGTACGCCTGGTCTCGCCTGCCGGACGCACAACTTAGTGGAGTGGTCCTTTCCTTATTACAACGGTTCAACACGAGGAGAGCGGCCACGGAAGCGTTACTAGCGGAAACAGCCCCAGCATGCGTCGCGCCGCCCGACGCGTCCATCTGGGCCGCCGAAAACTTAATGAGGCCGGACCCGGGCCGCGCCGCGTACCGCCTGGCCTCTTCAGATTCACCGTGGCGCGCTCAAGTGTTGAGGCAGCGACTCTTGTCGGACGAAGCGTCTACGATTCGGAGGTGGCTATGTAGGGTCGGCGCCTTCGACCAAGACGAGCGGTGCCGCGCGGCCTCCAGACAACTAGTCCGGGACGCGGCGGCTTTATCTCCCAGGGGAGCGTTCTCCGGCGAAGACGCCCCCTATTTGGAAGCGCAAGGTTTGAGAGGATTGTGCGCCGGCTCGAATCCCATTTCATCGCTAGCGCGAGCGTTATTTGCGAGAGAACAGGAACCGCGCCGGCAGGCGGCTTTAGAACTGTCCCAGAGATTAGATGTTCGCGCGAGCGCACCGGACGTTCTAGTGGAGGCGGAACTTTCCCAAAGAGACGCATCCGACGAATTTATTAAGAGAAGCGTCGAGCCGGAACAGCTCGACTTGCTAGCAAGGGCGTACGCGCGATGTGCCGCATCGTCTGACTTCCTGCCGAGCGAGGTCGCCGCCCGAGAACTACGGGACGCTCTACTAGCTTATGACGGCTGTCTGGACGCGTCGCCAGATTTAGCGGCCGCGGCGGCGGCGGCGGCGGGCGCGCTCGGAGATCAGCCTTTTGGCGCGCGGGCCCGAGCGGCGGCTCGAGTCTTACTTGGGTTATGTTGGCGATTACCGGCTTTGCACGAGGGCTCGCTGCTTGATCTGGTGCTCCGGGCGGCGTTTGTGGCACCTGAAGATCATGACGGCATGTGGGACGACCGCGGCGCGCGGGCGTGTCTCTTCGCGTGCGCGTCTGCGATTGCCTTCAGCGACGGCGAGGCCTACGCTTCTTCGGAAAAGCCCTTCGACGCGAATCTGGGCGAGGTCTTCGCGCCCGTTGGTCAGAGCTGCGGCTCGAAGCTCGCCTGGCGCCTCGCTTCATCAGATGAGTCTCCTGAAACGACGCCATCAAAAGCGGCGGGCGCGGCCGCCGCGCGGTCCGCGCTGGCGGCCCTGGCGAACGGTGGCACTTCCACCGACCAAAGTGTGGAGCAGCTTCTGGAGCAGTGCGCGTCGGCGACGTCTCGCAGAGAATATGATGACGCGGTCCACGGCCTCCTCTCAGCGTTAGTTACGGATAGGCACCACGCCACGAAGACCATTATTGAGAGGGACTGGGCGCGCGCGTTTGAAAGGCCTTTAAGCGTCCAGCCGCGCGGGCGGAAGGAACGGAGGTCTTTGAGGGCTACATTAGGTGTGCTGGACGCAGTCGCGTCTTCCTTAGATCCGTTGGACGCTAGATGGAGGGATTTGGCACAATCAACGTGCGAGGTCGTAGCGCCGGCGGGACTCCAGGGCGAAAGCGACGGCCTCCCCTCGTCTACGTGCGCCTTCCTCGCGACGTTGTGTCAAAAGGCGCCGCGCTTCGCCCTCGACTCGAACGACGCCGAGCGACTCCTCATACGATTATTAGATAAGGGCCCGTTACACAACTCGACGGCGAAGGACACGGTCGCGGCGGTCACGGCCGCGACGCTATTGCTCGACCGCCTCGCGCCGAACGAGTATGTGGTCAGGAGGAGACTCGCGGAGACCTTCGTTAGATTATGTGCGCCGACGGCGTGCTCGCCCCCGGACTCCTTTTTTGGGAGGAACGCTTTGGTGAGTGCTTTGCGCGGATTGAGAAAGCTGGGAAAGCAAGCTCGCCAAATAGCCGCGTCGCCGTCGTCACCACCAGCGTACTTCGACGGCGAGATTCTCGGAAGGCCGAACATGGTCTGGCTCTCTAGATTATTATGCGACCGCGGTGCAGAATGCAGAGCCGCGGCGTATCTGTTGGCCGCGGACTGCGCGTCGTTCGACTTCGGCTACGATCTTTTAGTGAGAGAAGGCGACCCCTTGGATGCGGCGCACTTGGCTGGGAGATGTGCTTCCGACAATACAGAAGCGTCGTGTGTCAGAGGTGCGGCCTGTACGTTACTAGCGGCTCTAGTCACTCCATCAAGAAGAGAGGCCCACGCCGCGAACGCCTCCGAAAGAGCCCTGAGAGCCTTAAGCGAAGACAACAAAAAGGACCCCGCCTTTGCAGCAGGGGCCTGCCACCTCGCGCTGGCCTTAACCGTGGCGCCGGCGCCGTCGCAACGGCCGGAATCATCCGGTTACGCGCCCCTCAGGGAGAGCGTGGCGCGCCACTGCTCCGTGCTAGCTTCTGTTGGTGGAGTCAACCGCAAGCAGGCTTGTATGCTCGCGACGAAGGCATCCGAAAGGGTCGGCGAAATTAAAATTGATGCGCAGCACCTCGCGACGCTAGGTTTGGTGCCGCAGACCATTGCTACCGCTGATTTAGGAACGTGGCGCCACGCGCTGCGAGGCGGCGTGCCCTCGGGCGACGGCTTGCCGTCGATCGCGGCGCAACGCCTCGTGGACGGTGCGCTGAAGAGTGCGGACGCCGCGAGTGCGAGGGCGTGGCGGGCGTTACGCGCGTTAGTGACCCTACACCGAGGCCGGGACGCCGTCCTGAGCGCCGACGGCGTGGCAAAGTGCGTCCAGTGCGTGGCCGGCGCGTCGGTGCGGATCGCTGCTGGTGAATCAACAGCTACGGTGGCCTTCTCGGAGGCGGCCGAGTGCCTCTCGATATTAATTGCGGGCGACGTCGATGCCCAAGGCGACGCGCTGCGAGCCTCGGACGCGCTCGGCGTGGACGGAAAGTTCCCGCTCGTCGTCGCGGCGGCGTGTGCTACCATTATCGCTTCCAAAACTTCTGGAGCGACAATCGCAGCAGCAGCCAGAGCGGCGCACGCCGTCGTGGCCGCGCCGCGGTGGCGGCGCGCGCTCGACGAGCCTCGATTAGATGCGCTCGGTGCGGCGCTCATGCGACGCGACGCGCAGCGCGTGGCGTCGGCGCCCTTCGAGGGGCCCGACGAAAATAGTGACGCTTCTGAAGCGGACGCGGCCTGCGGCGCCGCCTTCGCCGCGGTGCTGGACGCGTCGCCGGCGTGCCGGAAGCGAGCCAGAACGGACGGCTGCTCCATTGAAAGACGTTTGATAGCATTATCGAACGCCGCCGAGCTCTGTACGAGCGGCGGCCACGCCGAGTCGCACCCAGTGCAGACCGTTGATCAAAAAGCGTGCCGGACGGTCGCAGCCCATTCTAGGGTTGTTGCGGCATCCCTCAGAAGAGGCGCGCGCGACGAGGAGGACTTCCGGGAGATGAATCTCGCTGCATTAGCCTCTACTTTACGCAGGGCCTGGCCCTTCGTCAAGGCCGCCTCGACGCTCGAGGACGAGACCGGCGGCCCGGGCGGCGACGCCCTCGACGCCCTCAACAGATGCGCGTTAGCATTGGCCAACGCCGGCGACGAGGGTTGTGTTGCTGTGGCGGCATCGGACTCGTCCAAGAAGGTCAGAAGGGCGGCGGGCGACCATTCGTTGGCGAGATGCCTGATGGACTCGGCCGTGAGAGGTGAACTAGCCATCAGCCCGGCCGCGGCGCGCGACGCCGACGCGACGGCTTTAGTGGTCTCAAAGAGATGCGCCGTCGCTTGTGCGGCGTTAGCGAAACTCGCCCAGGCGCCCTGTAGAGGCGCGGTGATCCAGGGCGGGTTCGTCAAGGATTCTGTGGTGGCCTTGCGGCGGTTAGCCGCGGCAGCACATGCGCCGGCCTCGCGCGTTTCTTACACTGTACGATCGTCCAGAAACGCGCGCGCCGAAGCGCTCCTAGGGACCTTGGTCAGTGCGACGATGTATCCTGACGCGCAACGCGCGTTGCTGGACGAGCCGCAGACCGCCGAATTGCTCCTGGACTTGTGCCACTACTACGGCGCGCCTCAAACCAGATCATACAGTTCTCCCGGTGGTGTTGATTATACGCCGACGCGGGAACCGTTATATCCGGGCGCGCGGGCGCGGACGGCGTCTTTGTTGAGAAATCTGGCGTTGCTGCGGCGGAACAAGGGCCGCATCCTCGCGCAGCCGCCCCTCGTGTCCTTCTTACTGGACGCGCTGCGGGCGCCGCCGGCCGTCGTCTCGGCGTCCGCCACTGCGTTGTGGGCCCTCGTGCACCACTCGGAAAAGGCCAGGGGCCTCGTCAAAGCTGATGGGTTGCGCGCCGTCCACGCGGCGGCGCGCGCGATCGATGATCAGACGGCCTTTTCCCGAGGTTCGGGCGAGGACGCGCATCATTTGAGAGGTGCGCAGCGCGCTTTGGCGCATTTGCGCGCGATCCTGGCCGAATGACTCCCCTTTCCCCCCAGCTGATAAGTTGAGATTTACACGACCCCGAGCGAGTTCTTCCTCTCCATGAAGTCCTCATCATCATCAACCTTCTTCGACGGGGCCGAAGCGCCCCAGGAGACGATCCAGCCCATTCGGTTGCCGAACAGGTTCAGCTTCCTCAAGATATCCAGCGGCAGTACTAATGAAGCCCAAAAGGCACAAACCCCAACATCGTGCATCGACAGCGCTTCGGTCCCAAAAACGCGCTGCCCGAACGCCGTGTATACTACTAACAACTGTCCAACCAAACAGCAAGCTATAGCAACGACAAACGCCTTGTTCGCAAAAATAGGCAACCGAGAAGTCCCGACCAACGCCACGTCACTTCGACACGTCAGGGCGTTGACCATATCATAGAGCACGAAAGTCGTAAAGGTCATCGTCGTGTCGTGCCTCGTGCTGCTATCGATACCGTCCTTGGCGAATTCCGACGAGAAGACGTAGAGCGTCCCTGCCGTCACTAATGCCGCTGAAGAGAGTACTCGGCGGGCCATTTTATCGGTAATGACTGGCTCGTCTCGCTTTCTTGGGGGTTGTAACTTCACCGCACTATCACAGGGTTCCACGCCCAACGACTGCGCCGGGGGCCCGTCCATGATGATGTTGATCCACAATACCTGGGTCGGATTTAGGGGAGGTGGTAACCCCAGTACTTTTGCACCCGCCACGATCCCTAAGGCAGCTAAGGAAGTAGATAGTTGGAACGTGAGGAAGTTCCGGATGTTGTGGAAGATCGCCTTCCCTTCATCGACCGCTGCCACTATCGATCCTAACTCGTCGTCGGCTAGTACGACGTCCGCCGCCTCCTTGGCCACGTCTGTACCTATCTTACCCATCGCCACGCCGACGTCCGCCGCGCGTAGTGCTGGGGCGTCATTCACTCCATCCCCGGTCATCGCTACCACTCTCCCCGCTTGCCTTAAGAGTCGTACGACGGCCAACTTGTGTCGCGGGGACACGCGATATAGGACAGCAACGCGCTGCACGACGGATGAGACCCGATCCGGATCTCTTCGAGGCGAGCCACAAAAAAGTGTACCTCCGGGAGTATCTTCATCGGTCAAATCGGAGGCCTTCAGGGAGCCCGACGCTAATTGATCTAGTTCGGAACCTGACAGTACTAAACCGTCTCCCAATATACCTACTTTCTTGGCTATGGCGACGGCCGTTTCCCGCCCATCGCCCGTGAGCATCACCACCCGCGTGCCCCGCTCGTGTAATTCAGTTACGGCCTGTAGCGCGGATTCGCGAGGCGGGTCGGCCAAGCCAACCAATCCCAACAGTTGCGTCGTCCTCCCATCTGATTTCAACAACGCTAGCACCCGTAAACCTCGGACGGCCATCTGCGAGTTTTCATCTGCCCATTTTTGTTCCGCGTCGAAGTTCAACGACTCCAGAGCACCTTTGACATAAGTAAACGTGCCGTTCTTGTCCTTGACGCGCACCTCCATGCGTTTCCGTTCTGAGGAAAAAGCGACTTCGCTGACTCGCGTCGTCCTAGATCGTCGGTCTACTACTCCCAATTCTTCCGCTGCCGCCAACAAAGCTACTTCGGTCGGATTGCCGTGCTGGACCGTAGCGTTCGAACAAAGGCAACACGCGTCGAAGCACGCTTCGATGGAACCCGGTAGGCCTAAATCCGTGCGCCACTCCCGGTCCCCATCGCGGCGGCACTCCCATTTCCCATCTAACGTTCTTCTCAAGGACCAAGCACCGCATTTAGCCTCGGCGACCTTCATCGAACCCTGCGTGAGCGTGCCCGTTTTGTCGCAGCACAGGACGTCGGCACAGCCGAGCGCTTCGACCGCCGGCAGTCTTTTCACGATGGCGTTCCGCTGGGCGATGCGCATCACACCCAACGCTAAGGTCACCGCGACGCAAATGGGCAGGCCTTCCGGTATGGCTGCTACTGCTAAAGAAACGCCGACCGTGAAGACTCCTAGGAGCGATTCGCCTCGGAGCAGACCAACGAGGCCGATGACCACAATTACCGCGATCGATGCTGCTGACAACTTCCGCCCAAGAGCGTCCATGCCCTGCTGGAGAGGGGTTCGTCCTGGCTCCAGCGACTCTAGTTCTTGCGCAGCAGCTCCCACCTCGGTCTTGGCTCCGACCGTGATCACAACAGCTCTTCCTCGTCCAAAGCGAACGAACGTACCAGCGAACAGAATCGTGCGGCACTCCGCTAGCGGCACTTGATCCGTCGTGGGTAAATCACCGGTCCAGTCCCTAGACTTCGACACGGGTTCACTTTCACCAGTCAAAGAGGACTCGTCGACCACGAGCTCCACGGCCTCCACTAACCTACAGTCCGCCGGGACTCTATCGCCGGTCGAGATGACGACGACGTCTCCTGGAACTAAGTCAGCAGCCGCCACGTCCGCCGCCGGCAGGCCCGACCGCACCACCAAGCATCTAGGCGGCACCAAGCCGGCCAAAGCTTCTAAAGTTCTAGCGGAGTTTGATTCCTGGATGTAGGCGATCGTCGTCACGATGAGCACCGCCACCGCTATCGATATGGCGTCGTCGTACTGGCCTAGCAACGACGAGACCACAGCCGACGCGAACAACAATAAAATGAGGGGCTCCTTGAGCTGTTCCAAAAACTTCGCGCAGGCCGTCTCCTCCTCGGTTTTCGCGAGCTCGTTCGGGCCCGAGATCTGGCGTCTCCGATCAACCTCTTGCGCGGCGAGGCCGTCGTCGGCGTGGGCGCCGAGTCGCTCTAGGGCTTCTTTCGGGCCGCAGGTGACGATGGCGCGCGTGGCTGCTCTTTCGAACTGGTCCATGGTTTTGATTCGGGCTTCGCGCCGGCGTCGTCGGCTGCGTCGGCTGCCTAGCGGTTAGCAGGGGGCCGGGCTTGCCAGGGCTTCGTCCGGCAGCGCCGGCTTCACAGCTGAGCGTTCAGGGGTCGCGGCAGAGTAGTCCGCGGGTACCCACAGGTCGCGAAACTGCCCAGCTGCTTGTCTTAATTTGGAAAAAGCCAGGCCAAATTTTTCGCGCTAGTCCTGTAACACACTAGGAATTGATTTTTATAGAGCTTGTACACAAAAAAGATTATCTCGCCCCCGGCGCGGCCTGTTCCTCCGCCTCCCGGGTAAGTTGCGCCCAGAGGTCCGCCCGATCATCGATGTCGGGAAAGATCCAGTCCGCCTCCGCGTCGACGAGGCGCCACGCGCCCGCGCGCACCTCTCCATCCAATTGGTTGCGGCCCCACCCCGCGTAGCCCGTCACGAAGATGGCGTCGTGGGGACGCGCGCCATTCTCAAGCAGCACGCCCGCCGCCGCGTCCGCGTCGCGCCACATGTCGCCCCCCGTCAAATCTCCGTCGACGAAGGAACAGCCGCGCACGCCCTCCGGTAGATCTCCGACAACCAGCCCGTGGGCCATGCCCGGCGGCGGCCCCAAGTGGGCCCTATAGAGCATGGTAACGGCCTCCCGCGTGTCCACCGGACCGCCTCGACCCACGAAGAACCCTCTCAAATCATCCCGTCGCTCGTCCAGCTCGACCACCCCCCGGAACTCCCGCTTGTTGATGACCAGGCCGAAGCTCCCTCGTCTATGATCGTGCTCCGTCAATAACACGACGGAATTGCCAAACACGCCGTGCTCGATGTGGCGACTTATCAACAAGCGCCCGGCCCGGACGCCGCGAAACGGCCGTCCGTTGCGGATGATCGCCACGCGCCCGTCGCCGCGGTGCACGATGCGGATCGCGCAGAACCAGTAGACCACGATGCCGACCATCGGCGCTATGAGTACGATCGGCCGCGCCATACCCGCCGCCGTCCCGAGCAAAGCGACGACAAACGTCGCCGTGTGCCGCAGGAACCACTTCGTGAAGCGCCAGCCGCGACTGGACCAGGGCTCCGCCGGCGGCGCGAGGTCGAACCGCGCGCGGCAGACGCCGCAGTACTTTGCTTTGCGGGTCCCGGCGCACGTCCGCTGCCACTTCCGCAGGCAATCCTCGTGGACGTAGCGCTGCGTGCCGGCGCACTTGCACGGCGCTATGAGTTTTCCTTCGTCGGCCCCCGAGAAGCAGATGCGGCACTGGTCTCCTTCTTCTGGCTGGGCCGCGGTCGCTGCGGTCTGGCTGCGCGTCGCCGGGCGTCTACGTCTTAATGTCTCGCGCGTCTCGCGCGCTTCCTCTTGGCGCCGTATCATCTCGCGCGCCTCGTCCCTCTGGCGCCGTTCGTCGCGGGCCAACTGCTGGCTCACCTGCTCCATCCACTCGCGCACGGCTTGCGGCGTCGCGGCGCGCCTGGCCCCTTCTGGGATCGCATCGCCCACCGGCATGGTTTATGTTCAGTTGTGCTCTCAGCCAAAAAGCTTCTCCCTTGGCTGCTCTCTTAAACTCTAATCAACGCAGGCAGGACGAATGGACCGGTGAAGTAAGCGCTTCTCGGAGGTACTCTCGAGCTATTTCCTTTGGGTATTTGTGAGCTCACGGAGCACGGATTCAGGCTGCTCCAAGCCGCTGCCATGCTCCGCCTGGACTAGAGCGGTTAGCCAGGACGTATCGCTGGCAGCCGTCTTCGGAGAGGTGGCTTGCTGCGTCAGGCGTACCAAGCATCGCAGCAAAAACGCGCGCTAGTGTGCATAGCTAGCGTGTGCAATGCGCAGCTTTTGGCTTGAGGTTGCTGCTCCTACCGTCGCTCTTGTGTAAGGAGTGAAGAGCTCGTCAGGTTTGCATCGCTGCAAGTCGCTGCGTCGCGTCGCTAAAACAACCTCGTCGTACCGACCCTGCCGTGTAACTTGCTCTCTCAAGGGTGAAAAGTGGCAACAAGGATGCGCGTCTTACTCACAGCAGCCCTGGTCGCGGCCTTCGCGCCGCCGCAACGGCGCCTGGCACCGCCGAGCCGCCTGCTCCGCATGGCCACAACAGAATCAAGAGGCAAGCGCGCGCTGCGCTACCTCGCCGCGCCGCCGCGAGGCCTCAAGAAGGCCGTCACCTACCTCAAGGACCGGGCGCCCGACGCGCAAACAACCAAGCGCCTCGCAAAAACCATAGTCTGGACGACGGCCGTCTCGCCCCTCTTAGCGTCGGTCCATCCCGCTCTAGCTTATGTTGGGTACCAGCAAGAAGAAATGGACAAGATGCGCGCCGATAGTGGATCCATGAAGATCGTGCTCCCGGCGGTTGTGTTTGGCGTCCTCTTCACGTCCGCGCGACAGGGCGCGATCCAGAAGAAGGAGATCAAACGGATCAAGAGGGCTTACAAAAAAGTGCAGGAGGAGGAGGCCGAGTACATGCAGGTCGACGGCAAGGCCGAGTCCGACGCCGACATCATGGCCTCGCTCCGGAACCGAACTGCCGCATTGGGTGATGATGATGAGGGCGACGACGACGCACCGGCGGGCGACGACGACCTACCACCGCCGCCGCCGCCGCCGGCGCCCAAGAAGCGCATGACCATGGCCGAGAAGATCGCTGCGAAACAAGCAGCCATGCAGCAGAACAAGACCAAGGGTCTCTGAGTAATGTCTTCCATGCTACTAACTAGCGCCGAGTTGTCGCAGCGATGGCGTAACCTTGGCGCCCGGGTTGGCGCTCGTCCGAGTCTCCGAGCGCACTGCTAGCCCCCCACTGTTCCCCCGTCACACCCGCGGTACCTCCGAGTCACTCCTAGAATAACCAAGCCTTACTTCTTCCAGAACGCGAGCTTCGCCAGCAGGCGTCTTAACGCAGACCGCTTCCGCCCGTCCGCGTCGAGCGTCACCCTCGATAACTCCTTGAAATACGTCGGGAACGTTTTTGAGGTGCAGCCGGGATCTAAAATTTTGACCGGCACACCCGCGCACGCCGCGAGCGCGAAGGTCATCGCAATTCTATGATCATCATAGGTCTCGATCTCGCACATCGGCTTGATTTCAGTAGGCGGCTTGATGATGCAGGTAGTAGGCTGCTCCGTCACGTCGGCGCCGAACTTCGACGTCTCCGCGACGATGGCCTTCATGCGCTCCGTCTCTTTCACCCTCCAACTCCCGACATTCCTGATGGTCGTGGTGCCCTCCGCAACTAACGCGACGGACGCCAGCGTCATGGCCGCGTCGGGGATATCTAAACAGTCGACGTCGACACCCTTTAACTGGGCAGGCCCACCCACGACCGTGATGTTCGTGGGGTTCATCTCGATGCGCGCGCCCATATCCTTTAGTACTTCGGCGAACCTCACGTCGCCTTGGGTGGAAGATGAGCCGCACCCTACGACCGTTAAATCACCTCCCGTCATGGCCGCCGCGGCTAAGAAGTATGACGCTGAGGACGCATCACCTTCTACAAAATACGTCTGGTCGGGTAACTTCGCATTGGTGTACTTCTGACCACTCTTGATCGTAAACTTCTTGTACCCCGGGGCTATATCTACGTTAACATCGAACTGCTTCATGAGGTCTATCGTTAACTGCACATAGGGCTGGGAGATCAATTCATCGGTGATCTGGATCTCTAAAGGTTTCGTTCTCGCTAGCAAGGGTGAAGCGAGCAACAACGCGGACAAGAACTGAGAAGAAGTCTTGCCCGAGACTCTACAGATGCCGCCGTCCACTTCCTTCTCCGTCGGTTCCGCGACGACGGGCGGGCAGCCCCCGAACTCCCCGTTCACAGTGCACTCGACGTTGCATCCTAATTGCTGGAGGCCGTCAATGAGGTCGGAGATGGGTCGTTCTCGCATCCGCGGCGTGCCGTCCAACGTAAAAGACGTACCATCCACCGCAGCGACGGCAGCCACAACAGCAGCCAGCGGGCGCATGGCCGTGCCCGCGTTGCCCAGGAACAAGTCTTTTCCGGGTGCTTTTAACGATCCCGTGGAGGTGACTCTCACCGCGGAGTCGCCGAGGTCCTTCACTTTCACGCCCATGGCGTCCAAGGCTTCCAGCATCCTTTCGGTATCGTCCGACGCCAACAAGTTTTCCACGACCGTCTCGCCCTCGCACAGCGCCGCTAAGAGTAGTGCGCGGTTCGACAGCGACTTGGACCCCGGCAGCCGGACGACGCCGCCGACCTTGGCGATGGGTTCCACGACCAGGGAGTCGACGGCTTGGAGCATGGTGCCCTTGCGGAGGGGCGTCTGCAGCTGCGGTTGCAGGAATGCGGCCGCGCCGGCGAGGCAGGCCAAACTCAGTGCGAGGCGCGCCATTGGTCTCGTTGCCGCGTGTGCGCTAGCGAGGGGATGTGTGCTCTAGGCTGCGGCGGCGTGCTGCTTTGAGAATGCACAAGCGTGCAGTTCTAGCTTGTGCAAGGGCCTCATAAAATTAGCTAGCGGCATGCCTAGCAAGAGCAGATTATCGAGCGGTGCTGCTGTAAACACCGTCCCTGAGCTCCGAATTCATCTGCTCAGATACGTTCTCACCCCACTTGCTGCGTCGGAGCATCGCTTGGGCGTAGACAACCCCCACAAGTGCTGTACAGCAGGGATAGCATGAGTGCCTGGTTCGGCAGCAGCAGCACCCCACGGGTCGCGCAAGACCCGCAACCGCCACCCGAAAGCGACGCGCCGACGCACCCGAACGAACCAGCCTGGGAGCTCGTGGAGGCCCTCGAGGCGCGCGTGAAGCAGCACGACGGCGCGACGCCCTTCGTGACGCTGAGCTGGGCCCAAGGCTTAGATGGCAGCATGGCCCATGCTAGTAAGGATGACCCGCGGCTGATGCTGAGCGGGTCGGAGTCCATGGCGCTCACTCATGGTTTAAGAAAAGCCCACACGGCTATAATGGTAGGACGGGGCACGATTGCGGGAGACGACCCTAGATTAAGCGTGAGGATGGACATCGACGGCAAAGAAATCCAGGTCGAGGAGCAGCCCGCCGCTATCATACTAGACGGTTCTCTGAGTACACCACCCTCTTCAAAAATCGTGAGCCAAGCGAAAATGAGACGCGTCATTATACTAACAAGAGGGGACTCCGATACCATGTGCGACTTCCAGGAGAAGCCCCCAAAAACGTGGTCCATGGCGAAGATCCAGCGGGGCGCGGCGTTGTCGTGTCGCGGTGCAAAGGTCATGTGCCTGCCTTCCACCTCTCTGGAAGACATCCTCAAGGCGCTGAAAACGCTTGATATACATTCAGTCTTCGTCGAGGGTGGTGTTAGTGTTGTGGACGCGTTCCTCAGACGACCAGATCTCGTCGATCAGGTCGTCGTGACGGTGGCGCCGCTGTTTGTCGGCGGGCGGCGGCCACCTTCCGGTCCTTTACAAGCGCCGCTGCGACTCTCAAATGTCGAGACTTTGACATTGGGCGACGACGTCGTCGTGTCAGGTCAAATGCCTTCAGCCGTGGACTTTGCGAACGTCGCGCCCGAGTTTGCTGATAGAGGCGAGCTGAGCGACGTGACGCAGGACGAGGATGATGATGAGGATTTGACAGAATTCGAGCGCCTGGCCCGGAAGCACGCCGACGCGAAAAGATTAAGGGAGGAGCGCGCCGAGCGGGATAGGTTATCGAAGGAGCATGGGCTGGCGCCGGACGATCCTCTGATTACGCAGGCCATCGAGGAGGCGCGGGCGCTGGATGAAACCTAACAATTTTGTACTTATATTCACACAACTAACTACATGTAATTCTCCCGCAGCTCCGAAGGCATTGACTCTTTGGACTCCGGAACACCAACATCCACGACTGGAGGAGGAGGCATAACGCGATCATCCGAAGTAGCAGGATCCAGCAACTCGTCCAACGGCGTCTCGAGGGACACCATGGGCTCCCTCGCTCGCTCCGCAGCCTTGCGAGCCTTCTCGAACATGGGGTGGTCCGGCGCGTCCGGATACCTATCTTCAAAAGTTTGAGCGTGCTCCCGGGCCATGCGCTCCTGTTTCTCTTTGGACGGCGCTTTGGCACTGCCATCAGAGCCGCCGTACGAGAACCGAAAACCCCCGTCGCCGCCGCCGGTCTCGACGTTGCAGCCCATCTTCCGCAGACCCTCGAACAAACTTTCTAGAGGCTTGTCGCCGTCCATGGTCCACGCTCTTTTATCATCAGGCAGCCCTTCTTCCTGCACATCTTGATACTTCCAGGGCCTCGAGGGAACATTCGGAGCGTCCCGCTCCTGCTGCTTGTAACGCTCCTCGGCCTCGCGCTTGCGCTGCTGGAAGTAGTCGTCGACGTGTTGCGACGCGGGATGTTCTGCCGGTCTAGCTGCCTCTTCCCTATCGACCTCGCCATACAGATCAGGTGCGGTATAAGGCTTCGACGACGGTTCGGCCTTGCGCCCGACGGCTTCCGCTTTTTCCGCCCACCGTTTCCGCGCCGCCCTCACCTCGTCTTCGTGCATTCCTAAAATGTCGGGCGTGATGCGACAGTTCGACGGACCGTAGGCGAAGTGCGACGTATGACCAAACTTCGACTTCTTCTCGCGAACAGGAGGCGTCGGCTTCGCGTCGCCCCGCATCTCCAGCAGCGCATCCGCGAAGGGATAATTCGAGCCGTCGGGCCACCAGCTCGTATATGAGAAGCGGCCGCAGGGGCTCTTCCGGAAGTATTGAAACTCGCGCTTCCTTGGCTTGTCTCGGGCGTCTATCACGTCCTTCTCTGTTAGTTCATCTGTAGAGCATTCGAAGGCGATCCTTTGGTCGTCGATACTGAAACAGAAGGGCCCGTCAGTTATGTCTCTTATTAATTCGTAGCGCTCCCTACCGCCCTGGGAAGCTAGTACAATGAACCCTGTCGTGTTTACTACAGTAGCAGATATGCATGAGAGGCCGCACGTTGATACAATACGCTCTCGGAAACACGTGTTTATCAACCACTCTACACCTTCACGGAAGACTTCAGTCGTACCCGAGAAGCGGCATCTCAATATGAGAACGTAGGGCTGGTAGCCCTCTACTGTAGCCATCCTCTCATCTATTTGGGACCACAACTCACAGGCTTCCCGGAACGTCGTGCGGCGCGCGACGTCCTCCCGCGCCGCTCGGACCAAGCCTAGTCTCCGCTTGTCATCATAAATCCCGGGCCAGCCCGGGCCATTTAGGGGGTCCCACGCGTGCTTCCCTCGCAGCACGCGGTGGCGCACGTCCTCTTCACTTAAAACTTCTACGCCGCCCCAATTGCCGACCTCCGCCGGGCAGCACCTCAGACAATCAAAACGCTCCATATCGTCTCTCCGCAACCCCGGAAAGAAGACGAAGAAGCTCCCTTCCTCATTAGTTTTGAACTTGCCCAGTCTAGGTGTCGCATTATCAATATCGCCCGCGCGGCCGCTCAGGAGGCGGTGCTCCGTGACCGGTCTTATGGCTACAGTACTTCGGCATAAGCGCAGGTGTGCCGTTTTTATGTTCTTTGAGAAGCACGCCGGCGTCCGCCGCAACTCTTCTAGGGATGCCTCGTGTGAATCAGTGGACGAGAACCAGACCCGTAACCGGTGCTCGACGCGGCGCTGCACCCATCCTCTTTTACCGTTGAGCTTGCGGCCTTCTTCCGTGGTGAGACCGAAGACCTCCACTAATATCGGCTCGTTGTTCCGAAAGGACGCAATACTCATAGGTGCGCTTTCTATCAAAGAGTACTGCAAAGGATGCGGCTCCGACGATTCGTTCTCGTAGTCGGACGGCTTTTCTCCCGGTTCCGCCGCCTCCTCGAGCATCCGTCGCGCTTTGATGAGTTTCAAACGGTACTCCTCGGGCACGCTGTCCAGCAGTCCTTGGAAGTCAGAATCAGTGTAGTTGCCCAGCTGCGCGCCGATCTTTTCATCCGGCGCGTAGACGTTGCCCGGCGCGCCGGAGGCGCCTCGCGCATACGGTGTCTTTTTTTCTTCTTCTTCTGGTGGGCCGTATTTGAAAACGAGGACCGCGCCTATTGCTAGTAAAATGAGGAAGCCAACGACTAGGAAGGCACACGCTCCGGCCGCTTTCAACGCTAGTTTGATCGGATAGAATGAACGTGTCTTGGCGCTCCACACCAAAATGACCGCGGCGATGGCCTTGCGGTATTTGCTGCTCGGCACCAGTAAGTGATTCGGCACCAGTAAGAAGAGCGCGGCGCCGGCGGCGCCCACGAAAGCTATTGCGGCGACGACTTTTAGAGCTAATATGATAGGATAAGCGCTGCGTGTCTTGGCCATCCAGGCCAATACAATGGCTAATGCGGCCCTTCGGTACATGTTGCGCGGCGGGCGCTCTACTTTGCGCTCTTCTGGCATCTCGTGCTTGGGCTCTATGGGCGCTCCCAGCCCGATTGAATCACCGGCGCGGGGCGCCTGCTGTCCGAAGAGATCGAAAGGCAAGAAATTTGAAATTTGCTGAGCTACCGCATACGTAAGAGCCAGAAGAGCCGCGCGGCGCGGGGCTAGCGTATGAAAGACACTAGCAAATGCCAGCCTCAGCTGCGTCTTGCGTGTCGTGGTGCAAAAGCCGTCGTGCAGGCTCTCTCTCCTGTATTTGCACGGCAGCATAGTGCAGCACAACTTGCTGCCACTGCTCTGCACTCTTAGTCGGCAGCATTGCAGCACAACTTGCTGCCACTCAGTCACTGCACCACTCACAACCAGATGCTCCTCCGCCGCACGACCGCCGCGGCGCGACGCATTTCACAAAGACGCCACCTCGGCTACGTCGAGTTGGAGCGGGACGTCGTCGCTCCACAACATTTAGCAGAGTACCGCGCCATGCTCGCGGCGCACGCTCCCCAACGTAAAAGACTCAACAAGGGCTACCTGGGCAGTTTCGGGGTGGACGTCGGCCGCGCGTCGAGCGTCTACCACCTCTCCGTGTTCGAGGACTACGACCAGCGGGACGCGCGCGAGGCCACGGAAGGGCTGCGCTTCTTTCATCAAGGCTTGCAAAGTTTGGAGTCGTCGGTCTTCAAGGAGGCCTCCGCTACATTGAACGAGGCGGGACTCCCGGGTTTACAAGACGGCCTCGACGCCGTGCAAGGTTGCGCGTTCGAGCTGCGGACCTACGAATTACAATTAGGCTACGACACGGTCCCGAACTTTCTGGAAATCTATTCGGGCGGTTTGAAAGATAAAATGGAGCACGACGACTCCGGCGAGTCGCGGCTCATCTCCCTGTTACACAGCGAGGCGGGCGTCGCGCCGCTGAACACGGTGATAGAACTATGGCGCCACGAGAGCGCGCAGGGCGCGCAGCGCTCGCGACTGGCGTCGCGCAAGGCGACGTCGTGGCGCCGGGCCGTCAACCACATCGCCGAGCTCTCGACGCGCTTCGAGACGCAGCTGCTCCGGCCCATCTTGTGAGCGACGGTGTCGCAACGTCGGCGTCTACAGCGGGGATTTAATTAACAAAACTGTGTTTCTACCGAGTAACGGACCGCGGCGCCTCGCAGACGCGAAGCCGCCGCAATAGTGCGATGATCTCTTCCGCGGCGCGCCCGTTGCGGCCGGGCCAGGGATGCGAATAGCCGCCGAGCTCTTCGCGGCCGCGGGGCCAGATCGGAGCGAGCGTCGCGGCGTCGATCGAGGCGCCGCCGCGGAGGATTCCGTCGAGGAGCCGGTGCTCCTTCTCGGCGACGTAATGAAACGATATAACATCTGAGGAGACCGCGGACGCGTCGGCGGCGAACGTTTCTGGCGGATCAATGTTCTTTTTTTTGTTCACGAGCCAGTCGTCGATGGCGCCGGTGGCGAGGCGGACCGGGCCGTAGACGTGGAAGCGTTCGGCGCCCGACGCCTCACGCGTATCGATGGGCAGCGTGTCGAAGCGCTTCAGACACAAAGCGATCTGCGCCTTTTTCGACTTAGGGTCGCACTTCTCGTCTGTCGCGCCGGCGTCAATCTCACGCCACCTTTTCACCAACAACTCGACGGCCGCGCGGTTCACCGCGTAGCCCGCGGCCGCACTATTGAAGAGGCCACAGCATGGACCCCATAGTCGCAGTCCCGCGTACACTGGCTCCGTCCGCGAAAGACCATTCAAATAGCAGGCCAGGTTCTCCGCGACGAGAAACGTGTGGTCGTTCATCCAAAAAAACCAACTGTGTCGCGCCTCCAGCGCGCGGCGCAAGCCATACACGTGTGCGCGGAACTGATTAAATCTAGGCGTGTGGTCTTCGATTGGCAGTTCCCACGCCTGGATGGAGCCCGTCGCATTGCGTTCGGCCAGCGTTTTGAT
>Ga0209404_10000800_pt1 | contig 23410 bp, 28 predicted proteins | sample TroAtlMetagenome_2_FD_187447 | JGI IMG/M metagenome (GOLD analysis project Ga0209404, IMG submission 187447) | Marine eukaryotic phytoplankton communities from Atlantic Ocean - Tropical Atlantic ANT8 Metagenome (SPAdes) (version 2) | ecosystem: Environmental > Aquatic > Marine > Oceanic...
CGATGTTTTCCATCGCGAAGTTAGTGTGGCGTTTGTAAACCGCCTGGAAGAAAGTGACTTTTGGGTTACCAGTCAAGTAGACATCTTGGGCGCCATAGGCGACGAGTTGCATGAGACCACCGGCCATTTTTAGTTTGTTTTGTACTATAGGCTGAGATTTTTTTTTCGGATGATTTCGCGAAAAAACACGGTTTGCTTTTTCCTGGGTTATATAAATGTCCAACCAAAACGAACTTGATACCGTACCCGAACTCGAAAGTGTCGATGACCATCTCGAAAATATTGATGAAGAAGAAATTTCTTCAGAAGAAGAAATTGAAGATTCCGGATCATTCGTTGAAGATTCTGAAATTGATGAAGATGATATCGATTTAGATGATTTTGATGATTTAGATAACCCATTATCTGAAACAAATATGTTATTGAGTTCAGTTCTCTCGACTGAAGAAGGAGAAACTGTTTGCTCTGCACTTGTAAATATTTCAAGGCAAATTGAAATGCAAAACAAAATTTTAATTAAAATGTTATCTCAACTCCAAAAAAAATAATAGACTTAGAAGATAAATTCTTATAAATTATAAAAGACATGTCTGAAATTTATTACCCCCAAAAGGAACCAGATATGGTATTGTCATCAAATATACTTGTTAACACATCTATCGAAAGATTTAATTCGGAAGAATTATTGGATTTCTTATGCAAACTTGAAAAGTACTTTCGTCTCAGATCGTTAGAACACACAAACCCTTTCAAGCTTGGATACATGTTTTTTTGCGATAGTGAAGAACTTGATGAAAATGGACTATGTAAAGAATTCTCATACGAAAGAACAAATGAAAAATATACAACTTCTATTCAAAGACTTAGTACACTCTTCAATAGGGCTGATGCACTTAGCATACTATCATTAGAAGACGAAGATTTCACTATTTCTCGTCGTATTAACCGCCTCATCGATCAACTTGACGACGCCTGGCAAATCATGTACAGATACAACCGAACAGTTCAACGAGTTGAATTTCCTACCTGGGCTGAAGCAACAGTAAAATCCGATCCCACCATTTTCAGGACATCCATTTTTGACGTTGAAAAATTGAATACGTTTCAAAAAGCTCTTACAACTGTCCTGAAGGAGTTATATGAAAGTAATATCAAAAGGTATCGAGGGTACTGTTGTACTCAAATAAAATACAATGGATTTGATACGCGTGCATGGAATCAAAAGGAAACCATAAAGGAATATGTTAATCGCATTGCACCCAAAGAATCTCGATTTGAATTATGGCAAGAATTGACCCATAATGGTACTGGTATAATCGATCAGGTCATAAAACACCTCGGTAACTGTTGTGATATGCAATTCCCAGAGATCGTGAAAAATAGGCACGTTTGGTCTTTCCGAAATGGTATTTTTATCGGTAAGGAATGGTCGGGTATAACAGAAACGTTTAAAACAGCTTTTTATCCTTACGATTCAAGGGAAGCTTCAAACCTCGATCCAACTATAGTGAGTTGTAAATACTTCGACGTTGATTTTGAAGACTATCATCACCTGGATGATTGGAAAAAAATACCAACCCCATATTTTGATAAAGTGCTCAAGTCACAGGAATTTGAAGATGAAGTGTGTAATTGGATGTACGTTATGGGTGGTCGTTTAACGTTCTGTTTGAACGATATCGATAAATGGCAAATTATACCATTTTTAAAAGGTATTGCACGTTCCGGTAAATCCACTCTCATAACTAAAGTTTTTCAAAAATTTTACGAACCTACCGATGTTAAGAAACTTTCCAACAACGTAGAAAAACGGTTTGGTTTATCTGGTATCTACGACGGTTTGATGTTTATCGCACCAGAGATCAAGGGTGATTTAAATTTAGAACAAGCCGAATTTCAATCGATAGTTTCTGGTGAAGAACTTGCAATTGCAGTTAAATTTGAAACTGCAAAAAACATAACGTGGGACGTACCAGGTATACTTGGTGGTAACGAGTGCCCACAATGGAAAGACAACTCCGGTAGTATTTTGAGAAGGTTAATGACCTGGCATTTCAAAAAACAAATTCGAGACGAAGACACTGATCCCTTGCTTGAATTAAAGCTCGAACGGGAAATGCCTCTTATTTTACAGAAATGTGTAAGGGGGTATCTAGAATACGCACAAAAATATCAAGATCAAGATATATGGAACATTATACCGGAATATTTCAAGGAGGTCAGAAAATCGGTCGCTACAGTTACAAACGCACTCGAGCATTATCTACAGTCGGATAAGGTTCAATTTGACACGGGTGGTCTTAAGTATATGTGTCCGTTAGATGTATTCAAAGAAAGATTTTTTACGTATTGTGTACTCAATAATTTACCAAAACCGAGGTTCAATTCAGATTTCTATATAGGTCCTTTCAGTAGTCGAGGTATCACCATAGAAAGGTTAGATATAGAATACAATTTCAAACAATACAAAAATAAGGAAATTATAGTCGGAGTCGATATGATTAACGAAGAAGAATATTAAAATTCTCAGCCTAGTATAAGTATGGATCCGCGTCAATTCGTGAAGAATTCAAACATACAAATACAGCGTACAAACCCTGTACAGATGGCACCTCCAATGAGAGTCGTCACTCGACCTAATATACAACCACAGGGAAGTGTATTTTCAGAATTAAGAACCGGGAGTTTAAAACCAGGTATATACAATATAGTAGTAAACAAAGATTTTACACAAGAAAGTCGTGTTGATTTAATATCTATATTAAAACGTAAACCAAAAGGTCACGCATCCATTGCACCAGGTTTATCAATAGATCTTAATGAAATCAAGGGTATATACGGGAGGTTCCAAACAGGTGCGATACACACGAGTAATTTTGGTATGAGAGGCGATTTAGACAAAAACTTTTTTTCGGTACAACTCTCTGGATACATGACGGATGGTATGAATAAGAAAAATTTCAGTTTTAATATATACAGAAACGGTAAAATACGTTTTTCAGGTGGATTTTTAGGTTCCAAAAACTTAAAAAAACAACCCGAGGCACTTCGAAAATATTTAATAGATACGTATACACAAAAACAGGGATTTTTATACAACGATATTAAATACAATAATATCGGCGGTCAGTTTTCGACTAATGCAAATTTTGATTTAACTAGAATAGCTCAAGAAAACCCACTAAAAACATTTATTTCTTACGAACCAGAAAGATCACCTTTTTTATACGTTGAATATAACGAATATAATTACATTCTTTCATCCAAATCCGGACAACTCGGTGCAGGAATAGTACAAATACAAGGTGAAAAAAGTCCAGATAGCCTCGAAAAAGCTTATGTTTTTGGCGTAGAAATGATTGAAAAATTACACCAAATGGGATATACTATGGGATTGGTAAATAAAAATGTTAATGTGATTAAACCATTAGTTAAAAAGAAACAAAAAATAGGAGCTTCGACGTGTCCTAAAACTAGAAGACCACCGTGTAAAGAAGGTCACGCAACAAAGAAAAATCCACAAGGATACGATTGTTGTTATAAAATACCAAAAAGAAAGCCAGCTAAGAAAAAAACAACACCAAAAACAAAAAATACGAAAATCACGTACGATAAAGATGGTGTGATGAAAATTGGTGGTCGAAAGTGTGAACGTCTTACAAAACCAGTTTTACTTGAAGTTGCTAAAAAATTAGGCGTTGTTGGTATAAAAAATAAAAACAAAAAAGAAGATATTTGTAAGGCTTTGGATAAAATTGAAAAGGGTAACTCTAATTATAAAATAAACGATAAATTGTGTAAAGATATGAAAAAGGATCAGTTAATATCACTTGCAATTTCTAGGGGTATATCAGTAAACGATAAAGATACCGTTAAAATTTTATGTCAAAAACTTAAAAATAGACCAAACACACCAAATTCTCCTAACACACTCGCAAATGAAATCGAAAAGGAAATGTTAAATAAAATAAAAAAGAATAAAAGAGCACCCACAAATATAAAACGAAAACTTAACAAAGCGGGTATTAAAAATGATCTAATTAAACTTTATGGTAAATCTTGGATGAAAAAATATGGTAACGTCATGAATATTAATGAAAATGTCAATAACGTGAAAAAAGAATTGGAACGTATGGAAATAAAAAAGAATTTAGTCACCAAAAACGGTGTTTTGAAAAAGGGAGAGGCTGATAAAATAAAGAAAGATATGGTATACCGATTTAAATTTGATAAAAAACAGTATCTTAAAAAATTATTATTACAGAAAGAAGCTAATAAAATATACGGTAAATTTGGTAAAAACGTTGTAAACAAAGTTGTTAATTTTGCATTATCGTTACCAAAAACACCTTCATTAAACAGTAGTAGAATCGTTAATTATGTTAAATTACGTAGAGAACTAAACGGTGCTCCACCGCTCCCGTTAAACAAGAAAAGACCATCCCCACCTAGACCAAAACCTAGACCAAAACCCAAAACCCGTGTTATTAAAAGAGCACCAGTAAAGAAAAAACCATTACCTCCAAAAAAGAATGTAGTTGTTCGACGTTTAAATTTCAATTCTAACTCTAACTCGAACTCGAACTCGAACTCGAACTCGAAATCTAAAAGTAAAACAAACCAACAAAAATTAAACAACTTATACAATAACTTTAATAAATTCACGTTAAAGAATAAAAACAAAAAGTAAATAAGTATAATGGAAAACCCAAGAAACTTTTTACTTTATAAACTTAATACTAATAAGTATAATAACGTAATAGATGATATGGAAAAAACTGATAAACTTATAATATCAAAGATTATCGATACTATGTATTACACTATATGCGATTACATCAAAAAGACACGCGAAAAAAGTGATAAACTTATGGGTCGTTTGGAAATTAATTATAACTACACGGACGAATTTCACGAATCAGTAAATCCAAGACTATATTTGGAAGAGAACCGGGAAATTGATGATACGGGGTTAATAATGTATATTTATGACAACTTCCAAAGAATGGAATCCGCTAAGCATAGACGTATTATGTTTTATCTGATGAACATTTTATATTTCGATTTATAACTTTATCTGGTTCAGATATCTGTTTAAGATGTTTTGCATGATAAGAAAAATCGTATCCCTTAAATCTATTTTTAATTTCGTCTGAAAGTGCAAAAGCCTCAACTTTTTGAGAAATACCCGAACAAACCGATATCCTTTCTAAATTTAAAAAATTATCTTCCATCGTTACGAAACTTTTTAAAGATTCGTGTGCTATATTATCGTTTTCCATTTTTTCAAACATTTTTTTAGATTCACCGTGACTCATGTAAAAATATTTAGATGTATAACCTAGAATATTAACATAATCTCGAGATGTTATATCTTGATTATCATAGTATATGAATAAAACTAAACATAAAATTAATACCCAGATTAACATATATAATTACTCATATTAAAAAAATCCTTAATTTTATGAATAATTTTAAATAATGTATCTATATCATCAACCTTATTGGGTTCAATTATTTCAAACTCGACCTGATACGTATGAGAATCTTCGGCATCCATATCTTGAACCATACCGGAACATATAGTCATATCAATAGACAAATTCTTTCTAATGTAAGAGAAACGCTCTTTAATTTTATTTTTATCCCATTGATTATCACCTGTATCTTCTACCGGTATTTCATGAGATACATTAAATCTTATATCATAGGGTGATTTATTCAAATGTTTAAAATCTTGTGTAAAGACTTTTTCTTTACAAATAAGTGTTTCTTCATCTGTATTTTGATCTATAGTTAATCTATTATTATGGTTATTACGATAGAAAACTTCACATGATGAATGCACCATTTTTTCCCAACCGGTATATATCTCAAGACCTTCTTTGAATTTATAGAAAGCATCTTTACCAACGTTTGTATCAAAAAATGTACCATTGAATTTACCTAATCTGAATTCCATTTCAACGTATTTATCATTTTTATAAGTATCAACGTGTGGCTTAATCTCGTCACAAAGTTTATGAACGTCCATTTTATTTATTACATTTTATAAAACGCGCCTTCTTCTTAAGCCTTTTTTATCACCTTTTTTTATATGCACGGTTTTGTAAATTTAGGAAATACGTGTTATTTTAATTCAGCTATTCAATTATTATTACACGTACACGAAATATCAGCGCATATAATAGATAATAAATACACGGGTGAATGTACTTTTACTAAAGAATACGAAAAGCTTATTCACATTTATTTTAAAACGTCAGGGGCTAAAGTTTTTACTATTGGACCAATTTTAAATGAGTTTGTTAAAGTATTTCCACGATTTAAAATAGGAGAACCACACGATGCACAGGACGCAGTTTTTTGTATAATAGATATACTCGAAAAAAGTTACCCTTTTATAAAAGAATTAGTATACGGAAAAATTAAACAATTAACTATATCACCCGTAGGTAAAAATACATTAGAAAGTCCATTTTGTATTCATATACTAAACGTTGAAAGAGATATTAAGTGTTTGAAAAAAATGTTAGAAAAAAGTTACAAATGGAATACACTCGAAGGTTATGTCGATAACAATGGTAAAAAACACCACGTTGCAACTACTAGAACTACATTTTTAAAATATCCTAAAATATTATTCATTTCTTTTGATAAAAAAAGTTATGTCGAAATTGAAGAACAACTCATATTAGACGATAACATATACAATTTGAGATCTACTATAATTCATAAAGGTATTCAATATGGTGGTCATTACATGTCTATTACAAAACTCGGTGATGATTGGTTAATACAAGATGACGATACTTTAGGTAAACTAAACAATTTCCCTAAAGAAGATAATCACTTCGTCCTGGCCTACAATCTAAAAACTCCTTCATCTGAATGTCCTCCTTGATATTCACCAGGGTTCGGTAAAATGTCCTTCTACTATTAGGAAATGTTTTGTCATCCCTTCTTTTTACAGGTTTCCACCAAATAGGTCCTTTTTCCCATGTAACGTACATGCATTCAATAATGTCACCCGATTTTATCCATTTATAATCATTCATTCTATCAATAGGTATAGAAGATTCAAAAATGTGTTTCCCTCTATCTTGTATATACATTTTCCATGTATAAGATCCCGGGACACACCCAGGTGTTTCTACCGTTGGTTGTTTTTTAAATAAGAAATCAATCGTATTTTTGTTTCTCGGTTTCCATTTGAACATGGTTTCGTGAGTTCCGATACGAATATTCTCATTTATGGGTGTAAAAATAAGACCGTCCATCTCTTGTTTCACAGTTGGAAGATACTTATCCATAAATTCATTAAATTCATCGTGTAAATGAAACTTTTTTACTTTTAAACTGATTGCATCTGTTGGTAAAATAAGAGCCTTTTTACACGTATTTTCACAACACTCCAAACGTTCCAGAAAATTTTTATTTCCCACAACTTCACCGCATGACATTAAACAATCATAAATCATAAACATGTTATTATATAATTCACCTTCAAATATTGTACCCTTATACACAGTGGGTCTAAAATTTAATTGAACCGTAAACATTTCTAAAGCACGATTTATAAATGCACATATTCTCTGATTTCCATATTGAAATATTAACATCATATATCTTACACCGTCCGTCTTTTCACAAACAACGTAATCATTTTTTGATAAAACATCAAAGTGTTTTCTTTCTATAGATATTGGTTGGCACCCCGGAAATATTCCTTTACCAACAGTACCCCATGATTCTTCCATGAATCGAATCGCATATTTGTAAAGATGATCTTCTTTCTTTACAAAAATACGTACCATTTGTTTTATATTTTAATTATATTCTTTAATTACTTTTAACACCGTAAGCGTTTAAAATATTACTTATACATTCATGACTATATGTCATGACCAACTTAGCTTTTGTATACGCATGAATTTTGACACCCGATTCCTTAAATTTAGAAAACATGGTTTCTAGTTTAGGGTATACTTTAAAATTAGATGATTTTTTATCTTTTATATGTTTAATTACATTTTTTGTTAACATGAGCCATGATTTTGCGCGTGTAGTATGTACTGCATAGACACCGTCAGAAATTTTTTTATTACGATCAACCACTGTGTCAAAATTCAACCCTAATTGCTCAACTGGTTCGTTTGATTTACTTTTTACTTTATTTTTAAACATTTCCCAATCTATACCTTCTTCTACACCGGGTAAAACTAAACATCCAATACCATCATGTTTATTAAATAACATACTTAATGAAGCATCGTCTACATGAATACCATAATCAACAAAAAATAATCTGTCGTGTGTTTTCATATACCTATGAATAATTTCAGATTTTTCAAAAGGATCGTCGTTAACAAAAACAACTTCGTTCTCAACATCTCCTCTTTGTAAGCAAAGTAAGTTAAATCTAAGAATAGTGTGTAAAGTTTTTACGTGACATGATTTATTACGAGTAACTATTATAGAAGCAAATTTCATTTAATATACTAAAACGCTAAGCCTTAAGCCTTTCTTCTAAACAACCAGAAAATGGTAAATTACCAATATGCCCTAAACTTGTATGGACATCTGCGTAAATTTTACCCCCAATTTGTTGCCACCTTCTACAGAATGCATAATCCTCTGAAAGGTATCTTTTAGTGTCTGGATCTATCATACAATCAAACACGGCACAATAATCATCAAAGTCTCGATTTTGGTGATCATTTTTACAATTTAAATCTGTATAATGTTCGTGCATTTTTTCAAAAGCTTCTCTTTTTATAACCATAAAACCAGTTGGTCCATCAAGAACTTCAACAAACCCATTCTCAATATTTCTTGTTGTAGCTCCTACATTTGCAACTAGACACGAAGAAAGCATTGCCATATCTCTAGTATCCCCATTTTCAACAGCTTGTTTTGCTTGATCCCACATAACGACCTTTTTAGGATACAAAGATACGGAAATATCATGATCGGAACGAACTAAACGCACGATCGATTTTGGATCAAAATCTATATCGGCGTCAATAAATACAAAATGCGAAGCATCTGATTTCTGCATAAATCTACCTACCGCTACATTTCTAGCACGGTGAACTAAACTTTCATTTTCAGTTGTATCTAAAACCATCTGAATACCTTCCCTTATAAATTCAAGTTGGAGTTTTACTACACTTATCATGTATTTTTCTAAACAAACACCACCGTAACACGGTGTACTTATAAAAACTTTAGGTTGTTTCGACATTTATAATTAAACAGCTTTATCCTCTAAGTAATTTTTTATTATATTTTCAATTTTATTAATTGTTGGTATAGATACAACGCACTTTTCGTTAATTTCATTTTTAGTTACACGGTGTTTCAGTGTCATATATATTATAACTGAAGCGACGCTATTTGGCGTTTTACTCATGAGATCAGAACACGTTTCCAACTTAGAACACATGTTATTACACTTTAACCTTTCTTCTCTAGAAACATCGAATGAATTTAGTAACCTCTGCATGACATCGTGAGGTAAAGTTGTGTACGTATTAGTTGTTTTACCCAACATTACCTCCTTAAACATTTGTGATGTTCTACTTAAATCTTTTGGTTGAACCGAAAACATATCTGATATTTCTTTAGTGGTCCGGGGAATTTTTGACATTCTACATGCAAACAAAACACAATTTGCTTTTATACCGGTCCTAACAGCGCCACGTGTTAATTTCTTTTCATTAAATTTTTTATACATCATTTTTGCATCCTTAACAACCGTATCTGGTAATCTATAACACGCTTCTTCTATATCCTTATATGCATGGAATAATGATCTATCTTTATGATTCATTGATTGGTGAAAATTAATTTTTGCCATCCGTTTATTTGAATAACTAGAACCTCTATTAGTTGTAATAATAGTACCTTTACCCCACTCTTGTGAAAAAAGCTCGGGGTTTACGTTAGGTGCACTGCACCGTGAAGGATCATTAACTTTTCCGTCTTCTGTAATACCACTCGTCCATTCTGGTCTGTCATCTATACACGTATCATCCACTAATCCACAATTAGGACACGTTGGTAAACCTTCTTTTGTAATTATTTTAACATGATTGCAATCTTTACATAAATTATTATCTACTGGCTTTATTAATATTGGTTTTTTGAGTAATTGATCCACATCGGACCAAATAGCAGCCAGTTCTTTCATGCTATTGACGAATTTTATAAATTTTGATATTTATCACGACCAACTTAGGTTTTAAAAATTATTTTCATCTGCTTGGTTTTTAGCAAATGTCTCTATATTATCTACCATTTGCTTATATCGCAAAGAGCCTGGACTTCTCGGGTTCCATTCTTTCCATTCTTTATCAATTATACGGTGATTTGATGGTGGTATAACAACACCGTCGACTTCGTTATCTGGGACTATAAAATCTTGCAAATCACTACCATCGTCGTCTGATTCATCTATTATATCACTGTCTTCGTCTGAATCTATTTCATCTATCATGGCATATAACTTATCTTTTACATTAAAAAAGTAATCTGGGGACTGATGGTGTTCTGATAAATTTACTTCCTGAACGAGATCCTCATTTTCTTCGAGCTCATAAATTCGAGCTCCTTTATATAATAGCGAAGTTTCTGAGTAATATGAAACTACTAAATATTCGTCGTGTACCTCGTTTACTTTTGCATACATTTCGTCTTCTATATCATCCTCTAAGTTGACTAAAACTTTTATTAATTCTCCAGGATATATTTCTGAAATTTTAATCATTCTTAAAGTTTTCAGACAAAAATATTTATAAATATTAGCACACATGGGAGTAGAAATTTTATCAAAAGAAGGATGTCAATACTGTGATCTAACAGTTGACTTATGTAAGGAATACAAATTAGAAAACAGAAAAATAATAGTAGACAAGGATGAACTAAAAAGACGCTGTGGTGCGCAAGCGTCTGTATACCCACAAATTTTTATCAACGATGAACTTATTGGAACTTATTTTGACTTCCAAGACTATCTCGAAGAAGCAGAACCAATGTTATTACCAACATTAGACCGTTTTACTGTATTTCCAATAGAACATGAACATCTATGGGCTATGTATAAAAAGGCGCAAATGTCAAATTGGACTGCTGAGGAAATTGATTTTTCCAAGGATATGGACGATTGGGTGAATTTAAGTGATAACGAACAACATTTTATTAAATATATTCTTGCTTTTTTTGCAGGTTCCGATGGTATAGTATTTGAAAATTTAAACGATAATTTTGCAAGTGAAGTTCAATACACGGAGGCTAGATCATTTTACGCTTATCAAGAACACAATGAAATGGTTCACGGCGAAACATATAGTAAACTTATTGATAAATATATAAAAAGCTCTTCTGAAAAAAAACAGCTTTTTGAAGCTATACAGAATATACCGTGTATAGAAAATAAAGCTAAATGGGCAATGAAATGGTTTAGTAAAGATAGATCTTTCGCTGAAAGATTGTTGGCATTTGCATGCGTTGAAGGTATCTTTTTTTCGGGTAGCTTTTGTGCTATTTTTTGGTTAAAAAAACGGGGTTTGTTACCTGGGCTTTGTTTTAGTAACGAACTTATAAGCCGCGACGAAGGTTTGCATTTAGAATTTGCAATTGAATTATTCAAAATGTTAAAACACAAACCTAATAAATCAGTGATTGAAGAAATTGTTAAAGATGCAGTTTCTATCGAAAAGAACTTTATAACAGACGCATTACCATGTAGTCTTATTGGTATGAATTCCGAAAAAATGTCGGAATATATCGAATACGTTGCAGATAGATTATTAAAACAAAGTGGTCACGATAAAATCTGGGGGACGAAAAACCCATTCGATTTTATGGAGAATATATCACTTGATGGTAAAACTAATTTTTTTGAAAAAAGAGTTGGTGATTATGGTAAGATTGATGAAGATTCAACTTCAATTGAATTTAACGAAGAATTTTAGTTCATAGTCATTGTTTTACCGTTACTACATTGACACGTCACGGTTTCCTCATTATTAAAAGCACCTGGTAATGCCTCATCTGGAACACCTGTTATATCAAAAGCACCTAACGATAACCCCGAATCCATTGGTGAAAATTGCGTTTCTGACATATCAGGTAATGGAGAAGGCATATTAGCCATTGGTGGTGGTACAACTTCTTGTTTTTTAAATAGAGATGGGGATGGAGATGGAGATGGAGTCTTAACAACCGGTTCTTCAACAATATCAGTTTCTTCAACTATAACAGCATCCTCTGGTATAATTTGTTCTGGCGATGGTGCTGGTGCTGGTCCTGATGGAGATGGGTCCATCATTGTAAAACCTTCACGTTTTATATTCATCATCCCCCATACAACCAAAAGAAATACCAATGTATGAAACATTAAACCTTTACCCGATGGGCATCCAGTTGGACTCGAAATCCATTTACCAAATATTCTACGTGTTATTCTGAAAGTGTCTGGGTTTGCTATTATAAAGAAAACCAAGGCAGACATAACTGATATCAAAAACTTTTGTTCCTGTTTTTTACCCTTACATCCACATCCACAATCGTTAAATAGCCAACTTTTTTTGTGACCTGTACAAGACATTTTTATTAATATACCCACAGAAAAAAATACACTTAAAGTTTTTGATCTTATATAATATACAAAAAAATGTCTAATAATATTCAAGTTTCCAACCAATTCGATCCATCGACGGTTCTCTTTAGTGCTCTGAAGAAAAACAAGAACGGTGGTAAATCCGTCGTTCTTACACGCGGTGATAAAAAGAAACTCTACTTACAACTCCCTTTCATGCGATCACCCTTTGGTCTGAGTGCATTCACAGATGAATCTACGAACAAAACTTCATATTCACTCGATTTATCATTTGATAACGATAACGATGAAGCACAGGAATTAGCGACCAAATTACGAGAATTGGACGAAATCATTCTTAATACGGTTGCAACTAATTCTAAAGACTGGCTAGGTAAAAAATATGATATTAATGTCATTCGCGAAGCTCTTTATAAACCGTTGGTTAGACAGGGTAAGGAAGGGTATGCAGATACACTGAAACTTAAAGTTCAAACAAATGCTTCCGGTGAATTTATATCAGAAGTTTACAATTCTGATCGCGAACAAATTAGTATGGACGATATTGAACGAGGACAAAAGTGTATGTGTATTGTTGAAATCGGTCAAGTTTGGTTTATTGATAATAAATTTGGTGTGAGTGTTCGATTATCTCAAGTGTTGTGTGGAGAATCCAATAAACTTCCAAAATTTGCTTTCCAAGGTTTAGACAATAACGACGATGAATACGTAGAGGAAATCATGAACGATCTTATCGATGAATAAAATATTTTATTACAATAGACCACAAGATGGAACGTGAACGCCATTTAAAAAATTTAAAAATTATATCTAAACTCGCAAAAAATAAAAATAATACAAATCAGAAAAAAAATTTAGGTAAAAATCTAATTAAAAGTATGCAGGGTATGGGATGTAACCCTGAAAAATTTTTATATTTACCAACTAATAAATCTATCTCACTTTCTATAGAAAACTCAAGCTCTTTAGGTACTAAGAAAATTGGTCAGGGTTCATTCGGCGATGTCTATATGGGATGTATAGATAAAGAGTGTAAAAAGAAAGTTGCTATAAAAATTGTTATGAATGAAGATATATCACACGAATATAAAACAGGTAAACGAATTTCTCTTTATGGTGGTATAAAATCTTACGCTATAGAAAAATGTAATAACATAACGTTTATGTATTCCGAATATGCAAACAATGGTACTTTAAAATCATTTTTGAAGAAAAATAAGGATAATATATTACCTATACATTTTAGAACAATAGTAACACAAGTTTTATACAATTTGTATAGAATACAAAAAAAGTACCCAACATTTAGACACAACGATTTACACGCAGATAATATACTTATAAATTCCACAAACCCATCTCGAGTTAAATTATTTAAGGTACATAACTCGACATTAAAAGTTCATGATATTGGGATACAGGCATTAATATCAGATTATGGTTTATCCACGATGAACGGTATTAAAAACCCTGAAGTAGATAACGACCCTAAACTATTCTATAAAACGAAATCGGGTATATTCAGGGGATCACACCCCATGTATGATGTACAATACTTTTTAAATGCTCTAAGACAGGAAATACGAATACTGGGTATAAGTAACGGAATTGAAGTAATTCAGTTCATAGAAAGACTATTACCATCAGAATATTTAGGTGTTAGATCCAATAAAATATTAGATTTCCGTCTTCGTGCTCAAGAAGAACATACAAAATTACCAACGTTTAAGCAAATATTTAACGATAGATACTTTTCACCGTATAAAAAAGTAGTTGTACCTATTGATATTAGTACAATTATAAAAAGAAAAGTAAATGTTGTTAAAATACCAATAGCGAGGAAGAAAACAATGAACGAAATAAAAAGGAACTTAGTGAGTAAAAATGTTAAAAAGGTAGCATTAAAACGACCTGGTATTAGAATTCAACCAAAACCAGCCCCTAAATCAGTACCTAAGGTTGTTATGACAAATAAAGGGTATATAAAAATAGGTACGCGTAAATGTCAATCTTATAGAAAACCAGAACTTATAAAAATAGCTAAAAATATGGGTATAAACACGGATGGTAAAACAATAAATAAAATATGCGAATCTATAAAATTAAAATATGTTAAATAAGTATATTAACATGATCGCTGTATTATTACTTCTATTGATAAATGCGTATATTCTTATAAACACCGGTAAGAAAACGGAAACTAAAATTAATACACCAGCAGCAGTAGGTGTAACTAAAACGGAGTGGACTGTTTACGGTACAAATTGGTGTGGATGGACTAAAAAACAATTGGCTTATTTAGAAAAGAAAGGAATACCTCACAAATTCATCGATTGCGAAAAAGGCAATTGCGATGGAATTGAAGCTTTTCCAGTTATGAAAAGTTCAGATGGCGAAGAAGTTGTAGGTTATAAAGAAATTTAAATACCACGAACAACCGCTATCGAGAGCGAAAGAATAAACGCATCAAGGAAGGTACTGATTGGTTTAAGCACGGTAACGTGCTTAACAAGCGATTTGTTCCACGCGAATCTGAGTACGAATGTACTGATAAGAATCGTGATAACAAAAACAAGAATTTCAGTCAAAACTTGGTTCATTTTTTTGGCGTTGGCAAGGTCTCTAATCATTTTTACTTATTAATAATATTTTTTTCTGTGATATTATTAATGAGGAATAAAACTAACAAAGGGCTTCCCCTGAGTGGTTCCGAACCAAAATATACCCAACGACTTTGGGGTCGCGCAATTGGTATAGACAATAACAATTGTTATGCTTATGCAGTTGGCGATTATGAAAGACACCGTATGCAAAAAAGTGTACCAGGTGAACGGGCTGGTATTCGGAATTTAAAACATACTTACACACACTGTAAAGGATTACCCCAACGCGTTATTGCAGATAACCCTAAAAAAATTTATAAGGTCGATGCAGAAACTAAATGTAAACCTAACCATTTCAAAATCATGATGTTTGTTGCACCCGGTGATAAGAAAAATTACTTTAGACAGGGTGATTTTCATTTTTACAAACAACACGGGTTTGTTGAATATAAAGTGAAAAGAGGAAACACGTATGAAAGCATAGCAAGGTTTTTTCAAGTTCCATTGAGTCGTGTTAAAAACTGTGGCGGTAAGTGTGTTGCCGGTAGAATATTAAAATTCAAGGCTAACGTTTTTAGTCACAAACGTGGTTGGGCGACTGGTCCGCTTTTAGTAGACGCTAAAGGTAAAGTAATAACAGACCCACGAAAAGCATCGAGAGCATACCCTGGGTTATCCTATAAGAAATACTGTAGTTCATTCTGCGTTAAGGATAGAGGGATCAAAGTCGGTCATACGCACCCCAAAGTCGTCAAGAATACTCGTTAAATCATCCTCGTGTTCGACAGCTAATAAAATATCCAATGCATCAAACATAAATTCATTATTCACACATACTGTATTCGAAGTCGATTCGTAATCATTGAATACAGTAATCTGTACCCTAAAATTAGAACCATCGAACACTTTTCGACATATGGGACATGTCACATTACCTTTACTTCTCCATTTTTCTAGACAATGTGAATGAAAAATGTGTCCACACCGAATAGCTTTACTATTTCTTGTCTGTCGAACTTCGTTCAAACATATGGCACATTGAGTCATTATCTAGAAGACTTAAAGAATTTTTTAATCGTATTATTACACGTTATCCTGTGTATTTTCATTATTCGTTCTTTGTTCCGCACCTTCACAAATTTTCTGTACTTGTTCGTGAAAATCGTATTCTTTTTCTATGAACTTTTTATCTTTATGGTCCCATTCATGTGTTGGAACATTAACAGTACCAAGTTCATCTTTAAACGAAGTCAAATTAGCACATTCACCGGGAAGTTCATCACTACCTTCCTCTAAAGACAATATAACCTCCGATCGTGATTTAAATTCTTTGATTTTGTCTCTATCTGTTTCAGATACACACGATTCTTCGAGTGTTCTCGTAAATTCGCTGGTTTCCTTCATATTCATACTTGTAGCTTCTTCAATTAAGGTATCGGGATCATAAGTTCCGCGTAAATCCCATATATTTTTTACTTGTTTGAATTTTGGTTCTAGTTTTCCCATTTCTTCTTTATATTTTTCTATGCGGTCTACAAAATCTTTACATTGACTCTCCATTTCCTCTGTTTTATCGATATCATCGAAAATCGATTTTAAATCGTCTAATTTATATTTTTTAATGACATGGTTTTTGGTCCCTGGTATAAGAGATGTAAATTGTACACATAACGATGATAATGTAGATAAAAAACATAAACCACCAGCTGCTATGGCGGCCATTATATAGTTTATCTAGATTTAAAAATAACGGGTGTATTTAAAAAATTAATAGATGTTTGGCATTTTGAGAAGGGCTTTATCACAAGAACCACATTGATCTTTTTGTTGCGCCTGGGATGGTTTCAAAAGTTCTGGACCCTTTTCTTGGAGAAGTTTGCGAAAAGAATAGTTATCTTCGTACTTGATACCATTCTCTTTCATGATATAGTTAGTGTAGAGTTGGTTAGATGTGTTCATAGTATAGCATCGACCATCGGCCATTCCCAATCTTTGAGACATTTTGTATATATTAGTATTACATTAGAAATTAATTTGTCTATTCTCGGTTGTCAATTTCCACGAATTGAACCCTAATTTTTTTGCATGTTTTATAAAACTTTCAATTTTGTGTCCTGAAATCTGATCGAATAATTCCTTCTTCGAATCTTCACATGGAGAAACTCGTACATCTTCAATGTCATTTATGGTCGTATTTATAATATTATAACCATAAGCTACCTCTTTTAACGTTTCTGCACCTGTTATTATAATCTTACCTGTACCAAAAATACTCGTTGTTATCTCTTTCATGTCATTTGCTGGTTTGAATTTAACTTTTACAGCCGAATACTTATCGGGTTCAAACGAAACTTTAAAAACATCCGCGTATTTACTAAAGTGTCGAGAAACCTTGAGAAGGTTTATTTTATAATTCAAACTAAAATTCGAGTTTATCATAACAACCTTAAACGTTTCAATAGGCGCAATAAAAGATGTATCTCCCATTATCAATTTGAATATATAAGAAAGTTGGTTTATAATTCGTTTACAATCCACTAAATCCGAACAGCCAGCAACTTGTATACTCCCATTCGGAAACAGTTTAATAGATTTTGTACTATACACGTCGCGATAAACCATGGTTATCTGATTATAAAAAGTTGTTTGTTTCTGTTCCCATACAAATCGACACTTAGAATTTACAATTTTAGAAAGATCAAGAACTTTTAATACACGGAAAGCGCGTTTAAACTTTTCAAGATCAATTTCTTTTTCAAATTTCGATACCATGGTTATAGTTGTAAGCTTAATCCATGACGGTCTTATATTTTTCTGTATATTATTACGAAATTCGTTTAGTGTAAGTATATAAGAAAACGTATTATTTGCAATAGATCTGAAATTATTATTATTATGGTTTAAACACGAAATCGTACTCATTTTTAATACTTAAAAAAAATATAATATAAAGCTAACTTAGGTTATATAAGTATGCCTTGTTTTAAGTGTAAAAAGAAAGGGATACCAATAAATTGTAAATATTGTAAATATGATTTCTGTTCTAGGTGTATTGTTCTCGAAGTACACGATTGCAAGGGTATAGAACAGAAAAAAGAAATTGAATTAACCCATTTAACTAAAAAACTTGAGTTTACGTCGGACAAGAAATTTGGATTGGTTTAAAGACTTTAAGCTAATTAATTTTATGACACACTTTGTAAAATTAGCTAGACAAATCATAAATTTAGATTACGGAACATCAAATATGATCGAAGTAAAATACGATAAGTATATAGAAGGTTTTGGGTACGAAACTTTCACGGAATATTTCCACACAAATATAATAGCACCAATCACAAAATTTGAACCTCATGCAAATACATCGATACGGTACGAAAAGTTTCTAGATACGTGTGTAGACAAAACTACAGAAACTAGACGTAGAATGGTTTCTGTACAATTGGAAAATGTTATGTTAGAAAATACCAATCCGTATTCACTTATACGTATTATGAATTGTGTTAAGATTCTAGACCCAAGCTTTATACCACCTTTAATTAACGTTTCGTGTGGTTGGCAAAAGCGTATGATGCGTGATTTTTGTTTAACAACTTTACAAAAAGTTATTCAAACATGTACTAGCGATATCAGACTCGAAAAAATGTTTAGAGTATTGCAATTAATAGAATCAGACACGTTATACTAATCAGTGTTGTCGATGGTGAAATCTCATTTTGTTTAACTTCCTTTTTAACGTAACTTTTATCAAAATCATCACGTTCACGTTTCGTCATCCCGTGGTCTATATTTCTTCCTGGAATGAGAGGTCTAGATAACGAACACTTATCTTCGCGGTACCCAAGTCTACCAACACCCATTGTAAGAACACCGCACGCTGGACTCACATATTCTTCTTCGGGTTCGTCTACTGGTGGTTTATGTTTTTTATAATCATTTTGTTTTCGGCTCGTACCAGGAGGGAAAAAATTTTCCTTGTCAGCAAATGGGTTTACATCACTCATGACTTTTTCATCATCAAGCATTAATTGACTCATGTTTATTAATACTACTCGAGATAATAAAATGTAATTGTATAATAAAATACTATCGTCATGTTTCCATTACCAGTATTAATTTCAATTGGTGTTGTACTTGCAATTTTAATAGGTCTTGGGTCGTACCAATTTTATTTCAAGGACTGGAATTCGTGCGATTGGGGAGTCGGATGCCCTACACCATCTACACCGTCAGCACCCACACCGTCTACACCTGCACCTGCACCATGTAACACAAACTACCGCATCAAGGGTGGTGAATGCGTTGAGTGTGATGAAGGGTACCTTAACCCAGCTGGTGACGACCCTGCGGAATATACAGACACGTACTGTAAACAGTGCGCTGAGAATTACCATGTATCTGGTAGAAAATGTGTTAAATGTGAAGACAAATACACACACCCAGCAGGCGATTTAGTTGCAAAGGGGAATACAGAGTGTAGTAAGTGTGGTCTAAATCATAGAGCAACCGGTGGAGGTAATTGCGTTACGTGCGACATAGGCGCGGGATCAGAGGGAGCTTATAATGACCCAGGTGATGATAGATTTAGTAAAACCGCAACATCTTGTATTGATTATTTATCAAGAGGTGTACCAAAAAAAGTCGAAAAATGTATAGGTCGTACATCAGCGTGTACCAAAAAAATGTACTGGCAAACCGAAAACGAATTCAAAGGGTCTTTCCCAGGTGGTTGGGACAATGATTTAAAGTGTGCATATAGCGAGGCAAATCATGGAAGCGATGAAGCTTGGAAAAAATCGTGTCCAGGAGGTGACCCAGCTACCGGAGAATACAGTTATGCAATTCCACAAGAATGGAAAGATATGAAAGATGCACAATAAAATTAAATCTCAGTCCATACTAAACATACCATGTCAGCTGCAGTTGCAGGAATAGCACTTCTTGTTATCTTACTTATCGTTGGATCTGGTGGTTACTATATGTATTCTCAAGCTTCTCCAGCTCCTGCCCCTTCCCTCGTTGATCTCCTTAATATACCATCGCCAGCGCCAGCGCCAGCGCCAGCACCTGCACCAGCGCCTGCTCCAAGTACCGAGACTTACAGAATTGAACCAGAGCCTTACACGTTGTACAAATAAACGTACTTTAATTTAATTTTAAATTACCAATATAATGATTATTTATAATGATTATATTGATAAATACCAGATTGTTTAAGAAATAGTTATTAAAACCCAATTTTGTTATTTTTACCAAACTTTTTACCGTATGTAGTCGTACTCACAGGTAAATCATTTGGTTGTGTTGGTGTATCTATATCGTGTATGTAACCCATATATTGAGACACACCGGATTGGATTTGTCCTATTGCAGTTTTTATAACAATACCGTTTATATGACGAACTTGTTCCTGAACATTAACATTATGATCACCTGAGTTGTTAATAAAAGCAACACGCATGATAGCATATAAATCGTTTTTGTTTTGGTAGTCAATAGCTACACCAGTTTTGTTTCTAAATTCACTTCGAATTGCACGCTGAAGAGTATTCATGTTAAACTCCGAAAAGAACAGGGTATTCAATGGAGTTGGACATTGTTTCAAAGAATTTATGTGAAGAGCGTCACACATTTAATATAGGCCTGGAAAAAAATTATTGGTAAATATAAATGATAGCATCAGCCGATTTTGAATTAGCGTACAGCACAAAACCATGCAATTACGAAAAACCAATATGTCAACCACCAGCTTGTTTTGTTGGTTCGTATGCACCAGTCGCCAAGGTAGGTGACCCAAAAGGTAAATTTTATGTAAATTCGTCGCTTCTTCAGCCCAATCGCTTGGCTGAAACTAAGGGACCAACAACTGTTCGAAGTGAAGATTTCACGTGCAAATAAAATAAACTATTTAAAAAATTCAGTATAAATAGAAATATATAATGAGGGTCATAAAACGTTCCGGTCGTGTTGAAGACGTAAAGTTTAACAAGGTCACCAACAGGATTTCCAAACTCACAAATGAACTTTCAGAAAGTGTAGACGTGTCAATGGTAGCACAACAAGTTTTCTCGTCCATGTATGATGAAATTAAAACTCACGAAATAGATACACTTTCTTCCGAAGTATGTATTGGTTTAATAACCAAAGACCCCGATTATGAAATTTTAGCAACCCGTATTGTTGCCAGTAACATTCAAAAACGTGCAGCAAACAATTTCCACATTGCCATGCGTAAACTCCATAAAGCAGGAATCATCACGCACGAAGTGCTCGAAGTTTCTGCGAAGGTTAAGGAAGATATCAAACACGAACGCGACTTTGATTTTGGATATTTTGGTCTAAAAACGTTAGAGAAAGGGTACCTCCAAAAGATTGATGGTGATATTATCGAAACACCACAGTATCTATACATGCGTGTTGCTATTGGTATTCACGGTCACGATATCGACCGCGTTCTTGAAACGTACGATGCATTATCTCGCGGATTATTCATTCACGCGACCCCAACTCTTTTTAATGCCGGTACACATAGACCACAAATGTCGTCTTGTTTTTTAATTGCAAATAAGGAAGACAGTATTGACGGTATTTACGATACCGTAAAAGAGTGTGCGCGTATAAGCAAATGGGCCGGTGGTATTGGATTACACGTACACGATGTACGTGCAAACAAATCACACATTCGAGGAACAAATGGTACGTCAGATGGTATTATCCCAATGTTACGTGTATATAATTCAACTGCAAGATACGTCAATCAGGCAGGTAGGAGAAAAGGGTCTATCGCGGTGTACCTTGAACCATGGCACGCCGATATAATGGATTTTCTCGAAATTCGTCTCAATCAGGGTGACGAAGAAGCGCGGTGTCGCGATCTCTTCTCAGCAATGTGGATTCCGGACTTATTCATGAAACGTGTAGAAACAAATGGGAAATGGTCTTTGTTTTGTCCGGATAAAGCAAAGGGTTTATCCGACGTTTATGGCAAAGAATTCGACGAACTTTACGAAAAGTACGAAAGTGAAGGACTTGCAACAAAAACAATACCAGCAGTAGAAGTTTGGAAATCTATTATCAAGTCACAAAGCGAAACGGGAACACCGTACATGCTTTATAAAGATGCGTGTAACGAAAAATCAAACCATAAACATATCGGTACAATTAAATCATCAAATCTGTGTACGGAAATTTTAGAGTATACCGATAAAGAAGAAACCGCCGTATGTAATCTTGCATCGATTGCTTTACCGAAATACGTTGATGTTGAAAAGAAAGAGTTTAATCATGAAGAATTACACCGTGTCACGAAAATGGTTACACGAAACCTCAATAAAGTTATCGATAAAAACTTTTACCCGACCGAAAACGGTATGCGTTCGAATATGCGTCACAGGCCAATAGGTATAGGTGTTCAGGGTCTCGCGGATGTATTCATATTACTTAGAATGACGTTTGGTTCAGAAGAATCAAGAAAACTGAATCGTGATATTTTCGAAACGATATACCACGCATCCCTAGAATCGTCGTGTGAACTCGCCGAGATGTACGGAACGTATGAAACGTTTAAAGGATCGCCGTTCAGTAAAGGTATTCTCCAATTCGATATGTGGGATCGTGATCCACAGTTCAGTGGTCGTTACGATTGGGATGCAATGCGTAAACTCGTTAAAAAGGGTACAAGAAATAGTCTCTTACTTGCACCCATGCCTACAGCCTCGACGTCCCAAATTTTGGGGAATAACGAGTGTTTTGAACCATATACAACAAACATTTATTTAAGACGAACCCTCGCGGGTGAATTTGTCGTTGTAAACAAACACTTGGTCGAAGATTTGAAAAAAATCGGACTCTGGTCCAAAGAAATGAAAGATCTCATGGTTAAGGCAAACGGATCCGTTCAAAACATTATTGACATCCCCGACGATCTCAAGGAACTCTATAAAACGGTATGGGAAATGAGTCAAAAAACAATCATCGATATGGCTGCAGATAGAGGCGTATATATAGACCAAAGTCAAAGTATGAACTTATTTGTCGAGAGTCCGACGGTTTCAAAACTTTCGTCTATGCACATGTACGCGTGGAAAACGGGTTTGAAAACAGGTATGTATTACCTTAGAAGTAAGGCAAAGGCGCGTCCGATCCAGTTTAGTTTAGAGGCCGAGTGTGCTATGTGTTC
>Ga0209404_10000805_pt1 | contig 23330 bp, 17 predicted proteins | sample TroAtlMetagenome_2_FD_187447 | JGI IMG/M metagenome (GOLD analysis project Ga0209404, IMG submission 187447) | Marine eukaryotic phytoplankton communities from Atlantic Ocean - Tropical Atlantic ANT8 Metagenome (SPAdes) (version 2) | ecosystem: Environmental > Aquatic > Marine > Oceanic...
AAAAAGTAAACATTCCGAATAACTACTTGTTGGTATTGCAATTACTGGCTGTGTAAGAGGCTTTAAAGTAAAAGTTGCATTCGTTGTAGGAATTCTCATTTTCTTTAAATCAACAAGAATAGAAAATGAGTTGACTGCTCCTGTAGTTCTTGTGCTGATATAAGGAGATGTTATTTTATTTTCAGGTCCACTATCAGTATTTACAGTATCAGCATAAGTAGTGGTAACATTATTTCCTCCAGAATCATATAATGCAAATTCTGCAGCAGGATTAACTAAATAACCGCTGCTTAGATTAAAAGTAAATATTGCATTTCCATTTCTATGGTATTGCCCCGTTGGAAAAATTTTCCATGACGGAAATATAGTCGCCCCTTTTCTATAAGATAAAGCATATGAAGTAGGAGACCCACTATTAGCTGTAATAGCATAATTAGCAGTACTAGTGCCATTTTGCATTGTTGTAGAATAATTAAATGTAATTGTGCCGTCCTCTGTTACGAAATCTGTTAATTCTAGTTCAAATATTTCATCGGATTCTGTAAATTGATTAATTTGCATTATTCCATCTAAAGCCACTACGTGCCCACTTGCATTATACGTTAATGTATTAAACTTAAAATAAATAGGCGAACTACGCTTTATTCTGCTGCCAGAAGGAGGAGTTATTAAACTATCACCACCGGTTACGTCCATATGGGTTGGCTGTTTTAATATAGAATATGTTCCAGAGGGAGAAGCTAAGCTTGCACTAGTTTTAAATTTTACATCCCCTCCAGTAGTTTTATTGCCTTTCTTAGTTATTGTTTCAACTGCAACCCCTGCGTTTTTAATAATGAATGTTTTAGTATATTCTGTAAGAGTATTCCTAGAAAATGTTAATGATTTTATTGAAGGATTAGCTGTACTATTACCTTTAAAATCAGGACTAAAAATAGTACTATAATGAGGTGATTGAGGTCCTTTACTAAAAACCTGTAGGCTTAATGTCCAAGTCACAGCATATGGTGGGGCTTTTTTAAAACCAAGTTGAAAATCACGTCTGCCTGTTTTATCTAGTTGTCCTCCAAACCCCCCAGCGACGGGTGTATAAGTTTCACTAGCTGGAGATAATGTCCAAGTAAATCTAGCTCCAGGATCACCAATAATTGTTAGTTTTCTATTTTGTGTTTTATCATCTATCGGGGAAGTGTCAACGATCCATGATTTTATTTGTTTTGGAGGTTTAGGAACAACCCGGGGGATCAAGTATACATTATAGTTATTATTAACCATAGGATCGCGCTCGCCACCTTTTGGAATAACTAGATACTCCTCTAATATAATAACTTTTTTATCAATTATCCCGTTTGCTTGGCTATATTGAGCATATACTTTAATATTGAAATTGTCTGTATATAATCTTGCACCTGTAAAATCTTGTACTTCAACCTCTTCCCCGTCATTCCTAGGGTATTTTGGGTATTGAGAAGTCGAGTAATCTTGGAATTTTATTGTTCTTCTATTTAATAATATTCTTTCAAATGATTTTCCTTCTGCTGACCAGTTTAATACACCAATGTCTCCTGTTGCCCATTCCTTATTTAATCTTTGCCTATGGTATTCATCGGTAGGGGTTACGGTATTTTGTAAATGAAGTGTTGATGTACCTCCTATTCCAGATTTCTTTTCTTCAACTTGTAAATGCCCTATTATAATATCAATATTAACACCCCCAGTTTTTGTTATCCCTTCCTCGCGCATAATACCGTCTGGCTTAATATGTGCTATTAATAAATCTTGCACATCACCAGGATTGTTTGTATCCTTAAAATATTCCGCCATTTCAGCAGTTGTTGGTGTCCTTAATACGCCCCAACGATTTGCTGAAGTCCAAAATTTATGTTTTGGGCTAGTAAATCTTTTAAAATCATTTTCAGTATCAAGTGAAAATGCACTATCAGGCTTTCTATAATATCCATCTACAAATTCTGCGTTTGATCTATTTTGACTTCCTGCAATTCGCGAAGGAGCCAATTTAAATTTATAACCATTTTTAGGTGTTATAGCAATAACCCATTTTTTATTATTTATCCAAGTAGTAGGGTCATGCGCTAAAATTAATGGCTTTGCCTCCCACATTCTTTTAGGATGCTTTTCAACTGATCCGAGTATATTAGTATGTTTCTCTCCTAATATATCAACATATTCTTTTAAAGCTATTTTTATAATATCCTTTTGGGGGTCTTCAATTTTAATACCTAAAATATTAAAAGTACCGCTATAAGTACAGGAACTAGCGTCTGTAACTGTAAAATCATATTCCCCTGGCGCTAAATTTGTAAAAGTATATGGCGCTGAAGTAACGTTTTGTCCATTTATAGTTACTGTTTTACTACCTGTTCCGCCTGTAGGCACAATAGTAACACTTCCGTCATTTAAATCTTCTCCGGTTTCATCAGAAACAGAATATGTAGCTGAAAGCACAGGTGGTTGAGTAACTTTAATAGTATCTGAAACTACAGTATTAGATGTAGTGTCTTTTGCATAAAAAGTATGTGAACCAGCGGTAGTACTTGTAAAAGCATGGGTTGCTGACGAGCCAGAGCTTGTATATGTTGAATTATCAGAAGAGTATGCATAATTACCACTTCCTCCAACGACTGTCATAGTAACAGTTGCATTGCCTCCAAAACAACTTATAGACGCAGCACTTAAACTAACCACTGATATAGCAGTAGCCCCAGTAACAACAGTGGCACTGTCAGTAAAAGTACATCCGTTTGCATCTGTTATTGTATAAGAATATGTTGCGTCTGGTAAATTAGCAAATGTATAAGGAGAAGAAGAATCAGTAACCCCATTACAAACAACAGAATAACCGCCCGCGCCACCACTTGGAACTACTGTTATTGCACCATCATTTTCACCAGCTGCGGATTCTTTTGTTACAGTTGCGGCCCCTCCAAGCTCGGAAGGTTCTATTATAGTTATTTCTCTAGTTTTTAATATTTGATTTTTTCCATCTCTAGCATAAATAGTATAATCTCCGCTAGTTATACCAACAAAAGTATATGTAGTTTCTGTAGACCCTACAAAATCTGTCCCATTAATAGAATATTCATATTCACCGCTTCCGCCCTCTACAGAAATAGTAATAGTTGTTTTGCCTCCATAGCAAGAAATAGTATCATATGTTACATTTGTTATTTTTATAGAACTTGTAGATTGTCCTTCATCAATTTCAATATCAACAGCGCTACCAATACCCTGCGAAGAAAAGTTTTTAAAATCAATGTTGCTTATATCTTTACTTTCTTGGTTTATATTTGCAAAATATTTATTTTCTTTATCTTTAAAAGTTGTTCTATTACCTATACTTTGATCTGTTTCTATTTCAATTGCTTCCCATCCAGCTGATCCTTCATAGCCTAAAGTTTTATATCTTTTAATTACAGACGGCTCATCATTTAAATTAAATCTTATTCTTGATGAAAATTGTTGCCCATAAAAATTATTTCTTTTACTGCTTGGATCATTATGACGGTAAAACCCACCATTATAAAATGAATAATAAGTATCGTTTAATGATATAGCACATTCAGGGGCATAAGATTTTCTTGTTATCCACCCATTAACATTCTCATCAAAGCATATAGTATCTAAGCCAGGGAACGTAACATTATAACACCCTATAGTATTATCATAAGAACCTATTACTGAATTAGTCTTTAATAATCTATCACTAAAGAAATTAGACATTCCTATTTCACTTATTACAGTAAGGCCATCTTGTGATAATCTTAATACAACACCTCTTGTTTTATCAACAAAATAAGCTCTAAAACCATAAGCAGCAAATGACTGCGGAAATAAAGAAATTCCATATTCGCCTGCGAAGGGAGCTAATGAGCCTAAAACATTATTACTTGCAACAATATTACTGGAGCCATCAGCGTTGTATAATTGATCTTTGTCGGCTAATATTTTTACTATTTTATCTTCACATAAAGCAATTAAATCACTATCTCTAGCATATAATTTTTGAATACTTCCGTAAGATGGTAATAAATCTTTTGTTATTACATTTGCAGTATTAAATTCATTTGTTTTATTAGTACTACTCCTAGAATTTATTATACCAGAATATATAAGGCCATTAAATTTATGTTCTTCTTTAAATGGCTCTGCTAAAGTTGTAGATGCTTTTACGCCACTATTTATATAAGGGGCATTGTAATCATCCCTTATTCTGTTAGACTCTACTCCATTCCCAAAACAAAATACATTAAACCAATCAAGAGTATTGGCCTTACCATGCTCAATTATTGGAAAAGCTTTTTCTGTTTCATAATACAGATTAAGCTCTACTTTATTATCTGCAGGCTCTGTTTCAAATATTGCTGCTTTTTCAGAAAAAGGTATTTTATTTGAATCTGCTTCTCCTAATATTTGGACTTCAAGTTTTTTATCCCTGTCTAACTTTTCGCCTTTTGTTAATCCTAAAGATGTTGTTAATCCGGTTCTTGTATTATGCTTTGCATCAGTAAATTTTATGTATCTTTGGTACAAGGTTTTATTGCTGAACCCCGCCTTTCTTGATTTTTTAAACCAAGTTTCTTTTACTTCCCCAATATGATATATAGTATCATGATTGCTAAATTTAATAAAAGCACCTACGTGAAAACTTTGTATAATTGATGGTTCAACTCTATAATTACATTCCTCAATTAAAAGATCATAATCTCCACCGTCTTTATGAGAAACAGTAAGACCAGGTCCACCACCTTCTCCGTTATCGCCTAGAACAATATATAAAGGATAATCTAAATGGGTCTCAGCATTGTCCCTAACCCTATCACCATCTCTGTTAATGCCTTTCTGCTTGAATTGACTATCCATTAAAAATGATTTTTTCATTACAAAATTATCCTCTCCTTTTATAGCAGTAGTAAAAGTAGTATTTCCTAATAACTTTACAAAAAATCTTCCATCAAATTCAACATTGCCAGGGCGTGTTTCTTCAGACCAAACTTGCATAACCACATTATTTTCCTCTAAAAACTTACCGTCAGCATCATATAATTCTTCAACTTCTTCTCCAAATTGTCCTTCAATTTGTATTCTTACTTCAATGGAACCATCAATATGCGTTTCAAACCCCCTTATCTCATAACGGTTTGTTTCGCTTTCCCCGGTTTTAAAAGATATATAATTGCCAGGTTTTAGGTATGTTTGTTTGTCAGCACTAACGTGTCCACCATCAATTTTTGAAATAAGAACAATTTCCCCACCACCCGTAGGGGTATGATTTGGTGATCTTGAAGGTTGGGTTGATCCCCCCTGCCCAAAAGCAGTATCAAATATTACTTTATCAAAAGATTCTTGGAGGGATTTTCTAGAACATACAAATTCAGGTGCTTCATTATAAATATCTAATATTTTATATCTATTATCATCTGATGTTATAGGATCATCACTACCATGCTTCTTTTTTAGTAATAGATAAGTATCCTCTGTAATTTTATTTCTATCAGAGGAAGAAAATGATACATAAACAAGACCAGTAGATTCATCTACGTAAAATCTGTCTGCCGCTATATTATAATACTCTGAAGAGGTATCTTTTACAAAAAACTTATAATGTGTTGCCCAAGCAGGTGGATTATTTTTTAAAGATATTTCAAATTGGTTTTTAACAGTAGAATTTTCTTTACCAACTTTAATACTACCTGAATCATTAGAAAGAACTGGAGATTGTCTATTATACTCATCCGTATATACTACACCAATTTGATAATTTCTATTTGATTTTATACTACGGTTATGTTCTGTTTCTCCACCTTTTAGTTTTATTGCAAATTCAGGATCTTCTAAAATATCATAATTTTGTACATAATTACCATATATAACCCTATTAGCTGTTATTTCTTGTGCTAGCGCTCGCCTAGGCACATTATCCCATTGCCTTAATAATTGATCATTAGGTAAAACAGCATGGATTTGTTCTTTTGTTATTTCGTAAACATCTGGAAAATCTAATTTTTTCTTATTTTGAAGAGTATATATATTCGAATTTTTTACTTCTTTAAATACAACATCAATTGATTCTACATCACTTCCCCCCAAATCAAAATCTTTTAAAATAATTTTTTTAAGTTCATTTAACATGCCATAATTAAGCCCAATCTGAGTATCATATTGATGCTCCCCAGGTATAAATGCAGGTACTGTAAAAGGAGATAAAGAAGAATACTCTCCGTCTTTATATTTCCATCTATAAGCAAATCTTACAAATGTTAATTCGTAAATAGGATCTCCCTCAATAAGTTGTAATTGCCATGCCTCAACCGCATCATTTATTTCATCATCCCCATCTATATCAAGAGCTTTTATATTTAATTTAATATAATTTGTATAATTAGTTGTAGAAGTTTTTTTCCATCCAGTTGTTTTTTCTTCACTTTTATTTGCTTCTATTTCAGAAACAACCGCTGTAACTTCACTTGAGGTTAACCCACTGTTGGTAATTAAAATCTTATCCCCTACTTTCCAAGTGGGTAATGGATCAACATTTGATAATATTATATCATCCCCCGCTTCTTTATCAAATAAATTAAATGTTTCTACTATTTCATTTACTCCCTCAATTTTAGTATCTTTAAGTAGTAAAGAAGGACTTTTCATAGGTGCTTTTTTAATAACAGAAATGTCATCTTCTATAAATGATCTTGTTTCAGTTACTATGCTACCGTCACCTCGCTTTTTCTCAAAAGAAATTTTAGTGTCTTCCCCCTCTTCAATATTTCCACTACTAAAATCTTTAATATTTATTCTTCTAGGTTGATTAAAATTATCTGTCCAAAATAATAATCCATCTATTATATTTATACCTGTTATAAGATTATCCTTTGAAAAATTTAATACTCCACTCGTTGTATATGAAAAAGAAATATCTATACCACCAAAATCACTATAATTATATTCTATATTTTTAAATGTTAATTCATTATCAGCATTTTTTAATATAGTAGTGTTTTTAGGTATAGATATTATTATTTCTTTACTGTCTATTGTTAAAACAATGTTATTCCCAACTAGTCCTTGCCCTTTTATAGCTGTTGGTATTGTTGTTCCTAGCAAATTATTTATATTTCCTTCTGCAAAATCATATAATATTAATTCACCGTCTGCATTCCCTCTGATTCCAATAGAGTTTAATACCCCATCATTGCTAGCTTTAGCATCAAAAATAATAGGTTTTGAGATACCGGTTTTTTCATCAAACTCATAAACAGCATCTGAAGTATCTGAAGTTAAAAACCAATACACTTTATCCTTCAATGTATAAGCATACGAGCCTATAACAGTTGCATTGCTAGCTGTTGGAATACTAGATAACAATTTATTACCTGGTAAATTTTCTACTGCTCCAACATCGGAACTCTCAGAGGACGAGATTTGTATGTTTAAAGCGTCAATGTATTCTCCATTTGGTATAAGCCTCTCATCCAGATCTTTATTCATTCGACCGGATAAGAAAGTGTGTTTTATTTCAGGCATCTAAGCTATTTTTTTATTTGTTTTGATTTAATGCGCATTGTTTGGATAATATCCGGAACACTTATTTTGGAAAGTCTTAATTTAGCTGATCTAATTGCAGCTCTTTTTTCTTTTTTAACTCTATTTATTTGATATTCAGGTATATTAGATTTAGCAGACATAACACCATAAGCAATACATTTATAAATAGCTTCTTCAGCAAATTTATGAACTTCCATATCATCATCATTATTCAAGCCATCTGTTACATATGTTATTACTATTAATTTATCTTTTAAGTCACTACTAAAACTTATTGTACCATTATCTTTATTTATAGTAAAAAATCCGTTTTTTGTAGCATAAGCAGGATTTAAGCCATAGCGCTTACCATAGTCTACGTTATATCCATATCCTTCTTCCAAAAAATTAATATTTGTATCTTTACCAGAAATGTCTTCTGATGTTGATGTTTTGAATCTATCTCTAGTTATTGATTGTGCCCCAGTCAATAAACCTCCATTACTATCATACAAATAATTACCAGCGGAATCTTGCAATACAGCAGTTGGTTCTAGTGATAAGTTACTTTCATGAATATAATATTTAATACCGGAATCATTTATAAAATACATTTCAACATAATCTACATAATCATGTGGCATTGGCAAGCTTAGAGAAGAAGGTAGTTCTACTTCTTGCATTTTAATATTGGCCAAGGTATCATAATTTAATTCCTGTATCCCTCTTTGTGCATGATAAGCAACTTCTGCTCTTTTAGTTTTTTTAATTATTTTATCATCCCCAACTTGTGAAATTATAAAATTACTAATTATATCAGCTAATTTTATAAACTGATATGAGCCTTTATTACCACCGTCATAGTATGCTTTATTTGTTTCTGTAGTTAGTGCCATTTATTATGATTTTTCTTGTGTTATTCTTTTCTGATCTAAACTTTCAGCTACTGTACTAATTTCAGGCTGTTTAATTACTAGACCAGCATAACTTAATATTTTATATACTAATACAGGCTCTTCGGATTCATGAAGATCATAATCGGTAGAAACCGTAGCATCATATAGTGCTGTACCGCTTATTTCTTGATACCTCCATTCTGCTATATTAGGAATTTTAACATATGAACAATCAACACTACTTGTAATTGTTGTAGGATATATTGATAAATCATCACCATTTCTAACAAACACAGGGCGTGTTGTATCTGGCTTGGTTAGAGGAGATGCATTAATATATAAAAATTGATTTTGATCCAATTCTTCAATTTCTGTGGCACTATTATAATATATAGTACCTATCCTATATAAATTTTCTGGTAATGCAAAAACATTACTTGCATATGAAAGTGTTGCTGTTGTTCTAAATAAACTTATTTTTTCTCTTATATTACTAATTATATTAGCGTATTCATTTGTAATTTCACCAGCTCGATTAAATTGACTAAGATCATAAAAATATTGTTCAAATATTTCTAGTTGAGCTTGATTCGCTAGAAGATTATACTCCTGAGGTGTCATATATCCTCGATTTTCTTTATTAAGAATAGCTTGGACTCTTTGATAAACTGTATCTACGCTAACCATATTATATTTTTTATTATAATGATAAAGCCGCATATAGCGGCCCTACCACTATATACAAACTATTTAAGTTTCTTTTCTATTGATTTAAAAATTTCAGTTCCTTCGTCTGTTCTCAAAAATGCTGCAAATGCAGAATATGGATTTTCATCAAAAGGTACTGTCATTAATTTCTTTTTATTGCTTGTCCAATAAAAATTCCGCTGTTCAGAATCTAGATTAATAACATTAGCCTCAACAGCTTTAATTGCTACGTTTCTAAGCTGAACATTGTCATCTTTAACAAGTTCTAAAAATAATTGTGGTTGTTCTTTAGCAAATAATAAAATATCTCTTTTTATTTGTGCACTCTTATAAGACGATACCTGAGAGCCCTGCTCAACCCGCAAAACGGCTTCAGCGTGGTCTACTGGTAATTCTTTTGCCATATTAAGAGCTTCTATCTCCATTTCAAGATCGACAAGATCATCTGTTGCTTCTGCAACTTCATCAACCTCATAATATGTTTGATTTTTTTGAGGATGATATAAAGATAAAAGTTTTTGTAGGCCTTGATTTACTTTCGGAACAAACAACATGCCATCTTTAAATACTATATGACTTAATGTTGATAATCCTTTTTGTTCGTCTACAAAAGGTGAGTTTTGATTAATTGCATATCTAAGTTCCCTAGATAAGCCTTGTGTCTCATCAAACCACATTAAAGGAGTCCTAGAATGATGCTTAGATGCTAATGTGAATGTTAAAGGAGTTTTATTTCCTTTTAGCATATAAGTTCTATTCTTTAATTCCCAACTACTTTTTTTAATTTTCTTAGGTGCTGATTTAACATCAATTTGTTCATCAGCAGTTTCAATACTTTGTTGTTTTTTCATGATATAATATAATATAATTTAACAAAAGTAAAGGGAGGAGCACCCAATTAGAGTGCCCCATCTTTACAAATAATATTAAGCTACCTGTGCAGCAGTCTTAAATAATACGAAGTTATTAGCTCCTTGAACACACAAACATCTTTCAGATAAGAAGTGTACATTCATTTCGTCAACATCAGATGTATAAACTCCACCTACAGATCCTGTGATCCAAGATTTCATTTTTCTATCATCAGCTTCTGAAGCTCTATACCTTACGTGAAGGAATGGTCTCTTGATATTTTTACCAAGTGATTGATCGTATACTGTTGAAGTACCAGCAGGTACAAGTACACCATCAATGTTTCCACCAAGTCCTCTTGTAGAAGCATCATTTAAGTATTTCCAATCAGTTTTATAGAAGTCATAAGAACCTCTTCTAAATCCGCTGAAACCTAGCGTTAATGCCATATCCTCACTGTTTTGGAATACTCCATAAGAAGTACCGCCAGCACCGTAAGAATTTTGAGCAGCTAACATGTCATCAATAGATAAAGCAGTAGCACGATTTAAGAACATCATATTTTCTTCAATAGCGCCTTGCTTATCTAGGTTTTTAAGAATTTCATCAAAATCACCTAATGCACTTCTTGCTCCCCCATCAGAGTTATCTAATGCGTTCTCTCCAGAGTTAAAGTTTTGATAAATATTACCTCTTGATTCGATAGCGGCAAAAAGACCTTCGGTACCTTTATAAGAAGCTCCAATTGCACCTGAACTACCAGCAGCAAGTTCACCTTCTACCAATCCCATTTCAAGATAATCTTCAAAACGGAGCCTTGTTTCATGCTCAGATTTTAGATACCAGAGATAACCAGAAGCACCATTCTCACTAGTAACTTCAACCCACCCAATTTGAGCAGTATCAGAACCAGAAATATTGTACTTATCTTTTATGATAATTGGTGAATTACTGAACTTCTGAAAACCAGCATCAATTGAGCCAGCCATTCCAGCAGATCCTTTAGCAAATTCAGAACCGTAGACAAATACTTTTACAGTTACAGAAGAACCTGAAGTAAGTCCTGCAGCTGTAAGTGTAGCGCCTCCGTATGCCAATACAGTAAATGTGTTAGTAGCTACCGCAGAAACGACACCTTTAACTACTTTATCAGCAGTCCAAACAACACCATCATTAGGATGGTTCCCTGCTTCAATAACAGCAACAGTTTGTCCTACTCTAATAGCGTGTCCGTTTTGTGTAATTACACCAGTTGATGTATTAGCACTTGCACCGCTGTATGCGATGTGTAATCTTCCTTGCTCTGACCAAATTATTTGATCTGAAGCAGAAGGAATTTCAGCTCCTACCATTCTTAGAAAAGAAGCTACAGATCTGTTTCCATATCTTTCTACTTCTTTTTCATAAACGTCAGGTAGGAATTGTTGCGCGAATGTACCTCCACCTGATGCAGCATCAAATGTAAGGTAGTTACCCGCGAAAAGCGTTTTTGTTGGGGATGGCGTTAATCCTGCTGGATACGATCCACCCGTTGCAAATAATCCCATTTGTTTTTAATTTTTATTTTTGTTAGTTTCTAAGTTTTATTCTCAATTTAGAACTATCCTCTCCACTAACAGCTCGAACTTTAAATCCAGAATCTGTTGTAATCGCTTCATGAGTACCACGCGGATTCATATCCACGTTTTTAGATTTAGCCATACTAGTTTTAATAGCATCAGCCCGACCTTGCTCATAAAAATGATTAGCAATAGCGTCTGCATTCATAGCTGTAAATAACGCTTTATGATAACCAGTCGCATCTGATATATTATCATCTTTATCAACAAATTTGTTTACAAGATTATTTATATCTGACTGTTTGTCTTTTACATTATTTTTGTCTTTTATATTAAATCTATATTTGCTTTCCCCTACTTTATATTCAAAACCTTTGAAATTTTCGGAAAACAAATTATTTGTTTTATTTTCAAATATAGATCTTCTTTTTTGAGCTATTTTTTGTGTTGATTCTTGTTCTTGGTTATATTTATTGAAGAACTCAACCGCCTCTTTTTGTTTAGGAGTTAACTTAGAGCTTAACTTAACCTCATCGTAATATCTACTCTTCAAACTAGTAAGATTTGATTTAGCTTCTGCAATCGCCTCTTTCATTCTTAATTTTTTTCTTTGAATATTTTTATCATCATCTTCTTCTTCATTATAAGAAAATGAGTCTTCAATTAAAAAATTAATTTCAGTATCGTTTAAATGAGGTTTTGTTTGTTTATAGTGTTCTTTTAAAAGATCTATATCCTCCAAATCCTCATAATTTTTGTTTAATTTAATGTAATCTTCAAGAGTTCCGCCTGTTTCTTTCATAAAATCTACTAATTTAGTAACATTTTCAGGGAGTTCCTCTTGATTATTATTTACACTTTCTGTTTCTTCTTTAAGCTTTTCTTCAGCTTCTTTTTCAGTATCTTCTTCACTTTCTGCCTTTTCATCAACTTTTTCTTCTTCCGCCTCTTCAACCTTTTCTAGTACTGGCTCTTCTTTTTGCTCTTCTTCATTTGAGGGCTCTTCTTTTTTGTCTTCTTGTTGTGTTTCTTCTTGTACGGCATCTTGATCTTTATTTATTTGTGATAAATCTACTTTAATAACGTTATCATCCCCTTCGTCCACAAGTTTTTTCATTGTTTTTGGAGTTGGTGGATTTTCTTGTTCTTTAGAAGTTTCTGCTTTAGCAGTTTCTTCTTTAGGAGTATCACCTTTGTTATCTAGTGTATTCTCCGTTTTAGTTGAGTCCTGTTCTTCAACTTTCTCAACTACTTCTTTTTCTTTTGACATAATAAAATATTATAAAATTAATAAAAATGTTATTTTGGCTCAAAAGCCTCCATATTAAATCCGCTACCCATTGTATCATTTCCAGCAGACTCAAATTGTTGCGATCCCCTTTTATCTTTCCTTTGTTCTATAAGTTCTGATTGTTGGCTCGCTTGTATTCTTGTTCTTTCATCTTTTCTGTCTTCTTTATATTTTTCTTTCTTATCAAGAACACTATTTTCTTTTTCTAAAGTCATTTGATTTAATTGAAATTCAAATTGCATTAATTCTTTCTTTAGTTCTTTTTCTTTTTGTAATTTTTGTAATTCTAACTGGCTCTCCATTTTTAATAGCTCAGATTTTTGATTAGTAATAGCAGCATTTTTTTCTACTTCCATTTTTGCAGCAACTTGTGTATTTTGAGAATTTGCATTAGCTTGAGCCTGTATATTAGCTTGTTGCTTTTGCATATCTGCCGCTTCCTTATTTTTCCTTCTTAATTTTAAAAGCTGGTTTGCTAATTTTAAATTTTTAACTTCTCTAATATCAATAGCATCTTCTAAAAATATTTGGTCCTTTGCTAGTGCTTGTTGAATATTATTTTCTAATAATTGTTTTTCTTCTTCATCGGGAGCTAATTCAATAAATATTCCAAAGTCATGTAAATGCAGTTTAGAGGCCTCCCCTAATGTTCCTACATTGAATCTGCCTAAAGAAGCTACAAAAGCGTCTCTTGTTGGTGCAAATTCAAGAACGTCGGAAATTCTTAAACTTACCGATTCTGCTGTTTTTGCTGTTAAATACAAACTAGATTGTAGTATATGCCTTGTAGCTGTATTTGAATTAGCCGCTGCTAATTTTTGCACCCCAACTAATGCATTTTTATCAGGGGTACTAGCATCTCTTGCTTCGTTTAATCCGGTAACATCTCTTATCATTTGTAGATAATAATTATAAGTATTTATTAAAGAGCCTATTTTATTATTACCACCGTTGGAAGTTAATTCTTGAATAGGAACTTTTCCATGGTTTAAATCCCCATCCTGTGTCATACTTCTGCCAATTACAGAACCGGTTTGGAAAAACATATTTAATGCTTCTTGCGGATTATAATTTGTACCATTACCTAAATCAATTTCTGCTAATCCATCTGCATCTAAATAAACTCCATCTGGAATCATTCTAGCAAGTACTTGTTGTAATTTTAAATGTGTTAATTGAATCATATCAGCAAAACTAGTTATTCTACTAACTAATGATTCGATTTTACCTTTATAAATTCTAGGAGAAACAATATTGTAATTTAACCAAGCTTTAGTCCCATCTGCTTTAGGTCTAATCATATTTTTTGATTTAGCCCATTTTAGTAATTTATTTTTACCTAAAATATAAACACCATCATATACTGTCTCTAAAGATCTCCCTTCTTTAATAAATAATTCACTTTCTTCTGGATTGAATTGATCACTTTTTTCAATAGCTTTTTCGCCTCCAGAAGCTGTTGTCTTAATTTTATAAACTTCATTATTAAAAGTTTTAAAATTAAAATATAATACTTGAATAGTATTGGCATCTAATACAGCATCCTCATTTATATATCTATTATGCGAAGCAGAGGTTTGTACGCCTTGCTGCGAAATTTCCTTTAATTCATCTTTTGTCATATAAGGAAACTCCTGCATCAAATCATTTATATTAACACTTTTAACTTCCCCAACATAATAAATATCATCAAAATAAGGCGAATCTGTATAAGAATAAACCATATTTGCTGGATCACAATATTCTATTTTAATACCTTGCGTTGTAGTAAAAGTATTTTTTACACATCCAATACCTAAGACAGTAAGATCATAATTTATTCTTTTTTTAGTTAAATCAAAATTATTATCTTCAAAAATATAATTAATAGCTTGTTCTTCAGCTATTTCCACAGATTGTTTATAATCTAATTGCATGTGAAGAGCGAGATCTTCTGGGGTATCTGGAATTGCATCAGGATCATTAGCTAGTGTATTAACACCTAAGGTATTTTGTATATTTCCAGCAAAGTCTTTTATTGCCATATCTCTTAATAGAGATTCTACATATTGAGTTCTTTCTGCTATTGATGAAGGGTCTTGCGAAAATGCTTTAATATCATAAAGCCTATCTGACATACCATTAACTACTATATCTACAAATTTAGGAATAATAGGAACAGGCTTCCAGTCTAAATTTAAATAAGATAAATCCCCATTTATAGATAATTCATCTTTATATTTTTTTACAGATTGTTCGCCTCTTGCGTATAATCTTAATCTATGATATTCATCCCTATTAGAATAAAATCTAGTTGATCCAGAATCTCTTTTGAACCACTCATGCTCAATAGCACGAGCTACTTTCAAACCGTATTCTTGACTCGCTTTTTCTTGGTCACTAGCTATTTGACTAGGAAAAGAACTTTTTAATATTGTTTCTGCCATGCTATCTAATTATTTGCGAATGCACTCCTTTATTGTTAAATTTTGAAATTTTAAGATCTAATGTGGGTTTTTCATATTTTGGTCTAGGGTGATATAAATGTCTATTGCAAGCCATAATGGCTAAACCGGAACTAATCGAAGCATCATATTTTGTTCTTTTATTTATATCGAATCTTGCCCAATCATTAAGTGTTTTATTGAAATATATATTTCCAGCCCCATCATTTTGTAGGCCAACATGCTTTTCTATATATGTCTCTATTGCAGCTGCGTGGGCTTGTTTTACATCTTCTGATGTATTTGGTATTCCTCCAATTTCTTTTTCTGTAACAGATAATTTATTACTTAACTTATCAGGGCGATTCATTGAGAACCCTCTATACCCTCTCCTCTTTAAATAATATAATAATCTAGGTTTATTATTCTCAGCTAAAATTGGCATTGCATAATAAGCTAAAGCCATTAAGACATCTTCAAAAAATATTTCAGCTGTTTGTGGCCTAGCTATATATTCTAAAAAGAATGTATTTGGTGGAACATTCTCCATAGAGAATTTTGTTAATCCGTGTAAAGCCCCTTTAGAGCCAATACCGTCAGTAGTACCTGATATATCATATGAGTCACATCCAAAAGCGCCCATATGCTCATTACCTGGATACCTTATACCATTTTTTACTATAATATTATTTTGTAAAGCAGACTCAGGTGTCCATGCAATTAAAAATCTACCGTTCTGAGATGGATGAAAAATAACCCTTGTGTCTTTTATTCCATTCTCCCAAACAAAAGAACCTTTTGTTATTATTCCTTTTCTAATAAGATCTTCATTCCAATCTATTTGTTCATATATTTTTGTTAAATTGAATATGCTATTATTAGCCTCATCCCTAAATGCGTGCTCTTCTGTTCTTGGGAATTGTCTATAATATTCATTTAAACCATCAGAATCGTGTTTTAATCCCTCAACTTCATTTTCCCAAAACTCTATAACCCCGGTGTCAATAAATTCTTCATCGTTTCCAAGCGTCGGTTTTTCCGGCGTATTAAAGACAGGGTGTCCATAAGAATCAATGTATCCTTCGTAATTCCATTCCATAGGTACGAACAAACTATATAGTCCCGTGCTAGTTTGTCCATTACGATTTCTTTTTGTGACGTCTGAATCATTATATAGTTTTTTAAAATTATCGCCTCCTTTATCAAGTGCATTAGAAGTAGACCCCATCATACACTTTCCAATTATTTTTCTTCCTAATCTTAACGTCGTTTTCGTAACCCGCCAGTTGTTGAGGATGTTGTCGGGCCTCTCCCATTTGCCGGATTCGTCGTGGGCAAGGAGTTGTAACTTCTCCCCATCGTAGGAGTTGTCCCCGGTGTTCTTCCAATCGATGGTTGTATCCAACCCCTGGAGTTCCTTTTCAAGGGCTGTACTAGTTTCCAATTTCTTTCTGGTAAGTTTCGAGGCAGGGACTCTATACGCGAGTTCCGTCTTGGGGCGGTCCATACCGTCCTGGATCGGTTTGAAAAAGAAGGGATAGTTAACTGATATTGGTACCACTTTGTCAGTAAACATTTTCTTCGCATCAGCTCCAGTTTTAGATAATATTCCATATCGTGAATCAGAGGATATAGTGGCCTGGTGTACCAGTTCTGATGATGCCATGAAAGAAAATCCCGATCTACGGTTCTTAAGGTAGCACATTCCGTAACACCTAATATCGGATTTACACGCTTCCCAAAAAATAAAGAAAAGTCTGTTTGCTTCTCGAAAGTCTGGCTTCCCAACATCAATCTTGGTCCACTGCAAGTACATATAGTGAGAACCAGTGATATAAGTAGGAACGCCTTTATTATAAAACCAAAAACCTTCTTCACGTTTTTTAAACTCATCATTAATATAATCATACCATTTATTTTTAAAAGTTTCCGGATAACCTTCCCAATCAAAAATAGTTCGTATTCTATCTAATTCTTTTGGGTGTTCTTTTGGTACCCATTTATTATTTGTATTAACTATATTTTTAGGGGCAAGTGGAAGTGCAACTGGTAAATTTTGAATTTCTACTATTTCTCCAATTTGGCCAGTTTTGCTAATAACAATAATATCGTGCTCTTTATTATATCCGTATTCCCATTTTTTTTGTTTATTAAGCCTCTTTATAATATTTTGTCTAATTGGGGTAATTGTTTTTACAAGATTTTGCTCGTACATTATTTAGATCTTTTTTCAGCAAACCCGCTAAAAGCTTGCTTATTTTCTACAGGCTTATCTTCCATCAAATTTTTTTCATTTTCAATACGAGATAATATTTCAAACGCATCAAATATTGCCAATTTTTTTGTAGCAGCAGCGTTTTTTAATCTATCTGCAGCTAATTCATCATCTTTATCTTCAACAATAATTTCTTCTTCTGCTACTTTTATTAATTCCTCTACTGCTTTATACCCAGCTTGGATTATATTCGACTTCATCTTTTTTGTGTTCATATTTAATTGAAATTGAATTTATAGGTACTCTATAAAGTCTTTGGTCTCCAATAACAAACTCATACTCACTATTTGGAGTAAAACCTATTAAATCATTAGCTTTAAGTCCAAAGCTCCTTAAATCATCCCCTAAGTACTTTAAAACGCCTGTTAAGGGCTTTTCTTTATCTGTAGTGTACTTATTTTTATTTTTTATTGGTTTTACAAAGCAAAATCCGTCTGTAGGCATCCAATCATTTTTATTCTTATATAAAAATATTTGATCATAATAACAAAAGTATAAATCTTCTTTAAAATAACTCTTACTATTTTTTTCCTCTCCCCTAACATTATAATATCTCCTAAAAATATTATGATGAATAATTACTTCGTCTCCAACATTTATATTATTAATATTATCAATCATAGGGGTTGCAATAACCTCTCCAAATCTATTAACAAATTTGTGATCTTCTATTGATGTATTTAATATTAATTCTTTGTCTTGTATCTTAATCTTGTTATTATATCTACCATTAATTGGCTTTATAATATAACAATGAATATTTTTCATTAATAGTCTAGATTAAATTCTACTGCAACTGCCATGTTTTTATTAAAATGTTTCCAAGGAAGAATTTCGCTATTTTTTTCAATAAATATTTTATATTCTCCTTTTTCCTCCATTATTTGAGAAATTTTATGTCCCCCAAATACTTCTTGCCCTACAGCATAATGCATTGCATCGTTTTTATAATCTCTTCCAATGCTTATCTTACGTATTAGATTCATTTTTACTATTTTTTATAGACCCATCTTTAATATCTATAGAAACATCCCCATATTCTTTTTGTAGTTGTTTCTTTTTAACCTCCATTTCGTTATTTACATCAACTAATTGGCCCATTAAAATTGCTTTTTGATATTCAAGAACACCTATACTTGTTGTTATTGAATTTATTTTAGAATTAAGATCTTGTACTTCTTTTAATTCTTCTTTATTTATTTTTTTGCTCATTTTATTTAATTTTATTTAATTTATTTAACTTATTGAATATAATTACCTTAGTTCTTTTATTACATATATTATTATTATTATAAGAAATATTCCTCCAATTAATAATCCTTTTAAAATTGTTGAATCCATAACTTGTATTATTAGGATATAATTTTATTACTGTTATTTATTTTGGTATTATAAGGTATTTTTTTATTTAACCATTCTTGTCTTTTTTGACAACCACAACCTTCTGTTTTTTTTATACCAACTAATCCTGTAAGTGCTGCTACTGTATCCCCTAGCCCCTTATGATTTTTCATTTTTACGTATTTCGCTCTGTATAAGTTAAATTACCATTTAATGAAACTCTTTTTTCGCCTGAAGATTCTCCAGGTTTATGCATAACATCTCCTCCAAAAAATACAGTTTCTCCTAACTTCGGATAATAACTTTCAGGGTTATTCTCAGTATCATAAAATATTATATGATCACCTTCAGATAATTCTAAATAAGTTGTTACTGCATAATTAGCAGTTTCATGCTGATGAGGAGGATTATCAATCCAGTCTTCATTTGGCTGATAAAGATACCAAGATTCAAAAAGAAATAAGTCTTTTCCCTCTATCCCTTCTTTATTAATGTGCTCATTGAAAGGAGTACAGATATATTTTTCCCATTCAAGATGTAGCTTTCTGTTTCTTAAATCATTTTGATATCCAGGTCCTTTACTTTTAGGATCCATTTCAATAGGAGTATAAAAAGAATTAAAATTATTAGAATTATATATGTCCATGTAATAATCATGTACACTATAATTATTTTGTAACAATTTTTCTATTAATACATTATCTTTATTATCTAAAGTAAATATTTTATTTCCTGCTATATTGTGTTCTTTTATCATTTTACGTAAACTTCTTTCAATTGACTTGTGTAACTACCAGAACATGCTGTAAATTGCTGAAACAGCCTTGTAGTAGTATTTAGTGTACCGTGGAATTCTACAGTAAATCCAGTGCCTACCTGATCAGAGTACCTATTAGGGTAATTACTACATGCTCCATTTAATTCAGTTGATGTACCCTGTAGCTGAGTTCTGCTACTCGTTGTGCTTGTCCAATAAGGCCCACAAACAACACTACCACTATCACTAACATAATAGACCACTATTCTAACTTTTGTTATACTAAAATCACTAACAAAAGTAGAATTTAAATCAAGATAACTTTTTCCGGAATCTCCACCACAGCCTAAACTATTTGCCTGTGCATGCGTAGCGCTATTAGCGTTTAACAGTGCTGTGCCACTACCTCCACCTGCTGCCATATTACTACCACCAGTACCGTTGCCACCAGATAAAAGAGTGCTATATACCGAATTGCTAAGATTAACATTTATCCAACCACCCCCAGCATCCATTTTTATATATGCCTCGTAAGCGCCTGAGCCTCCGTTTATCCAGTAATTGCCCGATGTTGTTATCCCCGCAGTGTATAAAGCTGTACCTGAGGCGGCTGGATTGCCTTCTGTCCCTAATGCCGATCCAAAAGCCCCAGAAAGTAATGATTGTCCAAACATATTATGATGCTATTTGTGAAATTGTATACCAAAATTCTGTTGCGCCTACGCAAGTTACTTGTACAAAGTTTTTCTTAGAAGAAGTATCATCGTAATCTCCTGATATTTTATTAAATGTACCGGAAGCTCCACCAACATTAAAAGCTAAAGTTCTGCTACCACCAGAGCCTGTTATAACTATTGCTTTAGTAACACCAATTACAGGGTTAGTAATATTTATAGTCATATTAGCATTGGGCGTTAATGTGAATACTTGTGCTGAGGTATAATCTAATACTACAGGGGAAGCCATTGTTAAAGCTGCTGCTGTAGTAAATTCATTACCCGCTTTAGCACTAGTCACACTATCATTAGCTAGTTTAGCTGTAGTTACATTAACATCAACTATATTAGCAGTTACTACCGCATCATCCGCTAATTTAGCAGCTGTTACAGCATCCGCAACTATTTTTGAAGTTGTTACAGCATCATCGTTTAGTACGTTACTTGTTACTTTAGTTAAAGCCATTTTTTTATTTTATTAATTATTTTTTAGATCCCATTGTTGAGTTTCTTCATTCCATACATATTGTTGGCCATCATCTGGATATGTTACGGGAGCTTCCCATAAACACGTATCAGAATTTAATATCCAACTATCAAAAGGTTTAGGCGGTATAAAAGCATCTCTTGCAGAGTCATAAGAAAAACCAATCCCTGCATATTGTTTTCTAAAGTTTCCATTATATGAAGTTTGAATCCAATTCGCAGAACCAAAAAGAGAATTTAAAAATTCTATACCTTTAGATTCTTTTTCTATTCCATTTTCAAGTAAAACAAAATTATCTATAACAATAACTTGTTCTACTATATTATCTGAATTTACTTTTGCAAAGTGTGCCATAATTTATGCTGTATAAGAACCTGAACCTGTAAATTTTAATATTGTGTCACTTCCTGTGGTTGTTACTGCCGGACTACCTGATGTAGTTCCTGAATATGATGATGTAGGTATTCTTAAAATTATTACTCCTGAGCTTCCGTTTCCTCCCCGCGCCTCGGAACCTCCAGAGCTTCTAGAGCCTCCACCTCCACCTGACCCTGTGTTTACAGTTGCATCTCCACCATTTACAAAATTGTTTACACCGTGTTGGCTTACTCCACCGTTTCCACCAGCATTAGTTCCTACCGCATGACCTTGTCCAGTATGTGACCCATTATCCACAAAATCACAAGCACCGCCACCACCGCCTCCAGCGTAGTTAACAGCACCTCCTGTTATAGAATTTGAAGCTGCCGCTCCTCCTTTCCCGTCGTTTGAACTATTATGTGATCCTCCCGATTGCCCAGCTCCTCCGGCGCCACCACCGCCCCCACCAACATCTGATGGATTCGAACCTGCTCCTCCGTCATTTCCTTGTGATGGTGTTGTAGAAGGTGTATTTCCTGAACCAGCTGTTTGAGCTCCTTGACCCCCTGCCCCTGAACCTCCGTTTGCACCTGCTCCTGTCCCATTTCTTGCACCACCACCGCCGGATGATGTGATTGTAGTTATGTCTGCACCAGATAAAATTGAGTTACCACCGCTTGAAGCTATCCCCGCAGTTTCATTAGCAAGACCTGCTCCACCACCTCCTATTGTAACAGTATAAGTGGTTGAAGATGATAAAGATATTTTTGTACCTCCATAATTTGTTAAATAACCTCCAGCACCTCCGCCACCGCCGCCAGATGATGAACTACCTGCTCCTCCACCCCCTGCTGCTACAAGGTACTCAATGTCATAGGTACCTGCTGTTTGAAAAAATCTATGATTTAATCCCATTATGGAGTTGTGTCTGTTGCCCAAGTTGCACAATTATAATAAAAAACTGGAGTTGTTGAATCTTCGCTTACACATACAACTTGAATTATTTGATTAGAAGATGACCCATCATAATCTACTCCGCCAACCTTTCTCATAGCCGCAGTTCCTGAAGAAGTTGCATCAAATGTAAGGGTGTGGTTTCCGGAAAGTATTATATCAATAGTTTGCCCTACTTTAAAATTTATAAAAGTTCCAGTATGATTCCCCCCTAAAGTAAACGTATGAACAGCACCTAAACTCCAATCAATATTAAAAGCACCTGAAGTTGTACCTATTGCATTTATAGCTGTATATCTATTTTCTAATTTGGCGTGTGTTATTGAGTTATCTGCAAGCGCATTACCAACTGTTATAGTACTAAACGCCATAACCTCAATGGTATAACCATTTTGTGGGGCCGTAGAAAAAGTTAAAGTTGTACCTGATATACTATAGGTTGATTTTTCTTGATAAACACCTTGTATAAAAACAAATGTTTTAGTTTCATTATCAATACTTGCAGATAATGTAAATGCTGTAGCTGACCCATCACCTGTAAAATTATTTTGATTTAGTGATGAAGTATCAACAGCTTCCATATGAATAACTTCTATAACAGTACCGTTCGGGGGTGCGGTTGAAAACGTTAATGTGCTGCCAGAAGTTGAATAGCTATCTTTACTTTGATATACACCATCTAAATATACCTGTGTAGCATTTTCATTTGAAATGCTCATAGTGAGTACATATGCTGTAGTTGAACCATTACCAGTAAAATTATCTCTTGCAATAACACCACTAACAGCAACTATATGTATAAGTTCTACAGATACGCTATTGGCAGGGGCAGTGGACATTGTTACAGTACTACCACTTGTTGTATAGTTATCTTTAGATTGATAAACGCCATCTAAATATACTTGTACATTATTTTCACTTACAATTGCAGTTGAAGTATTGAATGTAACGTCTGATCCATCTCCAGTGTATACATTTTTTTCTACAGTTACAGTTCCCCCACCACCGCCACCACTACCGGCAATTGCTCCCCACGCCGGGGTTGAACCAGTATAACCTTCAAACTCATTGGTTGTCGTGTTATAACGGAACATACCAACAGCAGCTGATCCAGGCCTTTGGGCTGTTGTACCATTAGGAATAGTTACGGTCCTTCCGGCAGAAAATGT
>Ga0209404_10000806_pt1 | contig 23313 bp, 23 predicted proteins | sample TroAtlMetagenome_2_FD_187447 | JGI IMG/M metagenome (GOLD analysis project Ga0209404, IMG submission 187447) | Marine eukaryotic phytoplankton communities from Atlantic Ocean - Tropical Atlantic ANT8 Metagenome (SPAdes) (version 2) | ecosystem: Environmental > Aquatic > Marine > Oceanic...
CGCTCAAAACACCGTATCGATTGACCCATCGTGACCGCTCAGAGTACAAAACCCGTTCCAGCGTGAAGGCCGTGTGCAAATCGGTCACGATCCCCGGAATGACCGGTCACGTTCACCGGAATACGCAAGAGCGTTTCGGGTTCTTACTCCGGCCCCAAATACTTCCTTCGTGGCCAGGCTCGTCTAATGAGGCGAGATAACGCTTGGATGATTGCCCCGAACAACGGGCTTACCCTGCATGGCTACACCTCGGGTGTTGAGTGGGCTGACAAAGCAGATGAGCAGGCATACTTCGAAGGCTTGCACATGGATGAGCTGAGAGAGCAATCGCTCGAGCCCTTTTCGGTGGTTCTGTCTAGATCGCTCGAGATCTCAGTATCGGAAGCCGAACAGCTGGTTGACGCTGAAATCACTGTTAATGCGTCTGATGAAGGGCTGATCTACGGCCACATGATCGACGTAGAAGGGTACGCATCACCTCAACTGGCGAGACGGTTGCTAGATAGGTTCGGGACACTGCAGATTGCTCTTGGTCCGAACTTCTATGACCAGGTAAGAGCGGAGTATGACTGAACGCGAACGATCGCGTTGATGTGAGGGAGGGCGCACTGCAGGTAAAACTGCGGTGCGCCCGAAGCCACAGGGGGCGGCTTAGCCGTTTACTGCATCCTTCAGGCCTTTACCTGCTTTGAACGCAGGCAGCTTGGCGGCCGCGATCTGGATGCTCTCACCAGTCTGGGGGTTACGGCCGGCGCGGGCCTCGCGCTTACGGACTTCGAAGGTGCCGAAGTTAACCAAGCTTACAGACTCGCCTTTGGCCAGCGCGCCGGTGATGCTTTCAGTGATAGCAAAAAGTGCACGATCGGCAGCAGCTTGGCTGATGTCTGCGGTCTCGGCGATCTTCTTCACCAGATCAGTTTTGTTCATTTGTTACTCCCTAGGATGGATATGCGCCCACGATTGGACGCTTGTTTCTAGCGCCGATTTAAGCGCCGATAAAAATTACCTTCATGACCACAGCCAGGCAGAAGCCTGCAGATCCGCATACGGCTGGGAAAAGCAGTGACGGCCAGCGAGCACGCACACCAAAAAAGACGAACCCGTGCGGTACGAGTAGCAGCAGTACCGTCGATGTAATTCGGGCGGGATGCATGCCCTCTCCACTGAACAGTAGACCCGGCAGGGAGGTTGCAAGCAGGTACATCAGGACAGCGTAGGTGACAAAGCGCCAAGTGGGCATGCCCAAAATCACGTTCTTGATCATGGTGTCTCCTATGCAGCGCGTAGCTTGCAGAGCTCTTCAATTTGGTTGCTGGCGTTCATCAGTCCGAATTTATCAGCCTCGTTGAGGTAATGCATTCCAAGTTGCCCCACTTTCTGGAGGGCCTGCTGGAACAACCGGCGAACCCGAGCCTCTGGTAGGACCTTGTCATCGAGCTGCGTGGGCGCCGGGATTACCGCCCCATTATGATAGATCCGAAGTACCCAGTGCTTGGGTTGAAACCCAGCTTCTACCTGGTACTTGCTACTGAGCTCGTCTGTGAGGATCTCGGCCAGGCCACCGAAGACAAGCTTCAGGGGAAGTGCCGAGAGTTGGTAGCAACATTGCTGATTCATAGGTCCTCCATGTCAATGCTCAGACCATAACGTGTGATCTCGAAAAATCATCACCGCGTGAATTTTTTCATCAACAGGGCAGCGGGGCCTTGATCTGGGGGAAAGGGGTCGCATATCTCAGGGTATGGCCAAGATCCTTACACTCAACGCAAGAACCAACCTCCTGCTGCAGATCACGCAGGACTACTTCAGCATGACTGACTGTCAGCTTTTCGAAGACATTCAGAAGATGCACGCGAAGCTGGTGTCGGTATTGGCTCGAAAGGGAATTGAATACGACGACCTAAGTGGCGCGCTGGTGCCGCGCACTGATAAAAATGAAGCCGCATTCTTCTTTGATCCTGAGCGGTCAGCGATTCAATCGCTTCCGGGTCTAGAGTGTGCAGAGCTTCTCTTCGGGCTGTTGGACAGAAGGTCATCTCACAGTGTTCTGGTGGGGGAAGTTTTTAAGGGTATCCGGAATTGAGTGTGGGTAGTGCGTTCTGTCACCGATCACCCAATTCCGGCCTCCATGTTGAAAGGTTAGGAAAAGTAACCTTTCTCTAGCAGATCGCAGAGAGTGGGGATGTGTGGACCGTACTCTATAGTGCTGGTCTCCTCCCCCAAATCTGGCGAACAGAAGCGTAACCAAGTGTTATCTGGGGTTTGTTTCTTGGGTTTATGGCCTCTCAGCTTTGTGGTCGGCTTTCTTGCTTGCTTCTCATAGATCAGACGCGCCCGCATGACCTCAAAGCTGTATCCGCGTCCCATTCTATTGATGTCCTTTGCTAACCGGTTCGTAGACTCAGTATAGGCATTTGTGACTTGATGGTCGTAGAAGTTAAATACTTCATCCCACCAGTTCGTGAGTGCAGTTCTGGATGCATCAAAAGCAGATTCGATCTCGGAGGGAAGGGATCTCATCCAGGCCCGTGCAAACTCCTGAGCTTCAGTCTTGCTATTGCAGGTATAGATTTCGTGGAAGCTTTCTTTGGCACGATAGGCTAGTTCTAACTCCGGGTGTAACTCGAACCAGCACAGCATCTTTTCCCGCTGCTCAGGCAATAAATTGTGCTCCCTTTCAAGCAGGATGAACCTGTCGTCTTTCAGCTTGAGCCGTTGTCGCGTATTCAGCTCCTTACGGATTCGCTTACGGACACTTTCCAAAGCTTCATTTGCCATACGGACGACATGCCATCGATCCACAACGATATCTCGCCCGGGAAGTTGGGCGTTTACCACATCCTTGTAGGTACGCCACATATCCATCGTTACAACCTTGACCTTATGCTTGTCCGGCATGGACTTGAAGTAGGCCATCAGGTCAGTTTTCCGACGGTTCGGCAATAGATCAAATACCGCAAGCTCGTTTACATTGGTGATCATGCATCGGTACTCACCAATGATCTTCAGTTCATCGATACCCAAGAATTCTGGAGTTTCAAACTTAACCTCTTTTTCGAGCCGGCCAACATAATCTTCGAAAATGTTTTTGATAGTCTTTTCGTCAATGCCGGTTTCACGGGCGAGCAGAGCAAAAGTCTTAGTCATACACTCCTGCTCGATGTATTTCACGAAGCGAGTCGATGCCTTCCGTTTAGGGTCAATATCCGGCAGGTTCGAGAAGAATGTTTTGCCGCACCCCTTACACCTAAAACGCGCACGGTCTACCCGCAAGAGAACGGGTTTACCGTGCATAGGGATGTGTATGTAGTGTTGCTGCTGAGACCCATGTCGGTACGGAGTCCCAGTTTGACAATGAGGACAACATCCCGGAATCCCTTGGCCATCAACCTCAATGATGTAGTGATCGCCCTGGTCTATGAGATTGCTCGTCTGAAGCGTATCGAGATTCAGTAGGTCAAATTGGCGCATACGTCAGGCCTTTTTCTTCACCAATCGTCCCGTGGTGTTATCCATGCGGTAATGGATTATGCTGCCATCAATGATCCGTTTAACGACTTCTCGTGCGGTATCCAAAGGAACTGAAAACCACTCTTTAGGGTGATAGGCTTTCCCGTCTTTCCCGATCAGCGTCATCTTCAGGCGCTGTGCGTGTAAGAAGCCATGAATCAAGGTTTCGAACTTATTGGGGTTCAGGTTGTAGCACTCCATCGAAGCAAGGATCTTGACCGGCGCTTCCAAGAATGCTGTATCCCGTTCCGCATTTTTTGTTCGTTCTTCAACCGTGAGTTCGGTGTAACCGATCTTAACCAGGTTAGGGATTGCCTTGAGGTCAGGGTTTTCGCTTCTGGTGGTGACGAAGTAGATCTGCCCAGCTCGCTTATCCTTGTGGGAGATATTGTTGAAAGCATCGACCACTGAATCCGCATCAGGAACAATTCTGCGCCCTGTCTCGTCCTGATAGAGACGTTTTGCCAGTGATCGAAGGAGGTGGTTCGACTCTGTTCCGTTCTCGAAAATAACACGCAACCGTGGGTTGTATCGTCCCATGTTATCTTCACGATACTCCCCGACCTCATCGATCAGGCATACCACTCCTTCTAAGATGAAGATATCGCCCGGCTGGACCTGGGAGGCTTGCTGGAATCGAATCGTTTTAGCCTCACCAGTCTTCAGCTTTTCGTGGATTTCACGGAATACAGTTTCGAATGCGTAAAAGTCTTGGCATGTGCGCTGCTGTGCAATTTCTTCGGGTGTTTCTCGGTCTGTTCCGAAGGGTACATGGATGGGATCAAATAGGCTTTCATCCCCCTGATCGATCTCAGCGAATGCACCGCTGGCAAAGATATCATCCAGGGAGGTGACTTCCTCTTCCTCTGCTATGACGCTCGATGTATCTTGGTCCATTTCATTTTCCAGCAGAGTGGGCGTGGCCAATGCGAAATCAGACACATCAGCCTTGCCTGAAACCTTCTCTGGTTCAGGAAGCAAGCTGTGCCGATCATAAGGCTTCAAGGCCACATGAAGGTCGGTGTTACTGATATAGCCATTCAGGCGTCTAGCCAACAGTTTTTCGGATAGTTCTCCAGTGTTGTCAGGTGCTCTACCATGCTCATCAACGAAGGTATTGATCTCTTCAAACTTCGACACTTCCAGTGGCGCACCTCCGCTGGACCGCTTAGCCTGGACGTTCAAAAGTCCGAACTCATCCGGGCCATTAAAAATGTCATCCAGTGAAGGGCGCGCGGCGCCCTTTTTCCGGTCATGATTGATAGGGGGCATCCTGCATCTCCTTATGCGTTCTCAGCTTGTGCTGCTTTTCGCTCCTGGGCCTTACGTTTGATATACGCCAGTGCCTCAGCCAGTCGGCGCTCATAGGAATCGCTGGCGGTTACCGAAGGCTCTCGACCCTTTTCCTTCCTGAACTCATTGATACGCGGCCAAAGGATCACAGCTTCCTCTTCGGACATCTGTGAGCGCATACCCACCACGGTATCCTGAATAGTCTTCAGTACGGACGGCGTGACCGCTTTCGAGAGGATCTCGTAAGCTCCTTGGAAGGGGTTAATCTGCCGGATCAAATCGACATTCAGGTGTTCGATGTTGACGAACTTATTGCCAATCAGAACGAATTTGCGGTTAGGCTTCGGGGCGCTATCAGACAGTGTTTGACTTGCTTTTGGCGCAGATCCAGCTTCGACCTGATAGGTGGTCGCATTTTCATCCCCACCAGCGGGGACCATGATCTGAGCGCCCTCGGGCAGTTCTGACTCATCGAACAAACCTCCGGTGGATTGAATGGCCATTGATGCGTGGACGGCCTCCGCCACGGTCTGTACCTCTTGAGCATCCATATCGGGGTAAAGTTTTTCGATTACCTTGGGAATCTCAACAGCTTCCATTACTTCCGGATCAGGATCGCCTGTTACCGCAGGCGCGATCACTTCCGGCTTCTGAAGGATGGCTGCCTTGATGTTGTCCATGTTTTCAAGTGCCTTAACCACCTTGTCTGACACCGGTGCGGTGGTATCTTCGATCACCACGGTACCCGGCTCAACCTCTTGACCAGGGAGCAGGCGGGAGCGTGGCTTGAAGGTGACCGCAGGGGCCAGCACCTGCTCCATCAGCAGCGACACCGTAATGGCTTTGAGCATGTTGTTGACCGATACCTTAACGTCATCGTCTTCGGCATCCGGCTGGGCAATCAGATTGGTAAACTGGGCATGTGACTTGCCCTCACAGTCACGGGTGGCTCGGCCAATGATCTGAATGATCTCGGTCAGCGAGGACCGATAGCCGATGGTCAGCACATGTTCGCACCACGGCCAATCGAAGCCCTCTTTCGCCATCCCCAACGCAATGATGATGTCCATATCTTCCGCTTTGGACACGTTGCGCAGATAGTTTTGTACCTCGATCCTTAGAGGGCCATCGTCCACTAGGTCGGCCACTTTCAGCAGTCGCCCCTTATCATCTTTAACCGTGATAATGCCGGTTTTGCTGTCTCTTCCAAGGACTTCACCAATCGCATCCAGGATGTAATCGACCTCAGAGAGCTTATCCTTGGTGGACTCGACCGAGTTCACGTTCGGGATGTGAACGATGGTCTTTTTAGTCGTATCCAGAACCTCGTGAACGGCATCTACATAACGCCCTGTATAGAAGTGGTAGCCGATCCCAAGTGACTTCAGATATTTGTAGCCATTCAGCTGCTCATAATACGAATAGGTGACTTGCGTGAACTTCTCTTCGTCTTCGGGCAGTAGGATCGGCACCGCATCCCCACGGAAGTACGAGCCGGTCATGGCAACGATATGGGCATTGGAGCCGGTCATCACGCCGTCGATCAAGCTTCCCAGCCGGTTTTCACCATCCGCTGAGGTGTGATGGAACTCATCAATCGCCAGCAGAGTGTCATTGAAATCGGCGGGCGTCAGTTGCTGGTAGGCAAAGCGCAAGGTGGCGTGGGTACAAACCAGCACGCTGGCGTTTGTGTCAGCCATGAAGCGCACAAACGCTTTCACCTTCTGGTCTTCGCCGCCCGGCACACAGAGGTTGTAGCTCGGCTGCACGGTCCAGTCGGCAAAGAAACCGCCGCTGGTCAGATCAGTGTCCTTGAAGGACGCCCCGATGCTCATTTCCGGTACTGCCACGATGACCTTTTTCAGCCCCTGGTGGTGCAGCTTATCCAGCCCCAGGAACATCAGGGCACGGGACTTACCGGACGCCGGGGGCGCTTTCAGCAGCAGATACTGAGCATCACGCGCCTCATAAGCACGGGCCTGCATCTCGCGCATGCCCATGGCATTCAGGTTTGAACTCTTACCGGTTTGCTTGTACTGGACGGTCAGCAGATCAGCCATGATCACTTTCTCCGTGTGGTTTTCTTCTTAGCAGGTGCCTAGGCCTTCTCGTCGGCAGCCAGCTTCTCGTAAAGGGCGAATAGATGCTCCAGGCGCTCAGAGGCATCGCGGAAGGGCTTGGCCCGGTACAGACGCTCAACCGCCTGATCCAGCTCCTTGTGCGCTTCACGCAGCGGCTCTGGCATTTTGTCCGGATCGTACAGATCAGCCAGTGATTTATCTGGGTAATCCTCGCGGATGAGCAGGACCTCTTCAGCCAGTTCTTCGATCTGCTTGCGCTGCTGGTCGGTCACCTCGGGCCAGGGGAAGGTGTTGTAGACCATGGCGGCTGAGTATCTATAATGCTCCCGCATACGACCGCACGTAAGCCTCATCCAATCCATATGGGTTGTAGAGCTCAGCACCCCAAACTCGAACAGTGACCCATGAGGGATCATTTGAACGAGGTCAGTAGAGACTACATGGTGTGGTAAGAAACCGAGTGGTAAGTATTCTCTTCTTTTAGTCGTAACCCTCGGTACAACGATGTATTCACCACTTCTAGGTTGGTTATCCTGCCAAAGCTTGTGGGGCGTTTCTGCGATCTTTCGAGTTTGAGCATTCGTACTATTCAGGCGGAAATCAGTTATTTTTGAAAGCCTACTTTTTACAGGCTGAGGCATTACCCTTAAATCTTCATCAAGGGCATCTGACAACCAAAGAAGCCACCGCTCTTTGTTTTTTAGGAACTCATCAGCCCCAATAACCCTTCTTATCCATTTATTAAGATCAGGGTACTTTGAACAAAGTTCATTCTTTTCATCAGTGTTTAGAAATAAATTGCCACCATCTGTTGGTTGGCTACCTCTTATCATTTTTAGGCCTGTAGATAGTGGCTTAGTTCTACTATAAACCACCGTGCTTTTTCCTTCGGTCAAGTATGGACTGATGTTAGTTGTTTCACGTTTCAACCAACCATCAGCATTCGGCGTGTAGAGTAGGCAAGCACGATCCTCAAGCGAAGTAAGACCGATAACTGCAACATGAACGCCCGCATTTTCCCTAGCCGAATTCTTCCAGTTAAACGTTTGATAAGCAAATGAAATTCTAACACCTAGGCTAAATATTTTTGGCCATAGAATAGGTACCTGCTCACCTTGAGTGATCGAATTGGTAGTTACAAAAGCGGCCTCTGTAGCTTGTGATGAAGATATGTAATTTGATGCAAGCCAAAACCAAGAAGTTACATAATCTAAGTCTTTAAATTTCTTAAATTCTTTAAATATATGCTGCATATCCTCTTTCTGTTTTTCAGTTCGGCTATTATAGCCGTTGAAAGGTGGATTGCCGCATATGTAAACTTCGTTAGGAAGTCCTTTTTCATCAACCGGCGGGCAAACTTTAACCCAACTCAAACGCAGTGAATTACCACACAAAATGTTACCTGAATCCCTAAGCGGGAGTGCAGCCTCGGCATAACCAAACTTAGCCTTGAACACCATGCTCATCTGATGCTCGGCCAGCCACAGCGATAGGACAGCCACCTCATGCGCAAAGTCATCGATCTCAATGCCATAGAATTGAGAAAGGCGAATACCGGAGTAATACATCTCAGCCTGGCCGGATACGGCATTCAAAGCATCGATCACCTCCATTTCTAGCTTGCGTAGCTCTTTGTACGCAATGATCAGGAAATTGCCTGAACCACATGTTGGATCGAAGATACGAAGGCTCTGGAGGCGAACGAGTAGTGCCTTGAGCTTGTTCTCACTTTTGCGGGACTTCTCCAGCTCGGCATACAGCTTGTCCAGGAACAGCGGCTGGATCACCTTCATGATGTTCGACACGGAGGTGTAGTGCTGCCCCAGATTGCCGCGCTGCTCTTCGTCAATGACGGCCTGGAACATCGAGCCGAAGATGTCCGGGTTGATCTCGGACCAGTCGAGTGAGCCGCAATCCAGCAGGATTCGGCGTGCCTTTCGCCCAAACTCAGGGATCGGCTCATCATCACGGAACAGGCCTCCGTTTACATAGGGGAAGGCCTGGAAATGGGCCGGCATCGCTTTGCGCTGGGGATCGTCTTGCTCCAGGTTCAGGACGGCAAACAGGTCCGTGAAAAATTGGTCAACGTCAGAACCGTCATCCTGAGTACAGGACTGGATAGCCGACGTCATCTGCCCCTGCTCAAAAATGCCGGTGTCTTCAGCGTAGAAACAGAACAGCAGGCGGGTCAGAAAGACGTTCAGTGCATGAATGTCCTCTGGCTTAGATAGGTCGTTACGTTCGCGGATCAGATCGAACAGATGCCCCATCTTCTCAGAGGCTTTGACATCAGCCGGATGCTCAGAGTACATGACGGCCTTCTCGTAGCCGGCCAGCGGAAGGAAGAAGGCATACTGCTTGTCCAGCTCAGACAAAGAGGTTTCAAGGCGCTCCTCAGCCTTAGTGTCGAAGGCCACCAGATCATTGAAGTCGGTCACGATCACGAAGCGGATATCATTTCGAGAAATCAGCTCGCTTGCTTTGAGGGATTCAGCCTCTGCATTGAGGTCTGTGCCTTCTGACACCGCTCTGAAGTAGAGCTTCTTTTTCAGTGCAATGTCATTGCCTTCACCCACATTGCGGCTGTCGCCTCCCTTACGAAGCCGAGTGACGGTGCTCTTCGGGAAGCCATAGGCATCGAGGAAAGAAAAGATAAATTCATCGGGGTTGAGGCTGGAGCACGCCTGCTCCAGTGATTCGATAATGCGTGCCTGGCTGACGGCCATGTGTTAGCTCCTTGTGCCGATCATTCGTCGTACCTTCGACTTGTGTGAACTCTGAATGGCTCAGATGAACCAGAGAATATACACACCTAGTTCCGGTTTATGAAGAAGATGATACGGCACAATGCTTTCACACTCAAATCCGGTTTATGGTGTTAGTATTACGCTTTGCGTAAAACTGAATTACACACTAGATTCCGGATACCTGTTTTTAATTGGTCCAGGCGTCCAGGCAGAGCCCTCAGCGGCTTCTGCAAGGCGAAATGGTTACCTCAAAGGGGCATCCAGTCTTCTGTGCACCACCCATCTCCTACGTTCTCTACGTCAACAATCTCTAGGACTATGCGCTCGCACAGCTACATGAAGGGCTTTCTGCTCATCCCGGCTATCTCGGGTACCTGCCGTGCACCTATTCCAGCCTGGCGAAGACGTATGTCACTGTGCAGCTTGCCAGCTACGCTATCAAACATCGTAATACGGTCATCCTCCAGCATTCCGGTGACGTCTCGAACAAAGTTGATACCAACGAAACGGGTCACGATTTTCGAGCTCAGGGTTTCAATGTCAGAAGCATTCAGGACATCTACTTCGGTACGTTCCTCCGCTTCAAGCCGCAACAGATTCTCGTCGCTGAGGGTGACGAAGATGTAATGATGTCAATCCGAGCCTTTTCCCCGGAGGCTGCTGACCTCAAGGATTTCAGAGTCGTGATCGAGGAGTCGAAGATGGGCTACCTCAGAGAGGCGAAGCTAGGGAAGTTGAGGAGGGCAGGGCTTGAACAGCTATCAAGTCCCCAGCTCGAAGCCGAGATCCGACAGAGGTTGTGCATGTGCGATTTGTACAATCTGGAATTCCGAATTGAGCCCACCTATCAGGTCCGTAAGTTTAACGTGATGCTGGAGTTTCCGAGGCTTGACGGTCATCCCGAGAGGGTGGTCGCAGCCCTTGAGTACCGGCCTGCAACCAAGACGGTCAAACTCATTACGTTGACTTGAACAAAATGGGGTTTCAGGTGACAAACCAAGCCCTAACAAACTGCACCGAGTTGGAATGGATATCCCCGCGAGCGGCGTTATGCTCAAGATTGTCGTAAAACTACCCCTATGAGGATTTATGAGTTTGAGTGAGAAGGATCTGCTTGCGATGCCAGCGGATGACTATATGAATGAAGAACAGATCAGCTTCTTCAAGCAGCGCCTGTTGGATAAGCAGCGCGTGCTGCAGGAGCGTTTGAACGGACACCAGAAAGTGATGGTCGGTGAGCGCGCGCCTGACGCAGCTGATATGGCCTCAGGGGAAGAGTCCCGCTCGTTGGCAATGAGCTTTGTTAGCCGGGACACAGCCGAGCTGAAGCGGGTGAGCCTTGCTCTGGCCGCCATCACTGAGGATGAGTACGGTTATTGCCAGGAAACGGGGGTTGAGATCGGTATTCCACGTTTGTTGGCTGTACCTGAGTCGCTTTACTCTGTCGAAGCCATGAGCGTTATTGAAGCTCAGCGACAACATCTGCGTGGGGTTGCTTAACCCTCGCTCAGCCCCCCAAGTGCCCCTGCAGCTTCACTGGCCAGCAGGGGCGATATTGGATCGACCGATCCTCAATCCCTTCTTTCCCCGTCATGAGATTTGGAACGGCTGATACGCAGATGTTCAGTTGATCATGTCCGGAATCTTTAGCTACTTCGCAACCTGAAGGCCCCCGGTAATACTGGGCTGCAGGGGGTACCCGGAATCTTTAGCTAGTTCGTAGCTGTGGCCATGGACAGATCAACGCGCTGAAATGGAATCAGCGCGCGATCTGCCAGCCATTGGGCAGCATGAAAAACGGATCTCGTTTGCGTGAGCGGTTGTCCGATGGCTCGGGGCAGTCACTCGCATCAATCAGTTCTGCTAGCCGCAAGTACCGATCGCCGCCGACGTCCTCGAGCTGCGGAATGGGATTGCCGTTGAAGAGGACACCTTCCACGCGAAGCTCTGCCAGACTGGTGGGACGGCTTGGGAGGAAACACGGGCTCGGCGGGCTGCCCGGTTCGGAGAAGAAACCGATGAGTGTGTACTGGCGCTCGCCCACCACGAACTTGCTGGGCTTGTTGTTGAGCATCAGTGACAGCTTGTGCCCCTCGTGATGAAGAGTGGTGTTGCAGTGTATGAACAGCTCATCACTCACGTACGCCGGGGAAACGGTAAACGGCATCAGATAGCAGGTAATGGCACCCAGGTCGTGATCCTGCAGTTCCCCCGCAATCAGGCCCATCCCGCCTCTGGTATCAAACCACTGATCCGCCGGTGACGTCGTGTCCACCCTGAAATCCCAGCCGTGGAATTGGAAAATATCGGCGTAGGCCGCCGGTGGGAGGTAGCTGCCCAAGCGATCGGTATCGCCGGCGGTTTTCAAACAGCGGCCTTTTGCATCAATGAGCTGGTCCTTGATCAATCGAAGGACGTCATCTTGGTTTGGCGCGGCGCCGTTCAAGTAGCATTGCGTTTCATCGAACCCAACCCCGATTTTGGTGGCGCGTTCCAACGCCGGCGCCGGAGATCCGATCGGGCAGAGGTCCAGGAAGTGGTTGGCGGCGATGGGATGGATATCAAACTGGTTCACCAGCGCCAGCCGATCTTGGGTGAATCGCTCCAGCAGCTCGATCGCCGGTGTGTCCTCACCTGAGCAATGCGCCGGCAGCGCGAGGTCCATCGCTTCAGGTGAATCATAGCCAGACAAGTCGGCTAAGGCCTGAAAGGCGAGATAGGCCTTGGCCGGGAACGCGGTTTGGAACTGGGCGGCCCACGTGTAGGCATGCTGGTGGCAGCACCACCGTGGTTTGTCGCTATTGGCGGCAAATAGGTCGTGCTGGATCTCGCTGTCTGTCTTCAAACTCGTCAAATCTCCATCTTGGGCTGGGCCCGATTACGCGTACTTGGTGGCCACCAGTTTGGCGACCAGGTCGAGAGGGCTGTTGCCTGATTTGGCTGCGTCTTCCAAGAGACTCTCGATAATGAAGTCCGGTAGGGCGCTGGCCAGCTGGTTGACCAGGTGGTGCTCGGCATCTTCGGCCTCCAAGCTGGCCCCGTGGATCAACAGGACGTTGGTAAGTTGGTTCTGGCTAACGCCTGCATAGTCAGCCAGCGTCCGGAGTGTTGGGCTGATGTTTGCGGGTATTCTGACGCTCTTGGCGATCTCAATGCCAGCCAACTCGGTTGATCTGCACAGGTCTGCGATCTCCTCAGCGCTGAAGTTACCGATCGTAGCGAGCAGGGTGTAGGCCACCTGCCGGTTGAAGCTTCGCCGGCCGAGATCTGCACGTTGCCTCACGGCGGCAATCACCGCCGGCGTCGTTCGCAGCGTCAGCGGCACGACGTCATCGTTATTGGTCATGGAGCACTCCAGTGTGAACTGATAACAACCGGGCCACTGCTGGCGCCGGATCAACCGAGCGGGTTCTCGGTCAATCGGGACCATAACGGCCAGATCCAGCACTTCCACTTTCAGCACCGGTACCGGGCGCGAGGCACCATTAACGCTTATTTCTATACCATCATAACAAGGGAGGTGCAGTTACCCAGGAGGTGCTCTTCCTGCTCGATTCGTGAATTCTGCACCTCCACTGATTAACCTCTTGGAGTTTTGTGCACGGTAGGGGAGGGCGTTCTTTTTTTTCTTTTTCTCCCCTTTTTTTCTTCTTTTTTTCTCCTTTGGGGCTTCTTCGCGGGGTGCTGTATTTGGAGGGTTTTTGGGGTTGATAGGGCTGGTGCAGGCTTTGCGTTGCGTGGCCATGCTTCAGGGGTGGGGTGGCTGTCGGGATATCAGGATGCACGGGGGTGGATCGGGCACTGGTTGGATTCATTCCCCTTGTTATGATGGTATAAATTCATATTGGGTTGTGGCACCGGTGGGTAGGGATCTTCACCTGCAGGTTGGGGATTTCGCGCGGCGGCGATGAACTGGTTAGACTGCCTCGTTAGACTGGTATGCAAGATCACGCTTATAGGGGCCAACAAGGAATGTCCGCAAAATCCACGGCCGCGACGCTGTCGCTTACTGATTTGCTCGCGATGAACGACCGCACTGTCATGTTGCTCGACAATGGGGTCGATACTGGCGCCGACCGCCTGCTGCTCGATGGCGCTTTCGAGGAGGCTGCGCAGATCTACCAGGCATGCGGCTTGGATGATCTTCATCGCAGGGAGAAGCTTGCTTACTGCCGGTACTACACAGGAGCGAAAGGCTACGGTGATATTCTCGATAAGGAGATCGAGCGCGCTACGCCATGGGGACTCGCCCTGCACTTTTGGGCATGGGAGTCACTTAGTGAAGCGGAGAAGAACTCAAGTGTCCCTCAGAGGATTCTGCAGGCTGCCACCGCCATTGAGTCATTCCCCGGTCTACGCCAAACCCTCATTGCTGCCATCGGTTATCACGCGGGGGTTAGGCACACTTCCCAAGGCGATTTTAGTGAGCTTTACCAGTCAGCTTGTACAGCGCTGCAGGAGATGGGGTCCAGTTACATCCAGACGCTCAAGCTCTGTACTGCCATCGTGCATCACTATTCAGAGCGATCGGAATCGTCAGCTCAATTGCTACGCGAGCTCGTTGACGCCACTTCAGCTGAATCCACGCCAACACTTGCTCCACTCTTCACGGCCGCCAATATTATCGGCGACATCGGTAAAGCTGAATCGGCTCTCGCTGAACTGTGCCGGCGGTTTGCGGATGATCCGGACCTCGAACCGACTATCAGTGCCGTTGCGATTGAAGAAGGGAAGCCTGGGCTGCTTGAAGTGCTCCCAGAGCATCTCTTGGCCATCAGCCTGAATAGACCTGAAGTTCGGTTGATCACAGCATTGGCCGCGAATGATCTCTCTACGGTGATAGAGATTGCCGAGTCAATGCCAGCGAATGGACCGCCGGACAGCGTCCTTTACAGCCCGCGTATATCAGAGCCGCTGATTGACTTTGCGGGTTCCGGGCGACGAGCACTTTTAGGAGGGTGGGGCGGATACGCGCCATGGTGTTTCGTCCTCGGTGAGCGTTTGGTCAGAACGCTCCCCAAGGGGGATCTGCGTAGACACTTTCTGCGATCGGCAAAAGACACGATCGACAGTGACGACCTGGAGGAGTATGCCGACGAGCTTTGCAGCCTCTTTGAAGAACACGGCGAGTACGACGATTTTTATTCGATCCTGACTCCAGAATGCCTGAGACAGGTGGACCCTGAAGCATTTGCTAACTACCTCGTGAAAGCTGCAGAGGAAGACAGCGAATACTCACCTTTGTACGGAGATGAAGATGAGGACTCGCCTGTACCTTGGCACCGCTTTATACCTTCGCTCAAACAAGCCCTTGCAGCGTTAACTCCTGAGAAAGCTGCATTCTGTACCTCCGTCCTGGAATCGTGGGACATCCCATTGAGAGCGCCTCTGGCTGACCGGCTGGCCGGGGAGGGTATGCCGGAATCTTTGTCGGCGCCGCTCGCAGCCATACAGGCAGCGATCACCGAGTGCGGAGCTGAAGTCTTGCCATACCTTCAAGTTGCACTGATGAAGCTCTCTGCAAGGGCTGCAGCGCTTACCCCTCCTGCAACAGCAGAAGACACGGTTATCCAGGCCATAAACGATTTCCTAAAACCACGTCACCTTACCGATTACGGGGTCGATAGAGCCCGCAAAATGACCGGTCGATATGGCGCTGCCGGCGTATTGCAGGGGCTGGAAGCTTTGTTGGCGAACCCGGACTTCAATCCAGAAACCGACCGCCCCATGGATGCACTCGCCAACACGCTCGTAAAGTTGCAGGGGACGCTGATTAGCCGGCGCGCGTATCTTGCCGGCATTCTCCGCAAGCGACTGAAGAACCTGAAATCACACTGGCTCGATCAGCAAGTATCGGAAGCGATGGGCCGGGGCGTAGACATCGAGCAGATGATCGAGCTGGCCAAAGGGGTAAGTTCGTGGGACGACTGGAGTGAAGGGCTCGAAAACCTTCAGCCATACTGACGACCGCTCCGTGTTTAAATGTGCGCCTCGGCCGTTATGATGCCGGTATGAAGGAATTGTGTTTGTTAGAAGGAGTAGTGCATGAGCGCCCTTGATGACCTGAATCTGGCTAAGCTCCCCTTGCCGAAAATGGCGTTTGAACTCAGTCTGCACGCACCCAAAATCCGTGCCGCGACAAGCAAGCCACTCGATGACCCGTTTGCACGGAAAATCGTGTTGGGCGCTGCCGCCGTAGGCTTTCTCAGCACCTCTTGGCTCGTGGTGTGGGGGCTATCGTCAGTCTCATTCCTGCTTGCTGTTCTGGCCACCATTGGTGCCGTGGCTGCGGCCCCTGTGGTGTTTCGGAAGCTCTCGCATTTCATTCATGTGACCAACCCTGAGCGCAAGAAAGTCGCTCTGATCGAGGTGCTACAGCGTCACCTGTATGATGACGTCGAAACTCGTGTGATGGGTATTATCGTTCTCCAAGCTGCGATTGACCGCTACACAAAACAGCCCTGGCTGAAAACAGCACAGGACGAATGGCGCTCAGGAAAGCTGAACGATCTACAATTCATAGCGGAAGTTCTCGCCTTTGACTCGTCTTTGTGGGGGCCAGCAGAAAACTACGTCTTTGAGTTGCACCAAAAACGCGCTCAGAAGCTGATACAAACAGCCTAAATCGTCTCACCCATACGTGTGAAATTGCGGGTTTTGTACTGTTTTTTGGTGCAATTCGTAGAATTCGCTAAGACCGCTGAGACTTTATGCTGTTATGATGACCAAGACGAGAATGTCTCGCGATCAAGCAGGGTGGCAGCAGCTTTAGCTGTCAGTAGGACAGGACCCAATGTCCATGGACGAGACGTGCAGTTGGGGGGAGATCCGGGGTCAGCAGACCCCGGTATTCACGGAAGACTCTATTCGCTCTGCTCGACCGACCCATCATCAGGTTTACTCGCTTCACCATCAGCAATACTCCCCGCTTCCTCCGTGATCATAGCCATGTAGTCCGAGATGTCTCGGTCCAGCTTCTCCGTGAGCGGACGGTTTGCGCTGCTTGCCGCCGGCGTGTTGGTGGCGATCTGATCCACGGACTGTTTGAGCTGGTTAACCTCCAGCTGGAGGGATTCCACCCCCTGCGAGATCCCCATCTGAACAACACGCATGTGCTCGATCGTTAGCTCAATCTGAGCGAGACGATCGTTCTCAGCCCCCGCCTTTGGCTCCCGATCGGGCGCTTGATGCAAGTAGAACCCAATAAGAACCAACACCACGAAGACAATTCCGAATGTGTAAAGCCCGTATGGGGGGACTCGGTCGTTTCGTTGAACATTTGCTTCGATATCTTTCATCGCACCGTCTCCTGTATTCGTTGCCCCATACTGTCCGATCCCGCGCCATCGACGCCACCGAGGTCCCTGCAGTTGCTATCTGACTAACCGGAGAGTAACGACACCGAGTTGAGTTGCTGCAGCAGAGCCCATCCCGTACAAAAGATTGATCCCCCCGCAAGATCGAGCAGGAGCACATGAGCGCGAACACCAAAAGCCCCGAAGACCAGGCCGCAGCGACAACGTTTCTTCAAGCAAAGTGGTTCCCCGCAACGGTAGCCCTTGTGTCGTTGGCCATTTCTATCGGCGGACACACCTTCACCAGGTTCCACAGCATTGCGCTCGCAGAGCAGCAGAACAACGTCTCTGCGCTCACTGCTGATATGGCATCTACACAACAAGCCGATGTAACTCAAGACCGGGCGCTTCAGACGCTTTACGCCGAGCTGCAACGCCAGCGCCAGCAGATTGCAGCTCTCCAGAACCAGCTGTCGAAGCACCAGCATTCAGATCCAACCGGCAGCGGATCATCCGCGCAGCTTCCTGCTGGCTTCGAAGCCGTGCAGGCACAAGCGGAGCAGGAGGAGGCCATGGCCGCGAATGAGCAGGCCCCACTTCCAAATGGCGTAAGTGAAAATTTCGACGCCCTGGTTGCTCAGCGGATGAAGCCCCACTGGGAGGCACCGCCGAAGCGATCGGGTGAGAAAACTGATGATGAGGACGTTGTCGTATTGCAGTTTCAGCTGGAACGGAACGGCCGGATCAGGGACGTCCAGATTGCGAACACCAGCGGCATGATTGAGTTCGACAACTCTGTGATCAAGGCAGCCTTGCGTATGGGGGAGATACCAGAGGTCGCCAGTATGTCTGAGGAGTCCTACCGCAACGTAGCTAACTTCCGTATGGCTTTCTCTCCCAACGCACTTCGATAGCCAACGGATCTTCAAGGAGCCGCAGCCACGCTAAATGGTTCGGCTCCTTTTTTTATGGCTGAATTTTGCTGAGCACAAAAAAAGGGTTCTTCACGGAATCCCGGGAAAGACAGAAACAAGAACGCCGGTTTGAGAGATGATGTTAGTGCGAACAAACACATCCACAAACCGGCGTTCTTGTGCACGATATTAATACGTTTCTGCCCTTTTGGGAGGGCTTTTCTGTCACTGCGATCCGGCCTGACGGCGATGACCTGCTGATCGACCTGATTCCGCAGCCCACCAGATTGCCTACCTGCAGCGGCTGCCATCAGCCCTGCACCACCATCCACGAATACTGCCAGCGCTCAATCCGTGATCTGCCCATCCTTGGCCGCGTAGTGCGGCTGAATGTGGAACTGCGGCGCGTTGGGTGCAGCACATGCGGCAAAAGAATGGAGTCAGTCTGCTGGCTTGACCGCTATTCGCGAATGACCAGGCGCTTGGCCGATGCTGTGATCCAGGCCTGTCAAAGACTGCCCACTCTGCACGTCGCCGAGCTGTTTGGTTTGCATTGGGACAGCGTGCGCTTGCTGGAACGGCGGGCGCTACAAGACGCACTGGAGAAGCTACCGAAGGCGCAGCCCAGACGCTTGGTGATGGATGAGTTCGCGCTGTTCAAAGGGCATCGCTACGCCAGCGTGGTGCTGGATGCCGATACCCGCCGGGTGCTGTGGATTGGCGAAGGGCGTAGCCGTGCGGCTGTCAGACCCTTTTTTGAAGCGCTGGGGGCGGAGGGGTGCGCGCGGATCGAAGCAGTGGCGATGGACATGAACACCGCATTTGACCTAGAGGTGCGCCAACACTGTCCTCAAGCACGCGTTGTTTATGACCTATTTCATGTGATCGCCAAGTATGGGCGAGAGGTGATCGATCGGGTGCGGGTCGATGAGGCCAATCGCCTGCGCCATGACAAACCCGCCCGCAAGGTAATCAAGCAAGCACGGTGGCTGCTGCTGCGCAATCCTGAGAATCTCAAGCGAGCAGATCAGCAGGTACAACTGCAGGATTTGCTGGCGGCGAACCAATCACTGATGACGGTTTATCTGATGAAGGCAGAGCTCAAAGCCCTGTGGTCGCCCGACACCGCCTGGGGCTGGCGATCAGCATGGAAGCAGTGGCTACGACTAGCTGATGAAAGTGCGATACCGGCGCTGCAGCAGTTCGCTAAACGCCTGAAGGGATACTGGCGCGGCATCCTGAGTAGGGTGCGTTGGCCGATGCACACGGGGCAGCTGGAAGGAATCAACAACCGGATTAAGGTGATCAAGCGAATGGCTTACGGCTACCGGGACAGCGAATTCTTTTTCATGAAGATCAAGAATGACTTTCCCGGTAATCCGTGATGAACCAAAAAAAGAGGGCCGAAGCCCTCAGATCAGAAAACCTAACATTCAGAAAGGTGCTCGAGTACGCATAAGGAGAAGAAACATCACGAAGGGCCAGGCTCCTTGCCCGATCCAATCAATCGAATAAACAAATAACTCGAAACCTTCGGGAGTAAGCCATTCGCCAGCTACGACGTACGGAGCCAAAACTGCAATCTTGATGTAATGGATGGAGTTATTCAAGAAGCTGTTCCTGAAGTCATCCAAGCCTACATAGGACAATACATCTTGCATCGCGACGAAGTATTGCACGAAGCGATCATCAAATGAGATTGAGCTAACTGTTGCGCCCCAGTAAAGGCTCGGCATAACGAACAGAATCATGAACCCGGTAAACATGCCGCGCAAAGTTTTTTTGCTAATAGCCATGGCGAATATCTCGTTCCCTGCCAAAATCAAAATATCATCTCTTGGCTGGCGATTATATGGGTTCTCGATATCGTGTCAATATTATTCTCAACGCTATCTCATCACATGCATATTGAAGTACCTACAAGCGCCATCTTGATGTTCTTTCCGCCGACCACTCCGCAAACGAAGAGAGTAACTTTTCATTTTCGCAGATGTAACGACTCATGATAGAGTTAGGACTAGGGCGCTTCCTCCTAATAGCCTTCACATCTGATTGTTTTTATTGTTTTTTCCTTGAATTCCAGCTTGCATTGATCCTGCCGCCAACCGCCCTTCATAATTCTGCAAAGAGGCAGCCATAGCATCTTGATTCGTTGATCAAAGTTGCATCGAAAACCACTGCTTCGTTATTGACAGCTAAACCAGATTACATATACTTCGCGCTACGGGGAGGTAAGGGCTAGACGCCATACCTACAAGCAGGCCGGTGACGATTTCTTCAAGTCCATCAGGCAGTCGATCCCTTCCTGAATAAATTATCATTTTGATGTAGTAAAGAGGTGGCCTCTGTACCTGATCAAATCGTTCAGCTTCAAAAGCGTTGCCATTGGGTTTATCGTGGTCGTTATTGTTTGCCAACTTATCGTTGCCTTTAATGCCAGTAATCGCCTGACAGACGTATGGGAAAATACCGGCGAAGTCATGATGATCAAGCGTGGGAAGGCTCCTGAGATGCTCGATGCCGAACTGCGACTGAATGTTTATCCCAGCAACGTCGCTTCGAGTGAATACTCTTTCAATGTCTATCTAGGTGTTGATGGCAAGGATTCAGATATCTTGCGTGCCATGAAATACGGGGTCGGCGAAGATCTCTACAGCCAGTCTTTCTGCAATAAAGACATGACCTGGGAATACTATGGTCGAGAGGTTAATCGAGGCCTTGACGCTGACTTTCTTAGGAACGTCTATTACAGCGCTGTTCGGAAAGTCATCCCGGGGCAAGAGAGCTACGGTGACTACTCTCCGATTGAGTCCTTGACGTTTGAGTATGGAAGAGACACTGGAACTGCATGCTCTGACAACCTTTTGACTCGTCACACGCGTGACGAAGGATTCCTGATCAGCAGGCATCCAAACGGCACACTGCTGATCGCTCAGATGCAAGCGCAACACAGCCACTCTCTCATCTATAAGGTTGTGAACTACTTCAGAATGAAGTGGTGATTGCTCTACAAACTAGAAATGGAAAAGGCGCCGATGGCGCCTTTTTTTCGTCCTGTCGATCAGCCGCGTGGCCAAACTATGGTCATAAGCGCCAAATCCCAGGTTTGGTAATGAGGTATTCCGTTCTCACCGGCTCAGCGCTATCCTATTAGCCAGACTGTATATACATCCAGTGTCGGCGAATTGATGAACCTATATCCGCAACAAATCCTGAAAGCATTGGCACCGGCCAGGCTCCGGCTTTTCCCTGCAGTAGCCTGCGGGTGGCCATCTCCTGCCGCTGACTACGAGGAGGCCCCACTTTCACTTGATGAGCTTGTGGGGGTTAGCGCCTGCTCAACCTTCTTGGTGCGCGCTAAAGGAGACTCCATGGTCGGCGCCGGGATATACGACCAGGACGTGCTGGTGGTTGATCGGCGCCTCTCTGCCCCCCTTGGCAGCATTGTGGTCGCGGTGTTCAACGGCGAGTTCACAGTCAAGCGCATTGGGAAGGTCGGTAACCAAGCTGCACTTCTCCCTGAAAACGACGCATACAAGCCGATCTTGATCGCTGAGGGTGAAGAGGTTCAAACGTGGGGCGTTGTAACTTGGAACCTTCATCGACTTCGGTGAGCAACGAGGTCATCGCATTGGTCGATGGCCACAGCTTCTACGTCTCCTGCCATCGGCTGTTCACCCCGAGTCTTGTCGGCAAACCTGTGTGCGTACTGTCCAATGGTGACAGCGCTGTGGTGGCTCGCAGTGATGAGGCCAAGCAGCTGGGGGTCAAGATGGGCCATCCCGCCTATGAGCTCAGAGAGCTGCAACGCCGGGAAGGGCTCGTGCTCATCTCTAGCAATTACCCCTTGTACCAGGACATCCACAGACGAATGATGTCGGCGATCAGTGAAAAGGTCGTGGCCATGAGCCCTTACAGCGTGGATGAGGCATTCTGCCTTCTCACCGGCATGCAAGGTGACTGGACTCAGATTGGTCTTGAGATCCAGCGGCATGTCATGAAGCTGGTAGGCATCCCCACCGGCGTAGGCATTTCCCGAAACCGCACAACCGCGAAGCTGGCCAACTGGGCAAGCAAGCAGTGGAAGAGATCAACGGGCTCGGTGGTTGCAGTAATGGATCGAGCAAGGCTTAACGGCATGCTTCATCACGCCCCAGTTGAGGAGGTTTGGGGGGTGGGGCGAAAGTACGCCGAACACCTGCAGGGCTATGGCATAACCACGGCAAAGCAGCTTGCCTCCGCAGACCTGAAGTTCATACGGCGCCGACACGGTGTAACCCTGGAGAGGACTGCTAGGGAGCTAAACTGGGAGTATTGCTTGGGTCATGAGGACTCCGTCAGCGAACCAAAGCAGACGATGGCCTGCACCAGAACATTTCCAGATAAATTGACAGATCCATCGTCAATTAGTCGCTATATCTGCTCGTTCGCCAGCAACCTCGGAAGGAAATTGCGACGCGATCGGCTTCTCTGCGCAGACCTTAAGGTTTTTCTCCGGCCGGCTCGTGGTTGCTTAATGACACCACAAGGCAAATCCGCGACAATTAGACTGTTATTGCCAACGAACGATACACGCGATCTTATCCGGGCTAGCACGGCCGCGTTAGAGCAATGCCTTTATGAGGGTGGCACCTGGATTGGTGCTGGCGCTATAGTATTACGGACAGTGCGAGAGGATTTTTTCGTACCGGATCTATTTGCGCCCCAAGCAAACCCGCGTAGCAACGATCTCATGCGCGCGATCGACAGAATTAACACGCTGTCAGGTGCAGGGACTATACGCTTCGCCGGCGAGCATAAAAGCCTCGGCGATATGCTACGGCGCAACTATCCCTCACGCCGCTTCACTACATCATGGAACGATTTACCGGAGGCTGATTAGGCGTTGCTGTTTCGTTTGATTGGCAAGTCCGTAAAAGGAATAAAGGTGAGCAATGCCCGCTGCAAGGTTGTCGGGGAAAAAATCTAGAGCTCAGCGGGGCAGGCGTGCTTCTCTCGCCGTTGAGGATTTGGTCGATCGCACAACCCGCGAGCAATATCGCTTCCTCGACTTCTGCCGCGATAACCAGGTTGAGCTAACCATGTTCACTCTCTCGGGCGCGACCTTTATCGGCATAGTTCATCAGCATGACCGGGGAACGGTTCTCTTCGGCGGTCGCAGCGAGAATGCTCAACGAAGACTCATCTTCAAGGACTTCATTTCCATGATGGTCCCGAAGGAGCCAATTGAGTTGTTCAAGGAGTATCGAGGGCTGGGTACCCATAGGTCGCGTCGAGAGGCCGCACGCAACGCAAAAAAGCGCTGAGCGCGGCCGAATCAGGCTACCGCTGTTGTTTCTGCCGCGAGCTCCTCAACAAGGTGGGGTTCTAGGGATTTTCCGTCCAAAAACGACAAAGTGCTCTGGAGGCCACGCCGTCCGCGGCCTCCAGAGGGGTATTACTTTTTTGGCGCTTCACATAGCCAGTCACAATA
>Ga0209404_10000811_pt1 | contig 23248 bp, 18 predicted proteins | sample TroAtlMetagenome_2_FD_187447 | JGI IMG/M metagenome (GOLD analysis project Ga0209404, IMG submission 187447) | Marine eukaryotic phytoplankton communities from Atlantic Ocean - Tropical Atlantic ANT8 Metagenome (SPAdes) (version 2) | ecosystem: Environmental > Aquatic > Marine > Oceanic...
ATGCAGCAATTCCAATTTTGCGTGAGAAATTTATGCCTACTATCGATACTTCAGTTATTGGTAAGGGATTGTCAGAAACCTCTAATCAGGTTGAAAACAAGCGCCTTGTTGATATTAACGAAGCTATCCGCACTCACGGTGTTGAGCAAGTAGGTAAAACCCTGCGTGGCTACATGACTGACATGAAAGCCATCATCGGTTAGGACAGTTTCTGTCGTTAGGTGCTTTATATAAGCCCTCTTGCCCGACCAATTTGGTCGGGCTTTTTTATGCCTACTCGTTTTTACCTATTCCCCACATTCGCGAACCCGCTCTGCATATCTCACCGCAAAGTAAGCCAACACAAAGAAGACAAAAAAGCCCACGCCTATGGGGTATAAATTGCCATCTAAAAAGCTATCTACGAACAGCGCAATAGGCACAGAAAATAGGCTGGAAAGGGAGCCAATAATCGCGGCTCCAAGCCCTGCCATGTCGCCTAATGGCTGCATAGCAAGTGCGTTCAAATTACCAAATAAAATTCCCACAAAAAAGAAACCGACGAACATGGTAATAACGGTAAGCACAAGTGGCGGCAACCCATCGTAAGCGAACAATAAAGCAAGATAGACAACAGCAAATCCGTTAACGCCTTTAAGCGCAAAGCGACATAAACGGCGCATGCCGAATTTCATCACCATGGTGCCATTGAAGTAAGACGCTAAACCAATAGAGAAAGCCAAAACAGCAAATATGTAAGGAAACAAATCGCCCACACCGTAGTACACCTGGAAAATGGTTTGTGAAGCACTTAAATACGCGAGAAACGAACCAAAAATTCCGGCCATTGCAAAGGTGTATCCCATCACTGTTGCATGAGTGAGGATGAATTTTGATGACAAGTAAAACTGCTTAAATGAAAACGGCCTGCGTTTATGCCTAGGTAAGGTTTCCCCTTGCCTGCTGAAAAACCATGTACCCGCTAATGTTGCCACAATTAAAAATAGGGTGAATATATGAAACCACCCGAAAAAGGTCATTACAGCCTGTCCCACCATGGGCGCTATCATCGGCACAAGGATGAACACCATCATGATAAATGACATCACTCGAGCCATCGCATCACCCACGTAAAGGTCACGAATAATCGCCATAGCAGCAATGCGAGGCCCCGACACCCCAAAAGCTTGTATCACACGCCCAACCAACATAGTTTCTAAATTAGTGGCCGACATGCATACAAACGTACCAATCGCGAATACAAACAAGCCAATTAAAATAGTGAGCCGTCTTCCACGACTATCCGCAAATGGACCAAAAAACATCTGCCCGAAGGCCATTCCCATAAAGAATACGGTCACAATAAGATGAGTGTGATGGGGTTCGTCAACGTTCAACGTATCGCCTATTTGCAACAGTGCAGGCAGCATAGCGTCAATGCTTAACGCCACCAACGATGTCATGGTAGCCATCAGTGCGACAAATTCAATTAACCCTAAAGGGGGCTTTCCTTGAGGCTGGCCAGCATTAGGCGCGGTCTCGCTTGAATGGGACATAATTTCTCTATTTAACGAAGAAGGGGATAGTACTTGTGTTGCTCAGTGTGATGATTGACGCGTTAGTGCATCAAAATTGCACGCTGAATGGGCAGAAGTGTAACGTAAAGATGAACAAAAAGCCGCCAGTTTCACGCTATTTGGTCGTGGAACTTGGCGGCTCTGGCTGTTTTTGAAAAACCGCAAAAAGCCCGGCTTACTCTGTTTTCAAATACTTATTTAAAAATGCATCCATTTCAGCAAAGAAGCGATGACGGTTACCTTGGATTGACAAGTAGTGATCACCCGACTCTAACTCAACATATTTAAAGGTCTTATCTAAATCTTCAAGTTCATCAGCCATGTAACGACTTTGTAACGGTCTAACTATGCGATCTTCTTCACCATGCACCAGTAGAATCGGCGTTTTTATCCCTTCTGCATTGTAATAAGGAGAACGCGATTCTAAGTCATCGAAGTCGTCACCAATTTGATCTTTTACCAAGTCTGAATTTACGAAGCGTCTGGCGTGGATAACGATATGCTTTAATGAACTCACACCGGCAAAGCTTATTGCACATTGAAACAAATCAGGCGTTTTCACCGCCGCCATTAACGCAGCGTAGCCGCCGTAACTCGCGCCAACAATACACATATTGTCTTTGGTGGCATAACCTTGCTCAACCATCCAGTTTGCTGCATCTGTGATGTCATCTTGCATCGACAGCCCCCAGCTTTTCATCTGGCTTTGCGCGAAGTCGAAACCATAACCTTCCGAGCCTCTAAAGTTGGGGCGAAGCACCGCGTAGCCCTTATTGGTAAAGTACGAGGTCCAGTAATCGAAACCACTAAAATCTCGCGCACCGGGCCCACCATGAGGGTGAATAATCGTAGGGAACGGCCCTTCTCCTTTCGGCAAGGTTAAGTAAGCTTCAATTTCAATATCATCACGGGCAGTGTAAGTGATTAGGTTATGCTCAGTCAGCATGCCTTCTTCAATTTTAGGATACTGCTGAAACAAGAAATCTAATGAACCTTTTTCACGGTCACCAATGAAATAGGCGCCAGGCATAGTGTCTGACTCAGAATAAACAATATATTTTTTCTCATCACGGCTAAAGCTAACGAGTGTATTGGAATAGTCGACCAACGCTTCGTCTAAGCCATTTTGAAGTGCGACATAACGCTCGTCCCAGTAATGTCTACCAAGGTGACGAATACCAATAGCATCGTTGGTAACAGGAGAGTAGATCAAACTGCCATTTACGTCATAACCTTCATCAGAGAAAATTTCTGTATGCTCGTTGGTCTCAAGGTTTAACGTAAACAAGGCTTTGTAGTCTCCCTTATAACCTTGATAGTAGAGAATGTTGGGATCGAGACCGAACCCTAGAGGCATTTGTCCTTTTTCAGTCATGGCATTGTAACTAAACAGGGTTCGCCAACTGTCACCTTCTTTAAGTAATACGTGACGCTCACCGCTGTCATAGTCAAGTGTGATACCTACTCGAACATTGTGCTGTCTATCAACGACCCAATCTCTAATACTACGCTTCCCACGCTCTAACCTCGAAGTGCTGCCAGTATAGACATTCACTTTAAATACAGAAGGAAGGGCAAAAACTTCCACATCGATGGCCATTAAGATGTGTTCAGGATCGTCCGGTAGCCAATCAATCACATTATCTTGAAATTGGGGAACACGATTAGGGTCAGCGGCTCTTCGCTTAAGTCTTCGCCAATCTAGAAGGTGTTTAGGCTTTTCACCTTGCGCATCAAAATTCATAGCAAGTAGACGGGTGTCATAGACCCGCGTATTGCCGCGACGGCTTTCATAACGAGCGCTAACCACTATTCGCTCATCGTTAACCCACCGGTACCAATTAATTTTAACCTTCTCGTTGTCTGAGTGAAGAAGGTAATGAATTTTACCTGTAGTCAGGTCAAACGTGGCCAAAACCGATAGTTCATCTGGCTCGTTAACGTTCTTCACAAACGCTATTTTATCGCCTTTAGGCGATAAGGCGGGCATTCGATAAGCCGGTAGGGCACTAAATACGGTATAAGGCAGGGGCGCTGAGACATTTTCTACAGGCTCTGCGGTATTTTCGTCACTTAGCGCACAAACGCTTACTAAGCTGAAGAAAAATAGGACAACTAAAGAAGTAACTGAATGGATACACGAGAAAAAACGACAGCGCATATATTTTCCTTTGCTTATTAACAACCCTTATTGAACTATTCATCCTGTGATTAGCTCGAAGTTTGTACCACTATACAACGATTTATAATTCAAAAAGAAAGTTTAATTGTAATAATTAGTTACATTTAGACCAAACACTACACTAAAACGAATTTAAGATTAACCTGTACTTTAGTTGTGCTTTTTTACTAAATACACAGTATATAAAGGGGTATGGTATTATCAGCATCGTCGATGCAGTGTTACTTATCTCGTATCATATTAGCGCCCCTTTTTTGTAAAGGCTGAAACCGCGCCGTCTCTTTTTTTTGCTACAAGGAATCGCATTTTTCAATGCCACCGTGCTTTCTCTCTTCTCTAAAAGCGCCGTTAGCGTGTATTAAAACCCGGCGCCACCAAGGTTACGCTCTTCGGTTTTTATCGCTGTGCCTATTTGTCATTTTTATCTCCTCTGCTCACGCAGTTACCTACAAAATCAATGGGGTAAAGCAAGATAAGCTTAAAGATAATGTTCGGCTGCACTTGAACAATTTAGATGTAGAAACTGAGCTATTAAATGACCCATTCTGGCAGGACGAAGTTATCGCTACGGTAGCCACCGCCGTGCAGCCCTTTGGCTATTACAATAGTGATGCAACAGTGGAAGTCACTGAGGACGATGAGGTCGTTGTGACAGTTTCACTTAACGACCCACTTCTTGTATCAAAGGTCACCCGAGAAATTATTGGTGTAGGCCGAGAAGATAACGACTTTAGAAGCCGCTTTAATGGGTTTTCACTCAAAGAGGGGGATGTGCTTAATCAACCCGTTTATGAGTCTTTTAAGTCATCGATGTTCAATTATGCCTTATCTCACGGCTACTTTGATTTTTATTGGCAAGCCACGCGGTTAGATTTGGTTAGAGAAGAAAAAGAAGCCAACATTTTGCTTATTGCCCAAAGCGGCTCTCGTTATAACTTTGGTAAATTGAAATTTATTGGGGAAGACAAAGCAAAAGCGATTATTGAACGACTCACTCCGTTTGAAGAAGGTGAACCTTATTCCTCAGCAAAATTGTCTGACTTCAACCGTTCGTTAAATCAATCAGGGTACTTCAACCGCGTTATTGCAAGGCCTGTAGTAAGTGACGCTGAAGGGCTAAATGTACCTATCGAGGTTTCGCTAGCACATCGCCCTCGTGATGCTTTTGATGTTTCTATCGGTGCTGCTACCGACACTGGCCCACGTGTAACATTAGGCTGGGAGCGCCCTTGGGTAAATGATCGCGGTCATTCAATATCGTCCGATATTTTTATCTCTCAACCCGAGCAATCGGTTACGGCTGACTATCGCATTCCGATGCAGAATATCACCAAAGATTACGTTAGCTTTGAAGCAGGTTATCAGTTCATTGAGTACAGCAATACTTCGATTGAAAGTGAAACCTTATCACTTGCTGCCCACCGCTACTTTCAAGAAGATAATTCTCCTTGGCAACACGATGGCTCTATCACCTATTTACGAGAAACCTACGATCAAGGCGACACTGACAACACCACAACGTCGCTAATACTGCCAGGCTACTCGATAACTTACATTACCAAAGATAACGACCTTAATATTAACAATGGCAATTACTTTCAGTTCTTAGCCCAAGCAGGGCGAGATAATCTTGGCTCTGACATCAATATTGTGAAATCCGTATTGGAAGGCATGGTCATTCGTACCTTTTCTGATGTGCATCGAGTTTCTATTCGAGGCGAGCTCGGCGCTATTAAAACCAATGACTTTTCACAAGTGCCTACATCACTGCGGTTTTATGCCGGTGGCGATCAAAGTGTTCGTGGGTTCGATTATCGAGAAATTTCCCCTACGGACGATGTTATCGACCCTGAAACCGGTGACACTGTTACCGATGCCATTGGTGGAAAATACTTGGCAACTGCCAGCGTGGAATATGCTTACCGCATTGCACAAAATTGGCGTATTGCCGCCTTTACCGATGCGGGCACGGCAACCAATGATTTAGATACTACATTAACTTACAGCGTGGGTTCGGGCTTTCATTGGCTATCTCCTATAGGCCCAGTTCGCGTTTACGTAGCTCGGGGCTTTGCACCAGATGAAAAGACATGGCAGCTGCATCTAATGCTGGGGCCAGAGTTATGAGAAAGCGCACAATTTCAACCATTCTATTAACGCCTGTGCTTATCGTGGTGTTTGTTTACGGATTATTAATTAGCCCTTTGGGTGGACCAACTATTCGCCTTATTGCCAATAATCTAGTGAGCGGGCTAAGTATTGAAAGCATTGAGGGCGGCCTGGCTGACAACCTTACTATTTCAAACGTTAAGTGGGAAAATGCGCAGTGGCGGGTACACGCTGAGTATGCGTACCTTGATGTTACGTGGCGCTGTATCTTTGAGCCTAGAGTCTGCGTTAACGAAATAAATGCCAACGATATACTTGTGGAGCAATTAAGCGCGGCCCCAGAAACAGAATCCACTGAAGAAACAGGCAGTTTTGCGCTGCCTTTACCTATAGAAGTAAGCCAAGCCAAGGTTGAGCGTTTTACCCTTAACATGCCGAGCCAGACGGTTGAACTAGGGAAGTTAAACTTAGATGAGTTCTTGGGCAATGATAAGCTGACGATATCATCGGTGTCGCTTGAAGATTTAGCCGTTACCCTTCATCAAGTTGAAGCATCCACTCAAACAACAGCCTCTTCGGCTAACGCGAACAAGGATGATGCTCCCTCTGAAAGTAGTGCTGACAATAGTGCCACGAACAAATCACTACCAAAATCTTATTCGCTTTCATACACCGCCCCAGAACTGCCCACGGTTTCATCGCCTATTCCAATAAGAATCGGGGAGTTTTCACTGACCAATGGCACCTTAAACCAAGAAGAATCTGCCCAAACCTTATCAGCATTTACCTTTGAGGATTTTGAATTCGCTAATGCCAGTGTGTCCTTGGCCAATTTAAATATGGTACACCCTCAAGGAACACTTAATGGAGACATTGCCATCACCTTAGATGGTGCTTATCCGTTGTCAGTCTCACTAAACGGTAGCGGCCTTATAAGTGACAACCAGCAGCAAGTAGACTTTCAAGCATCAGGGTCGCTAGCAGCACTTGAAGCTGATCTTAAAACTGAAGGGGCGATGAATGCTAAAGTGAATTTGTCAGCCGACGTACTTAGCGACAACTTGCCCATTTCATTTAGCGCAACGTGGAAGGAACAACCCTTACCCACTTTGGAGTCTGGCACTTTACACGATGGCGCGTTAACCCTTAATGGCACCATGGGCGACTACCTATTAGATGGCGGGGCAGCCGCCACCTTGCCAGATGTAGGCAAGGTGCCTGTAGCGCTAAATGTGGTGCTAAAAGAACACAACATCTTCGTGAACGAAGCCAAAATTGAAGCGTTGGAAGGCAGTATTAGCAATACCGGTACCTTGTACTTAGATGAGGCGATTTCTTGGGAAGGAAACACCACCTTTACCAATGTCTCTGGGGTTCAGTTTTCTGAGTACGCGCCTGAGCAGTTAGAAGGTGGCTTTACCAGCGTGATGCAATATACGGAAAAAGGCCCGCAAGTCAGTATTCGAGATTTAGACTTAAAAGGCGTTTTGCAAAACAAACCCTTTTCGGTAGCGGGCGCTTTCGTTTATTCCGGCCCCAGCGACTTACTGGTTGCCTCGCTCGCTGTAGAGCAAGCCGAAAATAAAATTGATGTGGTAGGGCAACTGTTAAACAAACGCTATATCAACGCTGATATTGATCTTAATGTAGCGGCAATTGCCGACCTTTACCCTGAAGTAGCTGGGGCGATATCTGGCAACATAAAAGCCACAGGCCCATGGACTAACCCCGTTGCCAAAGGCGCACTTAATTTTTCAAATATTGCGGTGTCGCCTGGGCTTTCAAACGCGGCAGCCCAACAAGGCGAAATCAATGGCAAGCTTGTCATTGATGGCTCATACACAAACCATAAGGTCGACCTTGATGTAACCCTACCGGAACATAGTGTTGCATTAAGCCTTGCGGGCAAATGGCAAGACAACACATGGGCAGGACAAATTGAGCAGAGTAAATTAAAACTCGCTAATATGCAGTGGGCGTTGTCATCACCATTTTCTCTAAATGTCGGCACGGCCCCTTTTAGCGCCAATGTGGGCGAACACTGCTGGCACTCGAGGGAAGAGGGAGAGCTTTGCATCACCAGCTTGAACTACCAAGAAAATAAAGCGAAGTGGAATGTATGGGCTAAGGCATTGCCTGTTGGCTTGTGGGCGCACGAGCTTGCGCCGGATATAATAGCGGCAGCAGCACCGGCAACCTTATCGGTGAAAACCCAAGGCCAATATTCCCAAGCCGATCCTATCGATGCGACTTTTACGGCGTCTTTATCACCTGCCACATGGCAGTTGGGAAAAGAACGACCACTCGCTATAACCGTTAATTCTGTGGAAACCACCGGTACTTTTAAGCAGGGAGAGCTTAAAGCTAAGTCGCTTATTGCCAGTGAAGATTTAGGCAATGCCACACTCAATGTGAATACGTCTCCCTTTGAAACGCGCAAACCCATAAGCGGTAATTTGGAACTACTTAACATTGATGTCGCGCCACTGAAGCCTTTATCCCCAGCTATTCGCACCCTTACGGGTGTGATGAATGGCACAATCACGCTGGCGGGATTTGTCGACTCACCGGACCTCACAGGTGAACTACGAATAGAAAACGGCGCCATTGATATTCAAGACACGCCCGTGTCACTAGAAAACTGGACTCAATCAATTACGTTAAACGGCCAACAAGCCAACTTCGACGGCACGTTTTTGCTGGGCGGTGGTAAAGGGTCGCTAAACGGCGATCTCAGTTGGTCTGATGTACCAAGCGCGAACATTAATTTGAAAGGCGATAAATTTGAGGTACGCCAACCAAACATGCGTTTGCGGGTATCGCCAGATTTGAAAGTAGCGGCTACCGCCGACAAGGTTGATGTATCAGGCAGTGTCAACATACCTTGGGCGCGTATTGAAGTTGAATCATTGCCTGAAAGCGCGGTGTCACCGTCCAAAGATGTTCACCTTCGCGGCGAACCGCCTAAAGAAGAACCCCTTGATATTGTGCATGCGTCTGTGATGGTCAATATCGATAAAGCCAAAACAGGTGAAGTGAAGCTGGAAGCATTTGGTTTAACCGCAAGTTTGCACGGCGGCGTAAAAGTGAATAACCAACCTGCTTTGGTGGGCTTTGGTGATTTACAAATACTCAACGGTCGCTACAACGCCTACGGCCAGCAACTTGTTATACAAACGGGCGAAGTGCAGTTTAATGGCCCTATCGATCAACCCATGCTGCTGATTGAAGCCATTCGCGACCCAGACAAAACTGACGATGATGTAATTGCTGGCATTAGAATAGACGGCGCCGCCGATTCCCCAAGCATTAACTTATTCTCCGAGCCTGCAATGGATCAGCAAAATGTACTCTCGTACTTGCTAACAGGGTCTGGCCCAGACGCTGAAAGCGAAGATCCTAACTACACTGCATTGTTACTGGGCTTTGGCCTTTCAAATACCAAAACGTTAACCGGCCAAGTAGGTAATGCATTAGGCATTGATGATTTCAGCTTAAGCACTAATGAGAACAAACTGTCAGTAACCGGTCAGATTAATGACAGGTTAACGGCTGAATATAACGTAGATGTGGGGTTGAGTAACAATGATTCAAGCAGCACACTTCGCCGTAGGCAAGACCCGCCCGATTTAGCATTGCGATACCGCTTGTTGCCTCGTTTATTTTTAGAAGCAGTACAAACCACCATTGAAGATCAGTCTGAATTCGCCTTAGATTTATACTATGAATTCTTCTTAGGAGAAGAAAAAGACGATGATGATGATAGTGAAGGTCGTGTTGAAGATAGTGATGGTGATGGTGATGGTGATGGAAAAAATCATGAAAGCAGCGATACCAGTAACGGTGAAGCTGCTATCCCAAAGGCCGAAAAAGCGACAAATTAGTTAACTAACTTTGACGGGGCGGCAGGTCTTCACAAATGGCTAGCCGCCGTCACTCATATTATTTAATGCCGTTAATTTTTTTTCAAATTGCTTTTGCCTGCGATGCGCCCAAACATACCACACTGCCATAATGCCAGCGGTGATTGCTGTTACCATCAGCACCAGCCCATACTCCCTTTCCTCTGCTGCCTTAGCCAAGGTAAAGATGGTATTAAATGCAATAACAATAGGCACGGCTATCCAGGCAGAATGTTTATTAATAAAGGCAATACGTGCATTGTTTTTAAACTGCTTTTTCAATTGTTGTACATGATTATTAGTTTGCGCATTACTGCCAAACGCAGCCACTCTTCTAAGCCAAAGCTGATAACCAAGCAAAGGGATAACGAAAAACATTAGGCCAAAATATAAGACGCGAGCAGTAACCGGAAGCTCGCCCCAGTAATGTATAAAAATCCAAACTCCTGGTACTAACGACAAGCAATCGATTAGAAAATAAAGACGCTGCTTTCTTGTTTGGCTTTTAAACGTTTTTTTCACCTCTTCCAAATCTACATTCGACACGGGTTGGGCTTGCCATAACGCGCTGAGGTCGTTGTCGATGCCATTATCATCAGCGCTTTTATTAAAATCATTCATCGGCGTCTCCTTCTAATACACTTGCTTTAGCCCGCTTTAAAATAACCCCTACATGAGATTTGGTTAGGCCGCATATATCAGCAATTTCATCATAAGATAAGCCTTCTAAGGAAAGGGTAAGTACTTGTCGCGGCTGTACTGCTAGTGCACGTACTTTAACGAGTAATCGTGTTAGTGATTGTTGTTGGCTGGTGGCCGTTTCAGGGGAAACTTGTGACATTTGCTCAATAACCACGTCATCATTGTACTCATCGGTATCGATGCGCTTCACCTGATTTGCCACGTGAGTAACAGCGCGGTTATGGGCAATTTTTAGAATATAAGTTTTTACACTGCTATCGCCTTTAAAGCGCACTAACCCCTGCCACACAGCAATAGCTATTTCTTGTAGCAATTCCTGCTGTAACGCGTGGTTAGCCTCGTAACTGTTCGCCACACGACTTAATAGACTACCGTACTGTGCAAACACATCTTCAAATCCTTGCCCCAATCTCTCGTCCTCAGTATTTCTTATTATTCACTGCGCTGCATTGTCGACTATTACGGCAAAAGCCACCCATTTACTGTGCTTACTTGCATGTGATGACAGAAATCATCAGTGCTTATTTTGTGTAGTCTAGGGTTAGCGAAAAAAATTACATCTCTTTGTAATTTTTTTTGAAACCTAAAGACTAGTAAGCATGAAGGGTGTTATCGAGACACCACTATTGGGTACAAAATCGGGCACAAACTTTTACCTTGGAGCACACTATGTCTACCTTAAGCATTTTTTTACTTATTGGCTTTATCACCGTCATCGCTCTAGGCGCAAGTTACTTAGATGCTAAGTTTCAATGGCGTCTTAACGACTGGATGAGTGGCACGTGTAGCAATCCATTCATTGCTAGCAAAGCCACACAGCAACAACAGCTTATTGAGAAAAAAGATAAGCAAATTGCCGCCTTAGTTGAACGAGTCGAAACACTGGAAGCCATAGTGACTCAGCCGGCTTATGAACTGAATCAAAAAATTAATGCACTTAGGTAATGCGCTTAAATCATGCCTAGCTAGTTCATACTTAGCCACTTAAGGGTGGGCGTCGCATAAACATGGGCACTTTTCCCATAGCAATGGCGTTGCCCACCAGTACCACGACTACGCCAAGTACAGACAGCCAACTCCACGTATAACCTTCAAAAAAGGTGGAGATAACCAGCGCTACAATGGGGTAAACCAGTACCACATAAGCAGCTTTGTCGGCGCCTATTTGCTTTAGCAACTTCATATAAGAACCAAACGCCAACACCGAGCCGAAAAGCGCCAGATAAAGCAGCGAAATATAAAACTCGGGCGCCGTTGGAACAACCAAAGTTTCGTTTGTGACCCACGCGGTAATATAAAGCATCACCATGGCATAGCTCATGGCGTAAAAATTCATTTGAATAACTGGCGTACCTGAAGTGAGGATCCGCTCTGAAATAACGTTACCAATTGATGCACTGAAAAAAGAAACAAACGCGATAGAAACGCCCGCAGCCAATGCTGCATCCATGGATACTTTAGAGAACTCAGGTACAAACATACACACGATGCCAGCCAGCCCCAAAGTAGCCCCCACCACAACTTCTAAGCGAATAGGCTGCTTTAACCACCACCTGCGAAGCACCACATTAAAATAAATAATACTCGAGCTCATAAGAGCGAGTAACGCACTAATAATATGTGCTTGCGCCATGTAGAGCAGAGTATAGTTAAGGCAATATAGGAAGAAGCCAACTCCTGCCATTTTAATGTGAATGTGTAACGGTAGCTTAAACGGCAAACCACGTACCGCGCAAAATAGCCCTAAACACAGCGCCGCTAAAGTATATCGCCACGCAACGGCTAAGGTCTCAGCGGTATGCCCTATTTGATAAGTAATCGCTATCCACGTTGACCCCCAAATAAGCGTACAAATGGCAAAGAGCACACCATTATTCATGTCTGATCATCTATAAACTGCATTAAATGGTTTATTGCCTTATTGAATAAGCGCTGACGAGACTCATTCGCCATCCACGCCGTATGAGGGGTAACAATAAGATTGGGGACAGAGCCCGTTAGCAAAGGATGATCGGTGGGAGGAGGCTCTTGAGATATAACATCAACCGCCGCGCCGCCTATTTGCCCGCTTTTAAGCGCAGCCACCAGCGCATCTTCATCAACTAACCCACCTCTGGCAGTATTAATAAGAAAGCTGGTACGTTTCATCAACGACAACCGAGCTTCGTTGAAAAGGTGATAATTATCATCAGTGAGTGGGCAATGCAGGCTGACTACATCGGCGCTAGGTAACAATGATTCCAGTGAAGGTCGTGGGTCGCGCTTATTATCGACCCGTTCCTCTGAGGAAAGCCCGCCAGGCCGCGCCGCGATACTCACCTTCATACCCATTGCGATAAATAGCGCTTCAACTCGCTTGCCCAACTCTCCATAACCAACGATAACCGCATGTTTGCCGGCAAGCTCCACAATAGGGTGTTCGGTTAAGCAAAAGTGCGGCGATGTGGCCCATTTACCTTGTTCAACATCGTTATGATACTGAGGAAATGCGGTGGCTAAATTAAGCAGCAACATTAAGGTATGTTGGGCAACGCTGTCGGTGCCATAACCTTCCACATTCTGCACGTAAATATTGTGAGACTGGCAGTAACCCTTATCTACGTTATTAGTACCTGTGGCCATGACGCCCACATACTTTAACGCTTTGGCGTGTTCTAGCGCCTCGCTATTTAATACTACTTTGTTGGTCAACACGATATCGGCATTCGCTATTCTGCCAACCACCTCTTCTGGAAGGGTGTTGTCATAGCAAGTTAATTCAACATTTAGGCTACTGAGCAATGACGTATCTATTGTGTCTGAATTTAGTAAATCTGCACTAAAGGTTTCAGCATCAAGAAAAACCCCTTTTAGCTTTTTCTGTGGATGTTTCTGAATGCTTTTTTCGCCCGCTTGAGTGGATTGACTATTGACCACCGGCATTTCCTTGATTGTCTGCCTCGCCTATAGACTCACAAATAGACTCAAGTGCCGTTTTAATATTTGAAGGAATAGGTACGGCTTTGTCAGAGAGCCTGTCCACAAATACATGCACAAATTGGCCGTGCGCCACCCGGCGTTTAGCCTCACCGGCATAAACTGATAAACCGTAAGTAACCGAACTTCGGCCTAACTTTATCACCCGTAACCCAACGTAAATTGTTTCTGGATAAGCTGCTGGCGTAATATATTGGCACTGGCTACTGACAACGTAAGCCACGGCGCTACTTTCTTGAATATTAAGGCCGCCCTCGTCAATTAAAAAGCGATTTACGGCGGTATCAAAAAAGCTGTAATACATCACATTATTAATGTGACCGTAGGCGTCGTTATCTTGCCAGCGAGTGGCAATTTCAAGGTGATAAGGGTAATCGTTGAGCGATGGTGTAATGTCTGTCATGCGTGGCGTTATCCCAAAAAGTTAAAAGTGTGGAAACTATAGCAATACCAAGTCGTCGCGATGTACAACTACGTCGGTCGTTTCATAACCTAACACATCCGCAATATGCTGCGACTTTTTCCCTTTTATCAGCATTAAGTCTCGCGCGTTATAAAGGGCCAAGCCTTTTGCAACAACTTGGTTTTCATAGCAAATTTCTACCGCTTCCCCTTGGTTAAAATTACCTTCTATGTTCGTCATGCCTGAAGGTAACAAAGACGCACCGCGATCCACCAAGGCGACTTTTGCACCTTCATCTACATGAATACGACCACAGGTTTTAAGCGTATGCGTCAGCCATAGTCGGCGGGCTTTTTTAGGCGAGTTACTAGCGTGAAACAAGGTGCCTGGAATAGAACCATTCAACATGGCATCGAAAGACGCCCCTTTCCGGCCATTAACAATAATAGTTTGAATACCGCTACTGGTGCACTTATCCGCCGCTTCAATTTTCGTTCGCATCCCGCCTGTACCCACCGAGGTACCCGCACCACCCGCTAGTTTGTAAATCGATTCATCGATATTGTGCACTTCACTGATTAATGTGGCGTCTGGATCTTTACGCGGGTCGGCAGTGTACAACCCATCAATATCGGAACAAATAATAAGAGTATCGGCTTGAGCCACCAGCGCGGTATACGCGCCAAGATTGTCGTTATCGCCCACTTTTAGCTCGTTCACTGCCACGGTATCGTTTTCGTTAACGATGGGAAGCGCATCATGATTCAGCAATTCTCTTAAGGTATTTTTGATATTCACATAACGAGTACGATCGCGAAGATCGTCAGCGGTAAGCAAAACCTGCGCACAAGGAAAGTCGAAAAACCGTTGCCAATTTGCCATCATTTGGGTTTGACCAATGGCGGCCATCGCCTGTTTTTCAGCAATAGAGGCATTGTGTCGAATTTTCACTTTGCTTCGACCCGCAGCCACGCTGCCCGAGGAAACCAAAATAATTTCTTTGCCAGATTCGCGGCTTATCGTGATAAAGCGCGCCAGTGCTAATAGAAATCGGGCGCTACACGCATCGCCATTTGGCGCAATAAGGGCGCTACCTACTTTAATTACGGCACGCTGCCAATTGAGACGGTTCATAAGAAGATGATGCAAGAAAACAGGGGTTTAAGAATACGACACTTCGCTTTTTAAACAAACGTTATGTTACAGTTTTTTGCGTTAAAACAGGGTGAGTTTACGGTCAAAAACTGGGATAAAAGCAAAATGGCTTATATACTAGTTCGCTTATTTTATTATAAAAATAACCGGGAAACTCCATGAATAAGCACCAACGACATCTTTTCTGGCTTGCGCCAGTGTTGTCTATGCTGATTTATCTTCCATTCGCCAACGCAGCAATAAATCAAACAAAAGGCGATTTTGAAGATAAGTTCCGTCAGCTAGATGAATCTCTTCCTACCCCAAATGTATATCGAAATGCAGCGGGTGAGCCAGGTCATCAATACTGGCAGCAGCAAGTAGACTACAAAATTGACGTTAAACTGATTGAAGATACACGCCGTATTGAAGCCAGTGAAACCATTACCTATCACAACAATGCACCAGATACGTTGAAGTATTTATGGATCCAATTGGATCAGAATAAATTCCGCGACGATTCTATGTCTGCCCTTACCACTACATTTGGTGGCATTGGTAATCGTGGGCCAGCAACACAATCTGCAAGTGGTGGTAAACCTGCACAGTTGAGCATGGCAGCACTTCGCCGCCAACAGTTTGTTGACGATAACGAATTGGGTTACACCATTTCACGGGTGCAAGACAGTGCAGGTAACGATTTACACCACGTTATCGTTGGTACGCTAATGCGTGTAGATTTAGCGCAACCGCTTCAACCTAAAAATAACGTCACCTTCGATATCGATTTTGCATTTAATATTGTTGAAGAAGACGCGGTTTCTGCTCGTGCGGGTTACGAACATTTCCCAGATGATGAACGTGAAGGCGGTAACGATATTTTCTTGCTGGCCCAATGGTTCCCTCGTCTAGCGGCTTACACCGATTACGAAGCATGGACAAACAAAGAATTTATTGGCCGTGGTGAGTTCACTTTAGAATTCGGTAACTACGAAGTGGATATTACGGTTCCGGCCGACCATATCGTTTCTTCTACCGGTGAGTTACAAAACGCTGATGACGTACTAACGAAAACCCAGCGTAACCGTTTGAAAGAAGCGGAAGATGCTGACCGTATTGTATTCGTTGTTACCGCTGAAGAAGCGCTAGAGAACGAAAAAGCAGGCACCAACAAGCAAAAAACATGGCGTTTTAAAGCTGACAACGTGCGTGATTTCGCATGGGCTTCGTCACGTAAATTCATGTGGGATGCCCGTGGTTACCATCAAGGCGGCGACGTTCAGCCGTTAGTCATGGCGATGTCTTTCTACCCGAAAGAAGGTGGCGAGCTTTGGGAGAAGTACTCTACTGAATCTATCATCCACACTATGGATGTTTATAGCCGCTTTAGCTTTGATTATCCGTACCCTGTTGCCCAGTCAGTCAATGGCCCTGTTGGCGGTATGGAATACCCAATGATCACCTTTAACGGTCCACGCACCGAGCTACGTGACGATGGTTCTCGTACTTACTCTTTATCTGAAAAACGCTTCCTTATTGGCGTGGTTATTCATGAAGTGGGTCATATTTACTTCCCTATGACCGTAAACTCTGATGAGCGTCAGTGGACATGGATGGATGAAGGCTTAAACAGCTTCTTAGACGGTGTTGCTGGACGTGAATGGGATCCTACTATTCCATGGGGCGTTGAACCACGTGACATTGTTAGCTACATGAAGTCTGAAACCCAAGTACCTATTATGACCCAGTCTGATTCGGTACTTAAACTAGGCCCTAATGCTTACACTAAGCCAGCCGTAGCGCTGAACATTCTTCGTGAAACCATTCTTGGCCGTGATTTGTTCGACTTCGCCTTTAAAGAATATGCACAGCGTTGGATGTTTAAACGTCCTACACCTTCTGATTTTTTCCGCACCATGGAAGAAGCCTCTGGTGTTGATTTAGATTGGTTCTGGCGCGGTTGGTTTTACACTACTGACCACGTTGATATCAGCCTAGATAGCGTTTACAAACTTCGTTTGAACACTGAAGATCCTGATATTGATTTCGCCCGTGAGCGTGAAGCCGAACTTGATAAACCTAAATCACTTACCGATATTCGCAACAAAGAAGAAGGGAAAGAACTTTGGGTAGACCGTTTCGAAGATATCAAAGATTTCTATGACGAAAACGACCGTTACACGGTAACTAACAAAGAGCGCAACAAGTACCGTAGTTTCTTGAAGAAACTTGAGCCTTGGGAACGTAAAGCGTTTGAACGTGCGGTACGTGAGGACAAAAACTACTACGTGCTCGACTTTAGCAACAAGGGCGGCTTGGTTATGCCGATTATTCTTGAGCTAGCATTCGAAGACGGCACTACAGAAGAGATGCGTATTCCTGCTGAAATTTGGCGTCGTACACCGAAAGCGGTAAGCAAGCTGATTGTCACTGAAAAAGGCAAAGAGCTAGTGAGCGTAACGGTTGACCCACATTGGGAAACCGCAGACGTAGATGTTGAAAACAACCACTATCCGCGTCAAATTATTCCATCACGTATTGAAGCGTACAAGTCTAAGCCTCGTAACACTTACGAGTATCGCGATCTTATGAACGATGTAAAAACCGAGCTAAAGACCGACGATGACGATGACGAAGACGAAGATGACAACTAAGGTTATGCCTTTTAAGTTATCTGCTAAAAACCACAAGCAGAGCCTAACGGCGCTGCTTGTGGCTGTTTTTTTATGTACCGGTTTATTCAGTACTTGGGCTAACGCGCACCAAGTTAAAGCCGCTATCACAACAGTGTTGTTCAACCCTAGAACGCAAAACATTGAAGTCATGCACCGCTTTAACCTGCACGATGCCGAGCATGCTGTAAAAGTGCTGTTCGATAAGCACGCCGATATTATGGAAGAAGAGAAAACCCAACAAGCCTTCGCTGATTACGTGAGCAACCATTTTGCGTTGTTAAACGGTGAGGAAAAGTCATTAGACTTAGGTTTGGTCGGTTTTGAGTTGGATGGTAATCACTTTTGGGTGTACCAAGAAACCGCTCAACCGCCAGAGTTAGATGGTTTGATGATTCGTCACGATGCCTTACGTGACTTGTGGCCAACGCAAGTGAATACGTTAAATGTAGAAGGGAATGGGCCTTTAAAAACCCTGACCTTCACCGACAACGTCACCTTGCTTGAAGTGGAATTTGCTAGCGACCATCATTAATGCACTAAGTGCATTATGTACGTGTTACTTAATCTTTATTCAACTTCCTATTACTGATTTAAAGCACTGCCACTTCGCAGTGCTTTTTTATATCCCCCTGAAGTCTTATTCCCATTTGCGTTAATCTCGCCTAAGTTAACCTAATACCCAGTTTTTAGAACAATCGGTTTATATTAATAAATGAATGTCGATTTTTATAAAAAAGGGACAAGTAAGGGCATGCTTTTAACTCACACCATGGGGACTTTCCATGAGCGATAATACAACCACCAATGCGTTTTCCAATAACAAGAATATTATGTGGGTGCTACTTAGCGGCGCCATGGCACTTACCTTCATTGTGATGATGTTTTTACCTAACAGTGGTACTGGTGAGGGCATGATAGCGGTATATTCAGCCATGCTATGGTGTGGCATATTTGGCGCGGCATTATTTCGCTATATGACAAGGAATGGTTGGGTAGGGTTCGCAATAGGCAGCGTAGTTGGCCTTATACTACAAATGGTAGCTCAGATAGTCTAAACGCCCATATTGAGCACCGGGAATTTGAGAGCTGATTGTGTGATCATCTGTAGTTTTATCCCCATTAGCGTAGCTAGAGTTTCGTAAAACCTTATTGCAGCACTATTTAACTAAGCAATATACAAAAAATTAAGAAGTAATCGACCAACGACACTTTAGCGTATAAGTACTAAGATAATTTGGTACTCGTAGGCTGAGTGCCGTAGGTTGGACCTCACAGATTGAGCCTCACAGGGTGATCTTCATTAAATGGGGCTGCACGCGTTTCATAAAAGATTAAAGGCTTCCAAGGTTACTTCATGGCAAAAAATACCGATGAACGAAAAGCGCGAGCAGTACCTTCTTCTCGAATTGGGAGAGTAGGGCGCTTAGGTGCTTTGGCAGGCAAAATTGCGGGTAATGTTGTTACTAATGGTGCCAGCCAATGGATTAAGGGCGAACGCCCTGCACTTAGCGCATTGTTACTGACACCAAAAAATATTACCAACATTGCCGATCAGCTCGCCACCATGCGTGGTGCCGCCATGAAGCTAGGTCAGCTTATTTCTATGGATACGGGCGACTTTTTACCGCCAGAACTCGCTACTATATTAGCTAGGCTAAGGGAAGATGCCGACCCTATGCCAAAAGCCCAATTAGATACCACGCTAAAGGCTCAATGGGGAGAAAGTTGGCATGATGACTTGCTGTATTTTTCCTATGCGCCCGTTGCCGCCGCTTCCATCGGTCAGGTACACAAAGTGATTACTATGGACGGGAAAATGCTGGCCGCAAAGGTACAGTATCCTGGTGTACGTAAAAGTATCAGTAGCGATGTTGATAACGTCGCAACACTAATTAAACTCACAGGTTTGGTGCCGAGTTCGTTAGATATTGGCCCGCTGTTAGAAGAAGCAAAAATTCAACTTCATCAAGAAGCCGACTATCACCGCGAAGCCAGCATGCTATCGCGCTATAAAGACGCAGTTACGCAGCATAACGATGCTGAATTCGCTTCCCAATTTGTAATACCCAGTGTTCATCCACAATTAACAACAGACTCTGTGCTGACAATGGACTTTATTGAAGCTAGCCCCCTTGATGCTGCAATGAACGCTCCCCAAGAAACTCGCAACACGTTAATGACGTCACTATTCCAATTATTTTTTAACGAGATATTTGGCTTTAAGCTACTTCAAAGCGACCCGAACTTAGCCAACTATCGATACAAAGAAGATACTCAGCAATGGGTATTACTAGACTTCGGGGCTACGCGAGAAGTCCCAGATGATATTGCATTGGGCTACCAAGCTCTGCTTCAAAGTGCTGCCAGCGGTAATAAACAAGACATGCAACACGCAGCCCTGCAGATTGGTTTAATAAACCAAGAACACAGTGATGCACAGCAAGAACTTGTAGTGGCATTGGGCATGGAAGCGTGTGAAGCAATTAGAGAAGACGGCCCCTACGATTTCGGCAATAGCGACCTGTTGCCAAGACTGCACGACAAAGGCGTGGCGTTAACCATGCAGCATGATTTCTGGCATACACCGCCAGTTGATGCCCTGTTTATTCATCGCAAGTTAGGAGGGCTGTACATGCTGGCTAAGCGGCTAGACACACAAGTTAATATGCGCGCCGCAGCAGAGCCTTGGTTAAAGCCCTGATATTGCGAGCTCTGATATTGCGAGCTTTGATATTGCTTTAGTACCGTCAATGACTAATAAGGCAACTGCATGCTAAATGGCAATGCCATTTGTTGTGCACTTTTGGGCGGGTTACCAATCATTTCGTCATAAGGGGAGTCGTATTTCATAACGGCCTGCTGTACGGTGCAGTGAGAAAATACTTCTCGTATTTGGCCTGTACTGAAAAAACGCATGGGTCGGTCTTGCTTATCGTACACCATGCCACTTTTGTTCCCCACGGTGAGGTACACCAAATAAACGTTCATCTCATACGACTGAACTTCAAGATAATCGATGCTTAAAGACTTACCTTCAATTTGGGTAAATAGAAACTTGTGCATAACCGCCCCTCAGCGCACGTAAATCAACCGATGACTTTTTTGATAATTTTTACGCTGATTTTTACGTTGCTGGTGACAAACAGGTTCATTACGATGATATTGATACTGGGGTATCGGTATCCTCTGAAGACACGCTATTAGACATATTACTGAGTGTTACGCTAGAGCGCACCGCTCTAACGAGCATGATCATACTGATCAAACACGCGCCACTAAATATGGCTGCAGGAAAAACAATCCCACTTCCTAACCACATCAGTGGAAATATCAGTAATCGAGGCCCTTCTAGCGCCAATGCCAGTTTTGAACCGGCCAAAACAAACCCATTTTGGATACTCATCGCCACTATTGTCACCACCAATATTAATTGGTGAGCACCACTTAAGGCTTCAATAAAAAGCAATAAGTATACGGTGATAGACAACACGATAACGTGCTGCACAACACTGTAATAAGTAACAGGGGCAGCCAATGCAGGGTTAAATTTTTTGAACGAGGACAGCGGCGCTTTTTCATGGGGAAAGCGTTCGGCCACATCATCGGGGCGCCACCCCGTGCGACCAAACCACACACGCAGTTTATCTTGCCAACGTGAGGTATAAAAACTGTCTTTGACTAATTGACTATAAAGCTGTGCATTCGCCCACAAAGGATTAAAACTTTTCAATGCACCACGAATACCGAATATTGGTTTGTCGCTTTCTAATTCTGGAATAAAGGTATTGAATAAACGATCCCATATGATGAACACACCACCATAATTCTTATCGATATAAACTCGGTTTTGGGCGTGATGTACACGATGGTTCGAGGGGGTAACAAACCATTTCTCCATCCAGCCTAGTTTATCAATATGCTGAGTATGAACCCAGAATTGATATATCAAGTTAAGTGCGCCAACGGTAATTATCATTTCTGGAGGAAAACCTATTAGCGCTAAAGGTAGGTAGAAAACCCAGCTGAAAATAGCACCACTTGTTTGTCTAAGTGCGGTAGTTAGGTTGTAGTCTTCACTGGAATGATGCACCACATGGGCAGCCCATAAAATACTCATTTCATGGCCCATACGGTGATTCCAATAATAAAAGAAGTCGTACAATATGAATGCAGCTATCCATACCCAAGGTGAATAACTCAGTTCGATAAACGCAAAAGTATTAAACACCAATACATAGAAAGTGAGCGGTATAAGTTGATGCCCAAGGGCCATGATTCTCGATAACACGCCCATGCTTATACTGGTAATCGCATCGTTTGCACGATAGTGACCTGTTTTTTTCCGCTTATCGACAAATATTTCAATGGCGATAAGAAGAACAAATAAAGGAATAGCAAAAAGAATGACAGTCATAATATCTACGAATTTTAAACCCACCTGAATTGTTAATAATATGTATCAAATAATCAAGTTATTTTACATTTCACGGCAAAATTAAGGGATTTATTGAATGATGACACCAAAGTTCCCCTTTCTAGAACTTCTTAGTACTTGCTGCTATCGCTAAGAAATTGCTACAAATTGCGATCGAATTGCGAACCAATTACGTTAAAAAGTGTTCTAAATAAGGAAATTACCTTCATCAGAGAACAATTCTCTTGCGTGATATCCAAATATTGGGTGTTATCTCTGATAGTATTATTATTAGATCAGTTATTGCAGCGGAGATATTATGAGCGAATCGTCAGAAAAGCGTACGTTAGGTCCCCATTTTCTTATTATCGGGGTAATAATTGTAGTCATCTTGGCTCTCGTGTTTTGGCCTTCGAAAGAAGATGAGCCCGTCGCCCCCGAACCTGAGGTTGTTCAACCAGACGTAGAAGCGCCTGTTGAAGAAGTACCCGACGTTTTTGAAACTAAGCCAGCTCCGCCACCATTAGAACTTGAAGAGCCTGATGAAGTCCCGCCAATGCCGGAGCCGGTCGAGCCAGACCCTGAGCCGTTAGATGTGAGCGACCCAGCCATAAAATCATCGCTAGTGGATATTTCTACCGCCACTGACGACAGCGTTAACCGCATGATTGTGAATGAAGGTTTATTGCAGCGTTTCGTGGTCTCGGTCACCAACTTAGCGAATGATGAAATGGCGCCCAATCATCAGTTGCTAGCGCCGCCTGAACAAACCTTCCGTGTTTACTCTCAGGCTGGTAAGCAATGGATTGATGCCGCTAGTTATAAGCGCTATACGCCTTATGTAAACATGCTCGAGTCTTTTGAAAGCGAAGCTTTGCTTGGTATGTACGATATTTACAAAGGCGATATTCAAGATAAATACGCTGAAATTGGCGAGTCGAATAAAAACTTCAATGAAGTTGTACTCGATGCTATCGATCAATTACTCGATACACCTGAAGTGCCAGTACCAGTTGAAGTTTACACCGATTCAGTTACCTATAAATACACTGACCCTCGCTTAGAAAATCTAAACGAGCCGCAAAAGCAGTTGCTTCGTACAGGCCCAGATAATATGCGCCGTATAAAAGCGAAGTTGCGTGAAATTAAAGTATTGCTTGAAGAAAATGGATCTAACTAGATTTCAACAGCAATT
>Ga0209404_10000812_pt1 | contig 23230 bp, 15 predicted proteins | sample TroAtlMetagenome_2_FD_187447 | JGI IMG/M metagenome (GOLD analysis project Ga0209404, IMG submission 187447) | Marine eukaryotic phytoplankton communities from Atlantic Ocean - Tropical Atlantic ANT8 Metagenome (SPAdes) (version 2) | ecosystem: Environmental > Aquatic > Marine > Oceanic...
AACGACTCCGCGCCTTGCTTCGATTATCGTTGAAGAGCTCTTGGCTTATAATAAAACCACTAAGGAGCTGTTGAAAACTATTCCTAATATAAGTCTTTCCGAATTGCAGGTGTACCGGTTGCTGAATCATGATGATAGTGAAATTCGTGCGCTTGCTAACTCACTCTCCAATGCAAGTCATGTTGATCCAGAAGGTAAGGAAAAGTATAAAGCATTTTATTCAGCTTTATCTAATAAACCAGACATACAAAAAGGTGGCGTTTTGTTTGGCGCGCATTGCGGTACGTGTCATCAATTTAAAGGCCAGGGAATTAGTGTGGGCCCTCCACTTGATGGAGAAGCTGGACGTCCTGCCGAGTCACTCTTAGCAGATGTATTAAATCCATCAGGAGAAATTACTGCGGGGTATAGAACCTACATTGCTAAGTTAAATGGGGGCATAGAGCATACCGGGGTCTTATCCTCGGAATCAGCGACCAGTATTTCACTTATCAAGGCGGCTGGTTCAGAGACTCAAATCCTACGTTCTGACCTTGCCTCGTTATCACCAGTCGACCTTTCACTAATGCCTTCAACTTTCGATAAAATATTAAAACCTAAGGATTTGTCGGATATCATATGGTTTATTAAAAACAAAAAAACTGACAATTCTCTGGTTCTCTTTGACGATGAGCCTCGCTTTGCTGAGTCTCTTAATGCAGGCAAGGGGGAGGCTGCAATTGATGAAGACGATTGTTTATCTGGTAAAGCTTGTTTAACGGTTTCAGGTTTTCAGAGGTACTCTAGCCAATTGCCTGGCTGGGATTTTAACGTTCGAAAGAATCCTAAAAATAAGGATGAATTTCGATACATAAGAATAGCGATGAAGGCGGTTGATGCTAAAGGCATGATGGTTGAATTTGCCGACAAAGGAAAGTTTCCACCTGAAAACAAAGCCGTCAGGACTTACTACGTGGGTGATAATTCAACTGGATGGCAATCCAATCAGCTTTCTAAAGAAATTCCAACAAAGTGGAAAAGTTATACCATTGACCTTTGGAAGGATAATGGAGACTTCACCATCACAGGAATGGCGTTTACTACAATGGGAGGGAAGGGAAGCTATGATAAAATAGAACTTCTCAGAGAGCTTTAATAAAAAAATTAGGCGCTGAAGCCCTCGATTTCCCAGCCTTCTCTGTAATTTCTTTTAATTAGTTTATTTGCGGATGCACTATTCTTTATGGTCAGATTTTGTGCGTCCCACGTCAATTTTTGATCCGGATTTCTTATAGCAACCGTGCCAAGGAGAATGGCTTCGGTCATTGGCCCGGTTTGTTCAAAGTAAGATTCGTTCTTAGTCTTTCCAAGGATAGCATCTAAAAAGTGATGATAGTGATTTCTTGGATCAAGATCTGGCTTAATCGTGCCCTTATATTTATCCCTAGGAAGCAACATAGCTCCTCCACCATTAGGAATTAAGACGGCTCCTTCAGTGCCAACAATAAGTGCTGACTCTGGTGGGTATTTATCTCCATGGTACCACTTTTGTGCTTCTTCTGGTGGATAGAATAGTCCATCAAACCACTCAATTGTTATCTCGTCTTTTTCGGTTAGGGAGTTGCCTGGAAATGTCCAAGTGATGTGATCACTCTGGGGCCACGTATCGCCTCTTCGTGGTTTTGAAATTTTCCATGAATCTTGAACTCTTGCATGAATGGTTTTTGGTGCCGTTAAATCAAGTGCCTTCCAAGTAGCGTCAAAGACGTGGCAACCGATGTCACCGGACCATCCTGTTCCAAAGTCTTGCCAAGCTCGCCATTTACTTGGGTGGTAAATTTCAGGAGCGTATGGCCTGGTGGGTGCCGTTCCTAGCCAAAGGTCCCAATTTAATTGATCAGGTTTAGTATGCTTTTTCTCGGGCCTTGGGCCAACGAGTCGGTAGCTCTGAATTGCTCCTGGTCTGTTAGAACAAAGATAGACATGTTTCACTTTTCCAATCAGTCCCTTCTTTATGTAATGGACACCCATTCTGTCACCGAAGCCAGAAGCGGCTTGAGTTCCTAATTGTGTTTTTACTCCAGCATCACGAGTCGCTTCCGCTAATGCTCTGACTTCTGCTACGTCGTGGCAAAGGGGTTTTTGGCAGTACACATGTTTCTTTGCTTTGACAGCATTGTAAGCAATGGGGAAGTGCATGTGATCTGGAACCGTAACGTTAATGGAATCAATTTTGTCGCCCTCCTTTTCCATAAGTTCTCTCCAGTCAGAATAGGTTCTGGCCTCAGGAATTTCTTTGGAGACTTTGTCCAAGTAGTTTTTATCAACGTCACAAATGGCAACAACCTTAGTTTTTGAATGCGAACTGAAATTTTTATAGTCGTTATAACCCATCATTCCTCCAACACCAATGCAGGCATGTTGAATATTACCGTTAGGGCTTTTCCCAGACGAAATAGATGGAGCAAAAACAGTGCTTGCTAAGGTTGTCTTGAGAAATTTTCGACGATTGGAGGTCAGTTTTTTCATTTTTTTCAATGTTAGCTAAATAATTAGGTCTTAATTTTGTTTAACTTTTTTATCAGTTTACCATTCTCTATGAACTTTACTGATTTGTAATCTATTTTCGGAATGGAAATGATCAGTGGGCAAGAAAATTCTGCTGTTTGTGACTTTTTTTTCTTCGTATTATATCTCAATTCAAGTTCACCTTCATTGTTAGTTAGCGAAATAACATCAAATTCGCAAAAGAATGATCCGCGCCTGATTGCAGAAATAACAATCTTTGATTGTAATGATCCCTCTTTTAAACGGTTTGATTTGTCTCCCTGAACAAAGGCAACTCCGAAAGCAGAATCAAAACTTTTTTGCTCACTAGTGACAATAAATGATTGAGGTTTTTTAGGTTCGAATTTGTTAGAAACGAAGTAACCCGAGTGAACATCAAAATTAATTTGATTGGGCTTATCTATTTTTTCCTCAGAAGAAGAGAAAGTGGTCATCAATGTGAATAATAACCCAATTAATGTGAGGAATTTTCCAGGGTGATGACTTTTAGGCATAGTTAGAAATATTTTTATTCTTTTAAGGTAGATGTATTTCATTTGTTAAGGAAACGAAATAGACATCCATTTCCTTAGAAATTAATTAAAACAATCTCCAAAATTATTTTAATACTACTCAAGTAGTCTCACGCGATAAAATCCCTTTTTGCCTTTGGGAGCATCTTCGTGAGTGAATGATGTTTTCTCATCTTCACCTTCAATTCCATCATCAAGTTCTTCCCACTCGATCATGTCCGTAGAGAAATCAACTCCATAGATCTTGCCTGCAACGGAGTTCCAAGTGATGTCAGTGGAATTTGCATTGTCATCGTTGGGTCCGAACTCAGTAATAATGAATGGGACTCGAGCACCGGTAAAAGTGATTTCTCCATGAGGTCTTACAGCAAAAAATTGTCCAGATGTCCAATTCCATGTAGGTAAAGCGCCTGAGCTGGCAATTTTAGCAATATTAAAATACCAGACGTCATCAAATTCTGGGGCTTTTGGATGGTATAATCCATTGGTTCCAAATTCATCTGCATTGAAATCTGTCCAAGGGATAAATAATTCAACAACTCCTCCAAAGTCGCCATGATTAGATACCCAATTTAGTTCCCTAGGAGCAGCCCATCCTGCGTTGTTTCCAAAGTTAGCGTTGTATCTAGCTTCTAAAAAAGTTGTTCTTTCCTGATCATCGAGTTCATCCGCGAATCTAGTGATAAGACCATTGGTCTGCCAAATGCCAATATGGTAACCGTCGAAGCTTCCTTCGTTAGGCTCATCATCATCATTGGGGTCTATAAAAATATTATAATCATCAAATCCAAAGTCAACGTTTCCTCCCCAATCTCCCCAGGAAGTGTTATCAGTTTGGGCTATCATATAGAGACCTTCATCATTCCATAGTAATTGAAATTCAATTTTCTCACTAGATTCTGTTCCGCCAGTTCTCAGAAGTTTAAAATCGGTTGCCGCTTCGCTGGCTTTATCCCATTCTCCGGGACTACGAACACCATCTAATACGGGTGCTGATGCGTTAAAAACTACTTCATATGTTTTTATTTGGGCTTCTGAATTTAAAGCGAGTAGAAAAAATGTTCCTACTAGCAGATTCAAAATGGATTTTGTGGTAAAAGGCCTAGATTTTTGCTCCTGATTTGTCATTTGAAAACTTTTACTACGAAATGAGCATTTAAAGCAAGCTAAATACCTTGATAGCCAGTGGCTTATTAATAGGGATTTCTATTTTCAGAACTAGCATTTAGTGTTATTCAGAGTATATATTTTAAGTTCGATTCAAATGGCATTTGCACACAAATTAAGTCTTGGGGTTGTTAATTGTTTAAGTGGTGAATTTAAGCAGGGTATCAGTTCGCCCTTTGTGATTGGCTCGGGGTCAGAATCAGATATGGTTTTGTATGATGATTTAGTGTTGGATCAGCATTGTCTTATAGAAAAGACAAAAAAAGGAATTCAAATTAGATCCACTCAGCCAGATCATCCTGATGGTAATATCATTCTTGATGGTAGTCCCACCACTCTGGCTCAGCTCAAAGCTAGGACTGAGCACTCTATACAAATTGGAAAAAGTTTTCTAGTTATCGTTACAACGATGTCTTCTAAAAAAGAAAACATTCAGATGTGGGGAAAAAATATTAAGAACGGAGGATGGATAATTAATAAGTCCAATAAGGCGGCAGCCACCAGACCGTTACAAATAAACGAAGTCTTTGATGCACGTGACACAATGGGGTTGGATCCTGATTCAACACCCGTATTTAAGGGCTCTAGTGAGGTCGGTTTTTATCTTAGGCAACTCATGTCCATTGAACCAGAACGTGAACAAAGTCATAACGCTGAACTGGCTGAATCTGAAAATGAGCCGGTCGCCGATAGAGTTGAAGATCATGAAGTAGAAAACGCATCAATGTCCAGATATGTTGATTCTGATAATGGGGAGTTTACTTGCCCAACTTGCTGGTTGAAATTTGATCGAGGTGATGTGATGCATGTGGCTGTTCATGATTCTTTATTTGGAGATCCGTTACTCGGAGAAGAACAAATGAAGAGGTTTCATGCTGATAGGTTTAATGATAAGGGTCAGGCCCTTGATGAATACGGAATACCCTGTACGGAAATCGCATGTCCTCATTGTAGGAGAACTTTGCCTCCTGGTTTTTTCGATGAGCCACACAAAATATTTTCTATTGTCGGGGCGCCTCAGTCAGGAAAGTCCTATTACCTCACTGTTCTAATTAAGCTCTTGCAGACGACTCTTTTTAAAGAATTTGGTGTCGTCTTTCGCGATGCTGATCCTGCTGGGAATGCTCCTATAAATGAGATGAAATCTCATTTATTTAGTGCTCAAAATTCTGCTCAGGCCTTTTTGACGAAGACTCAGTTAGAAGGTTCGATGTATGAAAGGTTGCCTAGATATGATAGGATGGTGACTCTGCCAAAGCCGTTTATTTTTTCTTTGTCTGGCGCTGACTCTGATGATGAAAATTGTTCATTGGTTTTTTACGATAATGCCGGAGAGCATTTCCAACCGGGACAGGATTCAACGAATTCACCAGGGGCTCAACACATCGCTTCATCAGATGCTATCTTTTTTCTCTTCGACCCTACAATTAATCCTGACTTCAGAAGAAGTATTAGTGATTCTGAGGATCCTCAATTTAAATCACAAGTTTCCGATCAGCAGGATATTATATTGGCCGAAACGGAGGTTCGAATTAAAAAACTCCTTGGCTTAGGGCGGCGGGAAAAAGTTGATACTCCATTGGCGATAATTGTAGGAAAGTGTGACTCTTGGATAGACAAAATAGGGGCAGAAAATTTAAAAGACCCCGTCAGTGATGGGACTCTTGATATCGGAGCTGTCGAATCGAATTCCCAATTAGTAAGAGCTATGATGGAAGAGCATTGTCCATACGTCGTTGCAAATGCTGAAAGGATATCATCAGACGTATGCTATTTTGCAGCGAGTGCATTTGGGCATACACCAGTAACCTTCGAGGATGAAAAAGGGGTTTCCCGTATAGGACCAGATCCTCAGAAGATAAATCCAATGTATGTTGAAATACCAACTCTCTGGGCACTTTCAAGGGTTAGGCCCGGGTTAGTTCCATTTTTCCAATAATTTAACTTAAGAACAAAGGCCGTTTTAAATGGCTTACCAACTCATATATACTAGTGTTCCTCGGGGATTAGTTCCCGGGCGTAGCGGATATACCGTAGCTGCTAGGCATCGTCAGATTCGAGATAGGTTAGTTTCTGAGATAGAAAGAGTCAGCCGCTATTCATATTCCAAGGGAGGAGAATCTCCTGTAGTATATGCGCATCGTATTTTTGATATTTCAGGAAGTAAATTTCATGTCCTAACGAGAATTGTTGATGCTGGGTCTGATTACACTGGAAGAACGAACTATCTTGCTCATCACCTCATTTGTGATTCTAAAGAATTATCAAGTAGTGGAACTCATCCGGCAGAAATTTTATTGAGTTTTGACTGGCTTGATTCATTTGAGGGTGAACCTAAATATTTAGAAGATTCTGATATTGTTGATCTTTCCAGTTATAAAGGAAATATAAAATTGCCAGCAGCTAATTGGAAAAGTCTACGTGGAGAAGCCGCAGACGCAGCTTTGCTCGTTGATACAAAATCAAAGGCTAAGAATTCAATTCTTGTTTTCGAGGAAAGTGATAAGTCCATAGAAAAAAGATTGATACTTTTAGTTGGCGAGTCAGCTAAATTATTAAGCTCACCTAATGAGATAACGTTCACTACTTTTTTTCAAGAGGGAGATACGATGTCTGATTTTCAATGGATCGGATGCGAATCGGGAAGTTCAATGGTTCAGAAACCAACGAATAGGGATGTTGTTAACTTGAATAATATTGATCAAAAATCTCCAGACACAGAGCTTGCTCAGCTTGCAGTTAAGGGAGTTCTAGCGCCTAAGCCCACGGTGACCTCTCGTCCCAAAGAACAGTCTGGCTCCGCCGAATTCGCTTCTCAGGATCTTCGATCTGAACAGAAGGAGGCAAGTGCTAAAATTAATACTGGTTCTCTTCCTGCTCGAACTAATGTGCCTGCTCCCTCTTTTATTAAAACTGGTATTGGTGCTTCGCCGGTTTCAAGTATTGCTAGATCAGGTATAGATAATGCAGATGAGGTTCCATTTTATATAAAGAATTTAAAACTTATCGTTATTTCATCGGTTGTTGGAATAGTTGTTATTTCTGGCTTGTTTTTTTATCTCACGAGTTTTCAACCTAAGCAGCGACTTCGAATTAATATTGAAAGGTTTGCAAACGAGCAAAAATACTTAGAGGCGAATGATTACCTAGATAGGGTTCTTAATGAACGTCCAAATTGGAGAGAAAGAATTGAGGATACTAGAATAGAAAAGGTTTTTAAACCAATGCGGGAAATAACAGAACTTAAAATCAACCAGTTTATAGGTTCTGATACTGAAAATAAAAAGGTAAGATATGATATTGCTAGAAATCAATTAGATGAGTTTCAGGTGTTTACTAATTATTTTAGTAGTGGATCACCTGAAGCTGCAAAAATATATAAGCTAATAGAAGACTATAATAATGCAGAGAAGCGTTACATGGATTCTTTGCAATCTGAAACTGCTAAGAATAATACGGAAAAAGAAATAACACCTAAGCCCGATGAAAGTTCTCTACAGGATGACTCTGAATTAGCGTCTAATGCAAACGAAGGTGAACCAGAAAAAATTAAGTACTCTCCAGTATCATTATATATTTTTCTAAATACAGGAAACTTTGAGCAGTTAGTATTGCCTGAATCTTTGCGGCGACTCTCTGAAGGTGATCAGGGGCAGTTAATGGTTAATTTAAAAGCTTATGGGTTATCGAATAATGATTTCCCTCTGTCGAGGATTATCAAAAGCGAAAAGATAAAATATAAATTTCCTGAAACAGCAGAGGAGGAAAACAATGAGATGGTTCCAATCTCAGGATCAATAAATCTTGAACTAAAGTTTCAGGGAGCTGGCTCTCTTTATTTACTAAGACGTCAATTTAAAGAATCAGATATTAAATCTAATCTATGGGGAGTTGAGAATAGTAATCTTATATCATTTTCTGAGGGAAGAAGTTCACTTGATGTATTATTATGGAATGGTGCTCCATTCGAACCATTAGATACGCATTTTAAATATACGGAGGGAAGAATCAGCTTAGATGAATCCTTGAATAGGGTGATTAATGCCCTAGGTAAGGCTGAGCCAGAGCAGTATTCTCCAAATAAGGTAATTCTAAAATATACTCCTATGGGGACAGGTGCTGACAAAGGTGAACCATTGACATCAGTAATTGATTTAGGGGTAGGGCGAAGAGAGGAGATGTTTATTGATGTTCAAGGCATCTCAGGTGGAGGGCTTGAATTGTTAACAAAAATTGAGATGCAGATAGATGAAAGATTGCATCTTATCAATAAGGGAGGTGGAGAGTATTTTAAATGGAGAAAAGATGCAGCTCCTTTTGAAAAGAAGCTGAGGGATACTGCAATTCATCTGCTGGGTCGAAATAATGATGTGCTGACTCGATATAGGAGAATATTTGATCAGAGTGACCAAAATAGAGTGAGAACAGATATACGTAATTACTTCATTGCTCTCATTCAAGAGTTTGCTGAGAATTTAAGAGATGATGGAGTTAAACGAGAGGATGTCGATAAGATAAAGGAGGAGCTTTGTGAGGGAGAATTTCCTGATCTATGGAATTCATTAGAGGTTAGTGCTAATGATGGTGAAGTCTTCTCAGAGTTCATTGATGATTTTTCAAGTGAGTGTAAGGACTTATCAAAGAGACGTTTGTTTGGAAGGAATAAAAGAGAAATTGAACTTTCATATTACATTAATAGTACAACTGCTAGGAAAGCATTGATGAGACTTTCATTGACTATGGAAAATGAATTTTCTGGTTCTTTAGGAGAAGGTCTTTGGGATTTTACTTATCAGAAAAGGCCTCAGGCACCAAAAAATATAAAGCAAATTGAAAGATACCAGACTGAGATAGAAACTTTAGAATCTAAGAAGAAAGAAGCTGAAACGGCATTGAAGAATTTTACTCCACCTAAGAAAGGCGAATTACCTGAAGGAAATTATGAAATTTTGCTAGTTTTTGGTGATGGTAAACCTCGCCCCTTTATAGTGACAGAAATTAATAATACTAATAAATGAAAGCGCTGACGCCTGCAAAGTCATTAACTAGTGAGATTCGGTCTGCTCTTTCGATGAATGAGCTCAACGATTCCGTTCGAGAGACAGCTGATAGATTCTCTTCTTTTTGTGATGCTTGCATTGATAGGTTGGACCAATGTTTTAATGCATCTAAAGCCGAAGAAGCTGTCAGACTTGCTGAGAAAGATGACCCATTAATTGATTCTGTTGAAGTGCTTGAGAGATTTCCATTGTTTGAGGAGTGGGTCAATTACTGTGAAGAAAACTCAATAAAGCAGCCTCAAAGGATTGAGGCAGGGTCGACTGAGAGGCTTGTAGGGCTATACAAACAATGGAAAGGGTCTGTAGATTTTCTTCGTAAGAAATATCGTGAGGCAGCGATTCTCAAAAATGAATCAGTCTTATTATCTTGTTTAGGAAAAATATTAAAAATTGATCCAACTGATGAGGCTGCAAAGGATGAAACTAAAAGAATACTTAAGAGGCACTTTAGAGATGAATTGAAAGACCTTGATGAGATCGTAGAAAATGAGGATAGGTTATCGGCAATGGCGATTGCAGACCGTCTTGATCAATTGCCATTTGATGAATTGAAAAAGGGTAAGTCCTGGGAAAAGGCAATTGAATGGCTAAATGCCGAGAGAAGGGCCAGTGATCAAAAAATAGCAGATAGATTGCTTATAAATCTCCCTAGTCAATGCGAGCAAAGAATGCTTGAAGCTGTTCAGGATGCTGTAAAAGAAATAGAAAAAACAACCAGAAGTCATGGAATTTCACTGAAGCCAAATGACCAAGAAACTTTGGATCAGGCCAAAGGCTGGATAAAAGATGAAATCGATCTATTGGATAAAGAAGAGAAATCAAAAGATATTAAATCTCGGTTCGATAAGTCATTCAACAACCTAGAGGCTAACCTTTCTGCTGTTCTTAAATCACCCTTAGATGAAATTGAAAATACGAGAAGAAAGCTAACCAACTCATGGGCGGAATTTGAAAAAATTGGTTTAATTCCGGGGGGAGGGATAAGTGAAAAGGTTAATGAATTTAAAAAGGTTCTTGATTCTAAAATATTAAAGTTAAAGAAAAAGAAACGTCGTAAGTTAATAATTAAAGTTTTCACTATTTGTTTTACCATTTTCTTTATTAGTTATTACGGATTCGCTCAGTGGAAAAGTAGGGCAATATTAGTTGAATTTAATGGTTACAAAAAAGTAGGAGCGGCGCGTCCATTTGAGAGGCTTCTACGGAGCACTGAAACTTATAATTTACCAGTAGCGGTTCTCGCACGGATGGGGCCGGACTTAAAAAAAGCTAAGGGTTGGTTGTCGATTGAGATGGATAAATATCAATCGCTTAATGATGATATTAAGAAGTTAAGAACCGAAGCAGATTCTGGATTTGGTCGGCCCATTAGTGAGTATTGGAAAGAATTTAAGGATTTGGAGTTAGGCATTCGAGAGACGGTTAATGACTTGGAAAAAGAACTTAATGAACAGAAATCTTTACTTGATAATAAATGGGACAATTATCGAGCTAATTATATAGCTGAGCAGAGAGGAAGAAGAAGAGATGTTCTCGAACAGATTAAATTAATTCTTCGAGATGATCCTGCACTTTCTGAAGTTTCCAGAGATGAGGAATTTGTACAAAAGGTTAACTCAATAAATGATGAATTTGATGATTCAATGAAAGTTGTCATTCCACCTGCATTTCTTCTTGATGAAATTAAAGATAAGTCGAGAAGCCAAGGTGCATTATTAAAAGATTTGATTGGAAAAATTGACTCCTTTAGAGAAGTTAATAACCAAATTAAAGTTGCTGAAAGTTACGCTCAATTCAAGTCGGCCTTTAAGAGTTTCGAAGATAAGAAGTTTAACGGAACGCCAGAACAATCAGTAGCCAATCAATTCTCAGCTAACAATAATGAATTAGTTAATTTGATCGGTGATGTGTTGATTCCTGGGCAGGCTGATAGTTGGAAAGTTTACCTTCAGAATAGAAATAAGGACCAAATTTTCCCGAAAGACATAGAAGAAGCAGAAAGGGTAGTTCTTAACGGTGTAAGTGGTTATCGGAGGTATATGAATTTACACAAGTGCTTTTTTCTTGAGGTTCCTTCTGGAAAGACATTTCATAAATTTTGTGATGGTCCAACGAAATTAAGAAACAGAAAAGTAGGCCCTAACAGTATCGTAGAAAGGTCAGGATATTTTTTCGAAAACACAAAATTTGAACCGTTAAAGTTTAATTTTTTTGCATCTGGAAAGTTTGGTTTAAAGGATCAGAAACTAAAGAAAGCTGAAGGTGTTACTTTGAGTAGTGAAGAAATGACCCCTGAGGCGAAGTTGTTCAATTTGATTTTACCTTCGCAGAGATTGATGAGTCAGAGTCAACAGTACTATAAAGAGGGTGTGCTGGGAGTCTTTGATGAAATTAATCAAAGTGATGCAGACCCATTATTTAAATCTTACTTAGCGACTGAACTTTCTAAAGCTGTTCTAAGACGATCCTATCAATGGGGTTTACTAATGGCCCCTAATTTTATGAAAGACTTGGAGGAGTTACAAAAAACAAAACCAGCTATTCTTGGACTGAATGACTGGATGGTTGATTCGAGGTACGCAGAGGAGAAGAAAGCTTTGTTAGATATGTTTTCTACGAATGCAAAAACAAGTTACGTTAAGGCATTTAAGGTTAATCGAGCTCTTGCAGAGTCAGTGATTGATGACGGATTTGCGTATGCAGGGTATACCGATCATACCGGCTCGTTAGTTCTTTTAGAAGAGGCAAAGAAAGCCTCTGTTCTTTATGGAGCCAGTGATCTGAGTAAAGGGGCTACGGCTCTCTATAGAAAATTAGCTTCTAACAGCAATGATTGGAACTCAGAAGGAAGAATAAATCCATTCACACCACTCATCTATTTCAAAGGTGATAGAAAAAAGTCATTTCAAATGGCCTCAAAATTACTCGACATGACAGAAGAGGAAGTGAAGCTTTATGCTGTTCCATTCTTTCTTACCGATTAATTTTCATGTAATTATCTAAAAGAATTCAATCGATGGAAGATAAAGAGTATCAAGAACTGAAAAATAGATTTGATGAGATAGCGATATATTCATCGACGTCTGCCCTCCTAGGTTGGGATCAGGAAACCAATATACCTAAGAAAGCTCTAAATTATAGGGCAGAGCAGTGTGCATTTCTTGGAGCAAAAGCACATTCTCTTTTCATTGACTCAGAGGTAGAGAGTTGGATAGGAGCATGTGAAGAGAACAAACAAATTGATGACCCTTATAAACTTGCGAATATTAGGGAATGGAGGTGGTCGTATAATAGAGGTAGGGATATTTCTCCTGAATTTGTTGCGGAATCTGAGAAAGTGAGAAGTTTGGCGATGCCTGCATGGGCTGAGGCTAGGGCTAAAGACGATTTTAAAATTTTTCAACCTCACCTTGAAAAGATAGTAGAGATCAATCAAAGGAAGACCGAATGTTATGGGTTCGAAGATCATCCTTACGATGCCTTAATAGAAGGTTTTGAGAGAGGGGCCACTACCAAAAGTATAGGAGATTTATTTGAAGGTCTTAAGTCTCCATTAAAGGAGATTGGAGAGTTGGCCAAAAATAAATCAGCCAGTGTGCCATCACAATTGATCCAAGGTGAATATAGCGTTGAGTCTCAGATGTTATTTAATCGAGGGGTGGCCAATTCTTTTGGTTTTGATTTCGAAGCTGGTCGAATTGACACGGCCGTGCATCCCTTTTGTTCTGGCATAGCGCCCGGTGATACAAGGATGACAACAAGGTATGATACTAGTGAATTCATGAGTTCACTCTATGGGGTGTTACATGAGACTGGGCACGGGCTTTATGAACAGGGCTTACCTGTAGAACACTTTTCTTGTCCTGTTGGTAAAGCTGTTTCATTGGGTATACATGAATCACAGTCGAGGTTGTGGGAGAATCATGTAGGAAGAAACCCTAGCTTTTGGGAGAGATGGTACCCTAAGGCGATAGAGGTTTTCCCTTCAATAAAGAATCTGGGAGTTGATCAAATTATTGAGTATTGCCTTCGTTCAGAACCTTCTCATATTAGGGTAGAAGCGGATGAAGCTACTTACGATCTTCACATTATTCTTCGTTTTGAAATTGAGAGAGACCTTATATCAGGAGAACTTAAAGTTTCGGATTTGCCTGATGCATGGAATGCGAAGTTTGAGGACTTTTTTGGTATTACTGTAAATAATTTTGCTGAGGGCTGCTTGCAGGATATTCACTGGAGTATGGGGGCTATTGGATATTTTCCGACATATACGATTGGAAATTTAGCCGCGGCGCAGCTATTTCATAAAGCGAAGGAGGACTATCCTGAAATAGGTTCTTGCTTTTTGGATGTTGACTATAAAAATTTGCTAGAATGGTTACGTGATAATGTTCACTCTAAGGGGTCATTACTTCTGCCTGAAGATTTAATAAAAGAAGTAACAGGGGAAAGTCTAACCACTAAGTACCATTTGGATCATCTCAGGGAACGGTATGGCTAATGCCTTCTTAAGGATAAAATGTGCTCAAGCTAAATCTAAAGTGGTTTTAGCACTTATTATAAATATAATTCCGTTATTGTTTTTGAATGAGGCTCTTAGTGGAGAGGATTCAGATAATGTAAGCATAAGGTCATTAAGTACCGGAGGGGAGAGGGTTCTATTTTGGGAGTCAAAAACAAAAGAGGGTGGTCGCTTATTGAAAAATGATAAGATTACACCAATCGGGGCTTCAAGATATGGTAAGTTTCATGAATTAGACCCGGGTAATGGCAAATTTATTTTCGAAATAAAAACAGAAAATTCTGAACGGTTAGATAATGAATGGTTTCTGGAAATGGTAATTCTTCCCTCTGAAACAAATGGAAATATAATTCAGTTTAATGGTGTAAAAGTCTTTCAACGAGCAAATAAAATAATTGCTTCTGATTCGACCATTGAAAATTCTATACAAACAAATACTCTTACCGTGAATGAGTCTGTTCACTTATTAATTAAGTGTCACCGTTCAATTATTAGCATTTTTCAAAACGGTAAATTAATTGATCAGGAAAATTCGAAAAACTGGAATTTTGCATTAGCTAAATCAAAGCCTAAAAAAGTTGTAATTGGTGGTGGCTGGGAGGGCAAGGTTTATAAAGTGTCTATTGAAGCATCAGTGAGAAATTTTGAAGCAGCCTTAGATCGTGGAATTTCGGCTATTGGATTTAAGGTTTTATCTTCAAATTTAATGAAGTTGAAAGGTTCATTAGTTGAAGTAACAGCCTTGCCAAAGATTAAACAGATTGCTCCATATCGAAGAGCCATGATTTATAATTGTTATGAACTGGATAACCTGTCTAGAAAAATGACTGGATCAAGTCACATCGCTGTTGCTCACTGGTCTATTCTTGATAATCAATATGTATTGGGCGTTCCTGAAAAAATTGGCTCAAATTATGAACTCTTAGTTGAACCTTATTCGGATAACCCACAGATTAAAAGGGAAAGACAATTTAATGATCTATCAAGATTTGATTTGAAATTATTTTATGATGTTAGGATGCCCAAAATCGATGAAAGTTTATCAGATTAAATTATTTATTATTTCGATTTTAAGCTTTTTGAAAATCCTCATTGAGCCCATTCATTCGCAAGATAAGCCTTTAGATTATGGGGAGCAAATATATGACTTAGCAGATAGTGCGGTTACTGGATTAGAATCTAGAACTGTACTAGGTTATGATGAGAACTGGCTTTTTCTCAGGAATGAATTAATTCACGTTAGTAAGGGGAAGTTCTGGGAGAAGGACTGGTCAGATGTTGCAGTCTCTGGTAAAAATCCATTAGATATATTTTTGTCTTTTAAAAAGAAGCTAGATTCACTGGGAGTGGAATTTATTTTCGTTCCGATTCCTTCAAAAGTTAATATTTATCCTGAGAAATTTTCGGGCGCTGTAAAGATGAATGGAGAGCTTCCGATAAGCAATGATCAGCATCAACTTAAGGCTTTCTATGATAAGTTTCGGGAGGTAGGGATCAATGTCATTGATATAGAGCCTGCATTGAAATCTCGGAGAATAACAGAATCCTTTAGTAGTTATTGCCTTTCAGATTCTCACCCTTCGCCTCTGACGTGCCAGTTGATTGCAGATCTCCTAGCAAAGGAAATCAACTCGTTTAATTGGGCTAAAGATTATGCACGGGAATCTATAGTTTCATTTATTAAGTCAGAGCCAAAAATGATAGAGGTTCTAGGTGACTTAATTCCTGAAGATAAACGAGAAACATGGAGCCCTGAAGAGTTAATGATTTCACAAGTGTTTACAAAAGTAAATGCAGGGCTAAAACCAGTAGTTCCAGATAATGATTCTAGCCCGGTCATCGTTATGGGTGATAGTCATACGTTGATTTTTCACGAAGGGGATGACATGCATGCTTCGGGCGCTGGTTTAGTAGATCACTTACAAGAAAAGGTTGGTTTTAAAGTCTTTTTAGCTGCGAGTAGGGGGTCAAGCTCTCAGGCATTGAGGCAAATTTATAAAGGAAAAGAATTCTGGGAAGGTAAGAAGATGCTTATATGGGTATCTTCAGTAAGAGAGTTCACTGAAGAGAGAAGGTGGCTTCAGTTACCAAGGCTTCCGCGTTAATAATATTTTAAGGAACTTCTTCGAGTGAGCCGGTATACAACCAATTCACTACTTTTCCATTTCTCATTAAAGCCATGGCTTCTGTAGGAAAAGTACCAAAAAGACTTGTTGTCTTATAATTTACAGTAGCTGTCCAGTAAGCTTGGTTATCGACTACCTCATATCTTATAGGTCCCCAGTATGAAATTTCATTCAGCCTAATTTCTGAAACATCTCTGGATTGGATGCTTTTTACCATGGTTTGAATGCGGCCATCGTTTTCTACTTTTGGCATTGCTCCAATCTCATTTACGTAATCTGATAATTTATCTTCAGGTATTCTTGAAATGCTCGTGCTCTGTGTTGATCGGCTTATGCTTGGACTTGAGATCTCTTGAGTATTTTGTGTGTCGGCTTCAGCAATGGCTCTGGCCCTTTCTCTTTGAGCGAGAACCTCTTTTGTTTTTCTTTCTTGGTATTTTGCATATTCTGCACCAAGGATTTCTTTATAGTCAGTGCTATCAATTGATACGGTGCCTTTGACTTTTGCTTGTTTGTTTGGTGTGATCACTAGATTGTCACCAGACAATGAAATGGCTGTAGTCTTACGACCTGCTGGTACCGTTGAGCTTCCAGCGCCTCCAGCAAATACGTATTTTGCTTTAACTTTCAGAGTAACTACTCTAGGGAAAGCGGAGGGAGGTATTTTTTTCCAATTTCCAACTAATTCTTCAATGGGTTTAAAATTTGGGATCGGGTATTTTTCATCTATAGGGTCGGTTGTTGGAGTTTGTGTATCTTTAGATGAATCAGGTTCAGTTGATTTAAGGTTATTTTCGTTATTTTCTTCCGGCGTAGGCTCAGAAGTGACTTTGATTGGGGTCTCTTTATTTAAAAAAGGTAATTTTTCCTTATTAAGAAAGGCAAAAGCGATTAACGAGAATAATACCAGAAGAATGAACCATTTCATGATTTTAAATGTTCGTACCTATATTTGTAGACATCAAGAAATGATTGGAACTGTTTAACTATTTGTCTTTCATATTTGGGCAAATTGCTATCGACTAGATATCATTAATTCAGATGGCTAATAAATTATTCTTATTGGATGGAATGGCTCTTGTGTATCGTGCGCACTTTGCTTTGATAAGGAGTCCTATATATACTTCAAAGGGTTTCAATTCCTCAGCTGTTTATGGATTTACAAATACTTTAGTCGAATTAATTTCCAAGCAATCACCTAGTCATATTGCCGTGGTCTTTGATACAAAGGCCCCAACAGAAAGACACGAAATATTTCCCGAATACAAGGCTCAGCGAGATGCCATGCCGGAGGACCTTTCAATGGCGCTACCTGTAGTTAAGAGTGTCATCAAAGCTTTTAATATTCCGGTTATCGAGAGGGATGGGTTCGAGGCTGATGACGTTATTGGAACCCTAGCAAAAAAGGCTGTCCTAGATGATCCTGAATGTGAAGTCTTTATGGTTACGCCAGACAAAGATTTTGCACAATTGGTTGAGAAAAGAATTTTTATGTTTAAACCAGCTAAGGGTGGGAATGAACCGGAAATTCTTGGTGTTGATAGTATTAAGGAACAATGGAATATAGAAAGTCCTGATCAAGTGATTGATATTTTAGGACTTTGGGGAGATGCGAGTGATAATATACCAGGGGTTCCAGGTATTGGCGAAAAAACTGCAAAGAAACTAATATCCAAATATCAGAGTATTGAAAATATTTTGGAAAATGTAGATGAGCTTAAGGGTAAACAAAAAGAGAACTTGGAAAACTATCGTGATCAGGCACTCCTTTCCAAAAAGCTGGTAACTATTATTACCGATGTGCCTGTTGATTTGGATTGGGTAGATTTACAAAGAACCGAGATGAACAGAGAAGTTATCTCTGAGCTCTTTGTAGAGTATGAATTTAATGCAATTGGTAAAAGGTTGTTAGGGGAAGATTTTGTTGCGGGTAGAGGTTTTGAATCTGAGGATGATGGCATCGAAGATGGTGTCCTAAAAACTATAACTGACGTAGATCATGATTATCTTTTTGTTCCTTCGGATGATGAGAAAAAAAGGATACAAGAAATAAAAGAATTAAAGAAATCCAAGAGTCTGTGTTTCGATACTGAGACTACCGGTAAGGATCCTATTCATGATGAACTTATAGGGATGTCTTTTTGCATATCCAAGGGTAAGGCTGTTTATTTTGAGTGCCCCAGAGAAGTTGATGCAAAAAAAAGTTTTTTAGAAGACTTTAAGGATCTTTTTGAAGATTCCAACATTGAAAAGATTGGTCATAATTTAAAGTTTGATTTAACTGTTTTGCATTGGTGTGGTTTGAAAGTTGAAGGTCAATTATTCGATACCATGTTGGCTCATACTTTGGTTTTTCCTGACCAGAAACATTCAATGGATTTTGTTTCTGAATCTATGTTGGGTTACAGTCCTATACCGTTCCAATCATTGATAGATGAGCAAGAATCAGGTGAACAGTTAAGCTTGATAGGGACTTCAATTTCTGAGATTGAAGCTAGCAAGATTGCAGATTACGCAGCGGAAGACGCTGACGTGACATTTCAGATTGCTGATAAGCTTAGACCATTACTAGATGAAAAGGGGCAGGAAAAAGTATTCTATGAGATTGAAAGTCCTCTAGTGCCAATACTGGTTTCGATCGAATCGGAGGGAATCTCTCTAGATTGTGAGATCTTAGATCAAATTCGTGAATCATTATCCGAATCGATCAATAACTTAGGCAAAGAAATTACAGAGTTGGCAGGAAAAGAGTTTAATTTGAATTCACCAAAACAGCTTGGGGAAGTTTTATTTGATGACTTAAAATTAGTTGAGAAGCCAAAAAAGACAAAGACGGGGCAGTATAAGACAGATGAGGGAGTATTGAACGCTCTTGCTCCGAAACATAGGATTGTTGAGGCTATTCTTGAATATAGAGAGTCAGCCAAACTCAAGAGCACATATGTGGATGCTCTTCCAAATGCAATCTCTAAGAAGACTGGTCGTATTCATTCTAGTTTTGGACAGCTTGTTACAGCGACTGGTCGATTGGCATCTAATAATCCAAACTTACAGAATATCCCAATTCGGACAGAGCAAGGTCGTAAAATTCGTAAGGCCTTTGTGCCTAGGAAGGAAGGTTATAAGATTCTGGCTGCTGATTATTCTCAGATTGAACTTAGGGTCATGGCTTCAATTTCAGGGGATGATTCTATGCGTTCGGCATTTGCTGAAGGTTTAGATATTCATTCCGCTACGGCAGCTAGGGTCTATGGGGTGGATTTGGATGCGGTGACTTCTGATATGAGGAGGGGCGCAAAGACAGTTAACTTTGGAATTATATATGGTATTTCTGCTTTTGGTCTTTCGCAGAGATTAGATATACCTCGTGGTGAAGCAGCAGATTTGATAGATTCTTATTTTGAAGAGTACCCTAGAGTGAAGGAGTACATGGATGATACGATAGCTTTTGCTAAAGAAAATGGTTATGTTGAAACTCTTAGCGGTCGTCGTCGATATTTAAGAGACATTAATTCATCAAATGCAATGATCCGCTCAGCAGCAGAACGAACCGCCATCAATACTCCGATTCAAGGGACTGCAGCTGATATGATAAAATTAGCGATGACTAGAGTTCATGTAGCCCTAAGTGAAGGTGGGTATAGAACTAGGATGATTTTACAAGTTCATGATGAATTATTGTTCGACATGCCTTTAGAAGAGGAAGAGGAAATAAAGCAAATCGTGGTGAAAGAAATGCATAATGCACTGCCTCTCCAAGTTCCTTCTGTCGTTGACGTGGGTTTGGGAGATAATTGGCTTGAGGCCCATTAGAAGGGCGTATTTATTTCAAATTTATATTTATTTAACTTAAATATATCGGTTTAAACTTCTGTTTTTAGGGCTAAAATTAAGCAATTGCAGTCTATTTCCTCCAAATAGGAAAATATCTGTAGAATCGATGAATTTTCCTTTATCAGACTCGTCTAAAGCAGTGGAGAGGCTCAACCAAAATGAAGAGTCTCACGACACAAAAGCTTTTAATAAAGAGAGAGACGCTGAACTCGTCGAGCGTTGCCAAAATGGAGACTATTCGGCGTTTGATGAGCTTATCACTCTTTATAGAGGAAAGGTATATGCAATGATTTATAATATGATTCGTAATGATGCTGATTCATGGGATTTGGCTCAAGATGTTTTTATAAAGGCATGGAAAGCATTGCCAAAGTTTGAAGGAAGGTCGGCTTTTTTCACTTGGTTATACAGGATTACTCATAACGTTACGTATGATTGGACTCGCAAAAGAAAGATAAGTTCAGCCGGTGAGTTTGATGACCGAATAGTCAATGAAGCTGACCCTGCGGCCATGGCAATTCCGAAGGTTTTTGATTCACCTGATACAACCCTTGAGAGAGAGGAAGTAAAAAACAAGATAACTGACGCTATTGATACGCTTTCTCCTGATCACAAGGAAGTGATCCTCTTAAAGGAGATAGATGATTTAAGCTATCAGGAAATTGCAGATGCTGTTGGCTGTTCCACTGGAACTGTTATGTCGAGATTGTTTTACGCACGGAAAAAATTAAAAGAAATTTTGGGAGATATAAAAAATGACTAGAGAAGAAGAACTAATAACTCGTTGGATTGATGGTGAGTTGAATGGTCAGGATGATACTGACTTTAAGAAATTGTATGATTCTAATCCTGATATTTTTGATTCCTTCAAGGAAGATGCAGGAATATATAAACAGGTTTTCAGAGATCATTATGAATCTGAAAAAGAAGTTCCTTATGGAGATTTTTTTAATAGTCAGATTAAAAAGAAAATTCTTGAGGAGAATGGTTCTCCTTCAACGCCTTCAAGTTTTTTAAGTGATATGATTCAATGGATTAAATCCCCATTCACTTGGTCGGCGGCGGCTTTGTCGTTTTGCCTGATTGTCTTTTTTAATATGCCCTCAGAAAGTGGGTTTTCAGGTGGTACGATTGTTTCGACGTATTCTCCTGACGCTTCAGTGTCTATTGTTAGTGCGGAGTTTAACGAAGAAGCTAATGCCACGGTGATCGTTTTAGAAGGTCTAGAGCCTGTGCCTAATGAAACTGACTTCTCAGGAAATCATATTGTTTCTTATGATAGACAGGGACCTCCTGGATTTGTTCAATTTTACAATAAAAATGATAAACTCGTTTATATTTTGGAAACTGATGAGTATGGCCAACCGAACGTTTTTTAGTGGTCAGTGATATGAGTAATAAGTTGATAATCTTAGTTTTTTGTACTTTTACCATTTTTGGTTTAACGGCGAGTGCTGAAGAGGAAAATACAGAGGAATACTTGGATAGTGCTTTTTGGGGTGCCCTTATTTATGCAAAGAATGGTAAGTCTGAGAGTACCGTAGCAAGAGATCTTGAAATTAAATTAAAGAAAGCTTTCACCTCATTCGAAGCTTTTGAACTTTTAGGCCAACACACTCAAAAGAATGTTTTTAAAGAATATGTTAACTGGGTAGTTCCTTCTGAGGAGATAAACCTTGGTTTTGAATCGAAGGGGCGAGTTAAGAATAATGGTGTTAAATTATTACTTAAATTATGGAGAAAGAAAAAAGTTATTTTGAAGTCAGATCTATCAATCTATCCGGATAAGCCTGTAATGATCATGGGACCAAAGTGGCGCGAGGGAAAACTTATTTTTGTTCTTGAGTTAAGGTCAAAGAATTAGCACTTAGGTGCTAACTTCTTGTGTCTCTTGCTTTTCTTTTCTCAATCTCAATTGTCCGCATGCCGCTTCAATGTCATGACCTTTTTCCTTTCTTAATGTAGATTGAACCCCTTTCGAGGTAAGGATATTAAGAAAGTCGTTTTGTGTTTTTTCGTCAGGCCTTTCCCAGTTTAATCCATCCACTTTATTGTATGGAATTAGGTTCACTTTGGCATTTAATGAGAGCGCTTCTTTGCTGAGTTGACGGGCCTGTTCGAGTGAATCGTTTATATCTTTGATTAGAATGTATTCAAAGGTAATTTTTTGAGACTTTTTTGTCCTGTAATAATCGAGAGCCTCAAAGAGTTTTCTTATCGGATACTTTTTATTAATGGGCATTATTTTTTCACGCACTTCATCCGTTGCTCCATGAAGAGAAACAGCGAGTCGTATTTGAAGTGGTTGTTCAGCAATTTTTTTAATTTGTGGTACCAATCCGCTCGTTGATACGGTGATATGGCGTGCACCAATTCCAATGCCCCATTCAGCATTAATGATTTGAATGGCTTGCATTAAGTTTCTTGTATTTGCTAGCGGTTCACCCATGCCCATGAATACGACGTTATTTATTTTTTTCATCGTTTCTTCTTCAACGGCAAGTATTTGACCAGTAATTTCCGCAGCTTCTAGGTTCCTCGCAAAACCATCTAGACCGCTTGCACAGAATTTACATCCATATGCGCATCCGACTTGGCTTGATACGCACAGAGTATTTCTGTCGGAGCGTTTTCCATGTTGGCCGATTGAGGCAGGAATGATTACGGTTTCAATGTATCTTCCATCTTTTAGTTGATACAAATATTTTCGAGTAGTATCGCTCGACCGGTCGTCTTTAACAGGGGTTAGCGGGTTGATCACGTATTTAGTATCAAGATCAGATCTGAAACCTTCAGGAAGATTAGTCATTTCAGAGAAGCTTTTCACTCTTTTTGAGTAGATCCATTCCATCAATTGTCCGGCTCGGTACTTGGGTTGTCCAAGTTCGATGATTTGTGATTCGAGCTCCTCCTTAGTGAGGCCGGTTATAGCGGTTCTCCCGGTCATGGTTAGGAGTATTCTAGCACAAAAATACGAGTTTGCTCTTCTCGTTGCAAATGCGAATAGAATCTACCATTATATGGCTATGCGATTCCTTTATCATACACTATTGATATTACTTGCTGGCTCATGCGTGATGAGTGTTACGGCGAAACCTAACTTTGTATTTATTATTGCAGATGACTGCACGTTTAGAGACGTTGGGTGTTACGGCGGGCAGGCTAAGACTCCTAATATTGATAAGTTAGCGAATGAGGGAATGCAATTTAGTAGATGCTTTCAAACTGCTCCAATGTGTTCTCCGACTCGTCACAATCTTTATACCGGTCTTTATCCCGTGAAAAGTGGAGCTTATCCTAATCACACCTTTGTGAAGGATGGAACTAAGAGTGTGGTTCATTATCTCAAACCTAAAGGTTATAGAGTGGCATTAAGTGGAAAGACACACATTAACCCGAGAAAGGTTTTTCAATTCGAATATAGTACTAAGGCAAATAATCCTGATCTAGATAAGATAGACG
>Ga0209404_10000817_pt1 | contig 23170 bp, 32 predicted proteins | sample TroAtlMetagenome_2_FD_187447 | JGI IMG/M metagenome (GOLD analysis project Ga0209404, IMG submission 187447) | Marine eukaryotic phytoplankton communities from Atlantic Ocean - Tropical Atlantic ANT8 Metagenome (SPAdes) (version 2) | ecosystem: Environmental > Aquatic > Marine > Oceanic...
CTTCTTCATTACTTAAATTTAGAGATGCAGCTAATCTTGCAGTAGCTAATGCGCAAGCTAATGCTATCAGCAAAGGAACCAAGAAGAACAATAATGATAATATTAGAAAGCCATCACGAAACGGGAAGAGTAGAACTATCATAGGTCTAGCTAAACTGCAAGGCTTTATGGGTAGCACAAAACCAAAACAAAATCTATCGTAATGGCTAAGAAGGGAAAAACAAAAAAGAAAGGTAATAAGATTTGTCCTGCAGGAATAGCATGGGCAAAAAGAACCTTTGATACATATCCGTCAGCGTATGCGAATATGGCAGCAAGTAAATATTGTAAAGACCCTAATTACGCTAAGGGAGCTAAAAAGAAAAAGAAATGAATGTAAAACAAATGAGAGAAGTTGTGAAGCAACTTAAAGGAGCTTCGAAGATGCATGCTGCACAAGCTGCAAAGATTGAGAGAATGATTAAATCAATGTCAAAGAAAAAGAAATGAGTAAATTAAAAAGAGGAAGTAACCCACATCGAAATAAAAACAAAGGACTAACTAAAGGGCAAAAGTATATTGCTCAACAAAGTTCTCCTGTGGACCAAATCGATAGTGGAGACTTCAAAGTGTTAAACCAAAATAAATAATTAGTTATGCCAACAGTAAGTTATACATGTCCTGATACAGGCAAGAAAATGACAAAGTCTTTTCCATACAATGCAGTAGGGAAAGCACAAGCTGATTCAGCAATGAGATATTACGAAGGTTCTAAAAAGAACAATCCGGGATACAACATGGAAGTAAACTATTAAGATGGGTGAGCTTAAGAAGTGGCGAGAAGAGAAGTGGGTTCGTATTGGAACCGATGGTTCTATTAAGGGAGCTTGTGGAACAAGCAAGAACAAAAAGAATCCTGATAGATGTTTGCCATTAGCTAAAGCTAAGTCCATGACAAAAGCTGAACGAGCTAGAACAGCTCGTAAGAAAAAGAGAGCAGGTAGAAGAGGCAAGACAGTAGTCGCTAATACCAAAGCAGGAAGAGTGACAAAAAAATACACAAAGAGATAATGCATTCAGAAGAGTGGTATGTTGAACAATACAATAGAAATAGATTACCTGAAGATTGGGTAAAGAACTATGTTGAACTTATGAACTTAATGGAGGCTTTAAAAAAAGAAGATGAAGTTTTATAAATATCAATATCAAAATTATAATATAGCAAGAGACAAAGACTTGCTACCCACTCCTGAAGAGCTTAATAAAAAGTTAGAAGAAGATGGCGAATAAATCTAAAATGAAATGCAATGTTGTTAGACCAAGTACTAGACCGGGTAAAAAGAAAATGGTTAAAGCTTGTGAAGGTGGAAAAGAAAAGCTTATACACTTTGGAGCAAAAGGATATGGACATAATTATTCAGGAGCTGCAAGGAAAAGCTTTCGAGCAAGACACAAATGTTCAACAGCCAAATCAAAACTAACAGCAAGATATTGGGCATGTAAAAAATTATGGGCAGGCAAAGGTGGTAGTACCAAGTCTTCACCGAAAAATAGACAAGGAAAATATTAGTATATTTGTAATCAGTAATAATCATTAAAAATTTAAAATCATGAAACAAGGTTATAACGCAAGACTAGATGAGTCTTTAGGAATGAAGCACAAAGGTTCTCATTCACAATCTTTAAAAGACAGAAGAGACGAATCTAAAGGAGAGTCAAAATCTTTAAGTGGACATGCATATGCAGGTGACCACTCAATGAAAGAAGACAAGCACTATCCAAAAGACGTTCACGGACACTTAGGTGGATTAATTAGAAAATAATTAGTCATGGCTAAGAAAGAAGAGAAGGGTTTAGGCGAAATGATTAGCAAGGGTAATCAGGGCAAGTTCACGGCATGGGCTAAAAAGAATATGCCGGGCAAGTCGGTTTGTGCTGCAGCAACAGCAGTTATGAAAAACAAAGACAAGTACAAAGCTCCTGTAGTCAAGATGGCAAACTTTGCTAAGAACTTCGGCTGTAAAAAATAAAAAGAATATGGGAAAATTATTAGTTAAATTAGGTACTTGGATATCCAAGAGTTGGATTAAAGTATTATGTAAATGGAATTGGTTGGTCTCTAAGTTAATAGTTAAAGTAGAGACTTGTCCTGTATCAGAATGTATGTGTAAAAAATAATAACAAACAAAAAAGTAAACAATGGCAACAATTCCAAATAGTGATAAATTTCACGCAGTATCAGAAGCAGTAGACACAAAGCTTAGAGGGTCTAGATTAACTAATAGCAGAAAGGCAGCATATACCATGTCAGACATTACTTCAACAGTAATTCTAAATGGTGGTGGTGGTGGACTTGCAGGTGCAGGTACCACAGCATTTCTTTCAAGATGGATATCTCCAACACAATTGGGTGATAGTGATATAGAAAGAACAGCAGTTTATTCTGCACCTAACGGAGGTCAGTATGAATTAAGAGGTAACTTAAAAATATTTGGTGAAGCTAGTGGAAGTGGTGTTGCAGCATTGTTTGTAGAAGATAGCGTTAATGCTAAAGTACAAATTAGAGATGTTGATAATGCAACAGGAAATGTATTATCTGAACTAGAATTAAAATCAGCAGACACTTTTGTATCAATTGGAACTACAGTTGCCTCAGCAGCAGAAACAATTCTTATTAATGCTCAGGGTAATACTAAAATGAGGTTTAATTATGAAGACATTAATGGAACTCAATATTACTGCTTTAAAGATTCAGGTAACGGAGCTTTAGGTGGACCCGGACTTGCAGGTGGTTGGGAAAAAGTATTTTTCAACTTAGACGCTTATGCAGATGATGCAGCAGCAGGAGCAGCAGGTTTAACTGTGAATCAATTATATCAAACAGATGGTACCGGAGCAGCACCTTTAAATGTTGCAGGTATCGTGATGGCTAAGCAGTAAGATAAAATGTTTATCTTTGTCTTATGAAATGGAAGCATAAATCAAGAGGTCTAGGAGACACGGTGGAAAAGATAACAACAGCCTCCGGAATAAAAAGAGTTGTAAACACAGTAGCCAAAATGACAAATAGTGATTGTGGCTGTAATAAAAGACGAGACACTTTGAATAGAGTGTTTCCATATAAACAATAAAATATGGCATACCAAAAGTTAAATGCAAGTAGAGCGTGGAAAGTAATTCCTACTGACGATGGAATCATTCCTGAGTTCATGGTAAAAGATGGAACAGGAACAACTACCGGCACAAGTGCTAACGGGTTCAAAGATGCAACTGTTAACTTTCTTACACTAGGTGTGAAGAGAGGAATGGTAGTGGTAAACCCTGCAAGTGGAGCTTCAGCTATTATTCAGTCTGTTAGTGAAGACGAGATAATTATGAATGCTCAACCGGTACCTAACATAGGAGATGCTTATGCAATCTATGGTGGCAACAACCAAGGAGCAGTATTATATGTAGGTACAGGAGGAGAAGTTAGAGTATTAACTTCAGGTAATGATGATGTAGTATTTGCAGGAGTACCCGGTGGAACATTCATTCCGGTAAACTGTATTAAAGTATTTTCTACTGATACTACAGCTAGCGATATATTAGCACTTTGGTAAAATGCCTTTAGGAATTGGAATAGGAATTGGAATACCGTTTCAACAAAGAGTTGGAATAACTCCACCTGTACAAAATTTTATAATAACAGAGTCGGCACCAATGGTACCGGCAGACGACCAAATAACAACTGAGGGTGGGTCACCTTTAATAGTAGAATAATATGGCAACAAAGTTTTCACAATTTAATTTAGAAAATAATCCTCAGAATCTAACTACTGAGTTAGTAGGATTAAATACTGTGGCAGGAACTAATATTAAAGTTCCGGCTGACCTTGCATTATTGGATGCTCTAACAGATGCACCAAATCAAAGCAACAATGACATGCTTTACATTAGTGGTGGGAATGTAGATTTTATCAATCCCTCACAACACCCTAATGTTCCTATTAGAGCTGCTTTATATGCAGAATGGCTAAACCTAGGTGGTAACACTTATTTTAATATTCTAAAAAGTAATCTTACAAACATTCCTTATAACGACATTCAAAGTAATGTCAACACTAATTCAGCAGCAGGTCCGATTATAATGACTTACAATGGGATACCGGGAAACAATGGTAATACATATTTTACACTTCAAACTGCAGGACAATATAAGATAGGTATTAACCTAAACTTTTTTGACCAAGGCTCTGCTAACTCAGGTATGTCAGTTTTTGCAGGAATATATACCCGTAATACAACTAACCTTATTAAGGGGATTGTGAATACTATTGCAGGTAACCACAATAAAAATGATATCAACTACTTTGGACAAAACACATTTACTGCTGCAGCAGCAGATGAAATAGAAATTAAGCTTGAGTTTATCGGTGGTGGTGGAGGTAACCCGTTCCCTGCTACTACAGGTGGTATTGCTTGTTCTGTCTGTATAGAGCTTATTAGCTAAAAATTTCTAAGTTTTTTTTTCTTTATCTTTGTCTCATGGAATTTATTCAAACTAACTCTTATTTAATGGACATTAAAATAATATATGAAGTAGTTAAATCGGATAATAAAAATGACACAAAAGAAAGAAGAAAATCTTACATCAGATACAAAGTTTAGTTTATCAATTAAAGAAATCATTGCAGCAGCTATCGGGTTCAGTTCTCTGATAGGAATGTACTTTACATTACAAGCTCAAATACAAACTGCAATGGAGCTTCCAAAACCTGAGATTCAAAAGGTTGAGTTCGAGTATAAAGATAAATTAATTAGGTCGACCATTGAGAAGATTGATGCTGATGTTACTACAGTAAAAGAAGACGTAAATGAAATCAAGAACTCACTTGAGAAGATGGATGAGCGTCTTTATGAAATGAGCAAGAAATCAAGATGAGATGGTTAATAATTTTATTACTATATTCTCAAGCTTTACTTTCCCAAGATTTTAAAGACGGCATATCTGTCGTACAATTCAACGCTTCCTTTTTATCTGAAAACGCTATTTCATTAGAACCTATTCGTGATGCTGAAACTCAGCTATTGCTTATGGGTAAACACCCTGACGTTTTTGAAAGAGAAAAAATAGTTTTTCTGCCAACAGTTGTACTGTATCATAACGGCAAAGAAATTGTTAGAGTAGAGAGTGATATAACTTTAAAGCTACCTGAAAATACTTTAGACGTTATTCAAGAAGAGATTGATTTAATAATTGAAAGCAAGTTTTAATATGGACAGAAAAAAAATTACCGAGAAGTTTGCGCTAAATTCAATAGCAGTAATAATAATATTTTTAATAGCTGCTTTATTGTCTGTTAGTGTGCAAGCACAAGAAGCAAAAAAAGAAAGTATATTTAAAAAGTTTTACTCTGACTTTTTAAAGTACGGAACCGTATATGTAGCAGGAGAAGTATCTAATGCATACGAAACACAGAGTCCAAGTTACTTTGTAAGAACTAATCCTAACAACCTTTATGATGTACCTCAAGTTATAGACAATACAGTTTATCATCCTCATGACTATAGAATAGGTGTTGGTTTTCGTAAGCTAGCTAGATTTGACTATGAGATAAAAGCAAAAAATTATTACGATGGAAAAGAAAACAACATAGCTCTATCTTCTCCCACCTCAGCAGTAAAAGGTTTTGAATACCTTATTCACTATGAAAAGGAAAGAGAAAGAAGTCAAGAGTTTACTAATACAAGATACTTTGTTAGACATACAGGTAACTATCATATAGTTAAGTTTGAGCAAAGAGAACAAGGTAATGTTGGTTTCAAATATATGTCGGGAGAAGTTAGAGCAAGACTTCCTATTGGAAAAAAGTTTAGTCTTTCAGCAGGTGTTATATATAGAACACACCAACGACCATATGGGTATAACCCAATAGAGATTTGGTTGAATGAAATAGATGATGACGGATATCCTGTAAACCCATGGTATAGTCTAGGATATCAATATGGGTATCAAGATATATGGTATTCACAAGAAGATGCATTAGGCAATGAAACATATGATTGGTATTGGATAAATGAACAAGGAGATGTAGTGGCACATACAGACGTACAGTTTAGGGACTTGGTATTTGGTAGGCTGATGAACAGGTTCAATCAGGAGAAGTGGGCTGAGTTAGATGTGTTTGGTGAAGTAGCTCCTGTAGTTGGTTTTGATTTTTATGAATATAAAAAAGACTTTTGGTTACATGCTTATGGTAATTGGATTCTTCCTTATCATAAGTACATACAAGGCAATGAAGATTTTTCATATCTTAATAGAAACAATTGGGGTCTTGGAGGATTAAGACAAGATGCAGAACCTGAACAATGGGATGATTATCAGGCAGGATTAATTGTTGGATGGAAACTTTCAAGACAACTCGGTGTGTTTATTGAAGCAGAGTATACTAAATTTTGGGATTCAAAATTATATAATAGTTCTGTAGGAATTAACTTTAGATTATAATGGCACGAAGAGCTAACGTAGTAACATATAGAAAACCAAAACGAAAATCCCATCCACATAGTAAAAACGCTAGCCGTGGACAAACGGGATATGTAAAACCATATAGAGGACAAGGAAGATGAAAACTGAAAACGTAGAAAAAATAATAGTACATTGTTCGGCAACTCGTGAAGGAGATGACTCGGTCAATGTAGAAGTAATAGATAGATGGCACAAAGCTAGAGGATGGCGAGGGTGTGGATATCATTTTGTTGTGTTGATGGATGGAAAGATTGAAGTGGGAAGAAAGTTAAATGAATGTGGAGCTCACACAAAAGGAATCAATTGCAAGTCATGGGGAGTTTGTTATGTTGGAGGAGTAGAGAAAGACGGTAAGACTCCTAAAGATACTAGAACTGAAAAGCAAAAAGAAGCATTAGAATATCTATTATACTTTTTAAAATTATTACAACCTGAAGCAAAGATTCATGGACATAGAGATTTTGCCAACAAAGCTTGTCCTAGTTTTGATGCAACAAAAGAATACGAAAACTTATGAAAGAAATTTTAAGCAAAATATTTGGAGGAGCAGCAACTAATGTAGCTGATGGATTAGCAGGTATAGTAGATAAGTTTGTAAAAACTCCTGAAGAAAAAGATGCATTTGAAAAAGAAATGACACAGCTTTTCATGAAGCATGAAGCTGACATGGAAAAAAATATTACTGAAAGATGGGTCTCAGACAATTCTGCATCTAAGCTAACAAAAAACATAAGACCGATAGTCTTATTGTTTCTTGTGGTATCTACGGTAGTTATGATATTTATAGACGCAGGAATGATTACGTTTGAAGTAGAAGATAAATGGACAGACCTCTTGCAGCTAACTTTGATTACAGTTATATCTGCATACTTCGGTGGACGTAGTTTTGAAAAGATTAGACAAAATAAAAAATAGTATCTTTGTATAAATTAAATTTAATAAAATGAGTAAAGAAGTAAAACTAGAAGAAAAAGAATTAGCAGAACTAAAAGAAGCAAAGGTTGCATTAGATAGATATAAATTAGCAATAGGCGATTTAGAACTGCAAAAGAAAAGTTTATATGAATCTGTAACTTCACTACAACAGGAGTTCACTCAGATGGAAGATAAACTAATTGAAAAATATGGAAAAGATTCTGTTATCAATATGAATACAGGAATCGTAAAACAAAAAACCGATGAGTAAAATTGAACAATATCCCGTAGTAAATCCCGTAGGTGGAGACAAAATTATTATTACCCAAGTTAACGGTAATCCACCGGATGCTACAAAGAATATTACTGTTCAAAGTATAATCGATTTAGTTCCTCCTCCACCCCCTCAGGTACCTCCAACAATTACAGCTACAAAGCTACTTTATGGAGATGCTACTAATGTGGGTGTAGATACAGATAAGTTATCTTATATTGCAGGTGGTCTAGGTTCGGTTGCAGAAGATACTGTGGTTATTGACGGAACGATGTCTATAACAGCAACTTCAATAAATGATAGTGGTTCAACTGAAATTGGTGCTGACATAAACGCTAACAAAGTAAACTCTGTTGCATTTGGTCAATCCATAATAGAAAATGGAACGGCTACAATGTCAAGTTGTACTTTTGTTGGTAACTTATTAGCAGATGATGCAAGTTCTGCTAACGCAGTTCATATAGTTGGTCATGACATTTTAAGAAAAGCCGATAGTATAGGTAATACTATTGCGATGGGTAGAGGTAGTTTAACTCTAACAACAGGTACTGTTGAAGGGGTTATTTGTCTTGGTCATTCTTCATTAGGAAATACCCTAACTACCTGTGAACATTCTATTGTTCTTGGAGACTTTGCAGTAAGTGCAACAGAACTATCAGAATCTATTGTGATAGGTAAGTCTACTCTTCAACAAGCTAACGATGTAAATCAATCAGTAGTCATAGGAGTAGAAGCAGGAAAAAATATTAACTTTTCAGGTGCATCAGATACAAGTGTTAGTGAATGTGTGATTCTTGGTCATTCAGCAGGAATTAGATGTGGAGACGCATCATTAACATCAAATGTTTTCATTGGTCCTTTTGCGGCAGCAAATATAAATCAAAGTACGAGTAATGTAAATTCAAACTCTGATAATGTTGTAATCGGTTCAAGAGCCGGTTTAAATTTAGGTCTTAGTAATTTCAATGGACAACCTGTTGAGTACAATGTATTGATTGGATATCGAGCAGGTTATGCAGGTGCTAACAATAATGCTCAGTCTTATGAGCAAAATATATATATAGGGTCAGATGCAGGAGCTGAAGCAGAAGGTGTGGGTAATATAGGTATTGGACAAAACGCCAACGCTGCAGCAAACCTAGGGTTTTATAATACAGCACTTGGTGTGAACGCTTTACAGAGTCAAACAGGTGGGGACTTTAATGTAGCTGTAGGTAATGATGCTTTACAGCAAATGCAAACTGCAACTAATAATACAGCTATTGGTAAGGCAGCAGGTTCTACTGTAGTAAACTTTAGTAACACAACTGCTTTGGGACACAACTCACAACCACAAGGCAATGATGAGATAGTATTAGGAGATAATGCAGTTATAACTTTAAGATGTAATACTCCTGTTATTTCAGGTCTTTCTGATGTAAGAGATAAAGATAACATTCAAGAATTATCTTGTGGTCTAGATTTTATAATGGACTTAGACCCTGTATCATGGGATTGGGAAAGAAGAGATGGTACAATGAAGGGTAAAAAAGGTTCAGGTTTTGTGGCACAAGAAATTGACGAAGTGGTACAAGATTGGGAAGCAGAAGATATACTACCATCATTAGTAAATAAAAATAATCCTGACGCTTGGGAAGTTGGTAACGCAGCACTTATACCTGTGTTAGTAAAAGCTATACAAGAACTCAAGGCAGAGCTTGACGAGTGTAAGGCAGGAAAATAATTTTAATTAAATGGAAATAAGAAAAATTTCTATCGGTCCTGATTACAAATCAGGAGGTATGCACTATTTAGTAGGACAATCCGTTCTTAATGGCAGACACACTATTCACTTAATTAAATATAGTATTGAGCAAGATGCTTATCAAATCTATATAGAAGATAGCGATGAGAAAGAAATTTTATTATGGAAACAGTTCAATGGCACAATGCCTATATCTTTAGAATTTAATATACACTTTTAATCAAATGAAACAAAATGAAGTCACCAAATCAATTTATAGTTATTCCTAAAAATGACAGAAGGTATGACAATATAAAAAATATTGATGGGACTCAAGTCATATTAGATGTTTCAGAAGAATCATATTCTTTCTCAAATCGTGAAGCTGTTGTTTTATCTACACCAATTAATTACAAAGGACCTATTGAAGAAGGTGACAGCATTTTAGTTCACCATAATGTTTTTAAATTTTTTAATGACATGCACGGAAGAAGACAAAGTGGTAAAAGTTTTTTTCGTGACAATCAGTTTTTTGTAGACGATACTCAGTATTATATGTACAAGAAGATATCTGAATGGTATGCAGTTGAGCCTTTTTGTTTTGTATCACCTCTTCCCAAAATAGACACCTATATATATAAGAATATAACTAACGAACCTTTGATGGGTGTGATGGAGTATACTTGTCCTTCAATCGATATACATGGAATTAAAAAAGGTGATGTAGTTACTTTCATGCCGGATTCAGAATATGAGTTTAGATTAGATGATAGAATACTATATCGAATTCGTTCTAAAAATATAATAGCATATGAATCTAAAAGATACTAAATTAAAAATTATACAAGCAGGATATAGAGCAGTAGAGCAACTAGTCAAAGTAGCTAAAGAAGATATTATTAAATTAGATACTGATGATGACTTGGCTGCTGATAGATTAAAGAATGCTGCAGCAACTAAAAAGCTAGCTATCTTTGATGCTTTTGAAATTCTTACAAGAATAGAAGCAGAAAAAGAAGCAATAGAAATGGGTGAGGGTAAACCAAGAACTAAGCAAGGTTTCGCTGAAAGTCGTTCTAAATGATAAAAGAAATAAAAAATTATATACCACAAAATGTTGTCTCTAATAAGAATAGAGCAAGAAGTTGGTTGTATGGTTATAATAAAAAATATGATTTAATTATTATATCTAAAAGTGGACAACTAGGAAAGATAGTAGAAATTTCTAATTTAAAAATAGGTTTACCTAAAGCTCCTAAAGAAGTTTACAAAAGACATGAAAGCAAGTTAAAGCAGTATTGGGAAAGACAAGAGCTGCCTAAAAACTTGTCTAGAATTAAATCTATATTTCAATGGAATGAAATGCCTAACTCATTTAAAGATAAATATGTTGATTACATAGAGCAAGAGTTTGATTATAGAGAACAAGGTTATTGGTTTATGAGCCGTGGAGTTCCAACTTACATAACCGGTTCTCATTATATGTATTTGCAATGGACCAAAATAGATGTTGGTTATCCTGACTTTAGAGAAGCTAATAGAGCTTTTTTTATTTTTTGGGAAGCTTGTAAAGCTGACTCAAGAAGTTACGGAATGATATATTTAAAAATTAGACGTTCAGGATTTTCATTCATGGGCTCTTCTGAATGTGTGAATACAGCAACATTAGCTAAAGATTCTAGGATAGGTATACTCTCAAAGACAGGAGCCGATGCTAAAAAAATGTTTACAGATAAAGTTGTTCCAATCTCTAACCGACTTCCGTTCTTTTTCAAACCTATTCAAGACGGAATGGACAAACCTAAATCTGAATTAGCGTATAGAGTTCCGGCATCTAAGATTACAAAAAAGAATATGCATGAAGTTTTTGAAGATGACATGCAAGGATTAGATACCACTATTGATTGGAAAAACACAGATGATAACTCTTATGATGGAGAAAAGCTTTTATTATTGGTTCACGATGAAAGTGGTAAATGGGTAAAGCCAAACAATATATTAAACAATTGGAATGTAACTAAAACTTGCTTAAGACTAGGTAGTAAAATTATAGGGAAATGTATGATGGGTAGTACATCAAACGCATTGGAGAAGGGTGGGAATAATTTTAAAAAACTTTATGACGACTCCTCTACCTTACAAAGAAATGCTAATGGACAAACTAAAAGTGGATTGTATAGTTTGTTTATTCCTATGGAGTGGAACATGGAAGGTTTTATAGATAGATATGGAATGCCTGTGTTGGAGGTACCTAAGGTAGAGCAAGAAGGAGTGGATGGACAGCCAATCTATACAAGCTCAATTGAGTATTGGAAAGGAGAAGTAGAATCTTTGAAGTCAGACCCTGACAACTTAAATGAATTTTACAGGCAGTTTCCAAGAACAACTTCTCACGCTTTTAGAGATGAAAGTGTTTCTTCTATTTTTAATTTAAGCAAACTATATCAACAAATAGATTACAATGACTCAATGATTACAGAGCACCATATAACTCGTGGAAAATTTATTTGGAAAGATGGAGTTAAAGATTCTAAAGTAGTATGGGTGCCGGACAAAAAAGGTAGGTTTAATATATCATGGTTGCCGTCAGCCAACATACAAAACTATGCTCATGAAAGAAACGGATTGAAGATTCCCGGCAACGAACATCTTGGAGCTTTTGGTTGTGACTCCTATGACATAAGTGGAGTAGTTGGAGGAGGAGGTTCTAATGGAGCTTTGCATGGTCTGACAAAGTTTAACATGGATGACGCACCAAGCAATGAGTTTTTTTTAGAGTATATTGCAAGACCACAAACTGCCGAAATGTTTTTTGAAGATGTATTGATGGCTTGTGTTTTTTATGGCATGCCAATCTTAGTAGAGAATAATAAACCAAGGTTGTTGTATCATTTTAAAAATAGAGGATATAGAAAGTATTGTATGAATAGACCTGACAAGCATTTTAATAAATTATCAAAAACAGAAAAGGAGCTAGGTGGTATTCCTAATACAAGCGAAGAAGTAAAACAAGCACATGCTGCAGCTATAGAATCTTACATTGAAAAATATATTGGAATTGATTTTGAAGGAATATTTAGACCGGATGAAGACATGGGTACTATGCCTTTTAACAGAACATTATTAGATTGGGCAAAGTTTGATATAAACAACAGAACTAAGTATGATGCTAGTATTAGCTCAGGTTTAGCTATAATGGCTTGTCAGAAGCACTTATATGTGGCTGAAAGAAAAAATTCAAAAATAAAACTTAACTTTGCAAGGTATACTAATACAGGCATACAAAGCGAAATAATTAGATGAAAGATGTACAAGTAAACATAACCGAAGCAGCTTTCCCAAGTCAATTTGTATCTGACGCAGAAAAAGAAACTCAGGAGTATGGCTTACAGATAGGACAAGCTATACAGTATGAATGGTTCCGTAGGGACGGAGTTAGTTGTAGGTTCTATGACCAATTCCGACAATTCCATAGGCTTCGCTTATACGCAAGAGGAGAGCAATCTGTAGCAAAATATAAGAATGAACTCGCTATCGATGGAGATTTAAGTTATCTAAATTTAGATTGGACACCGGTACCTATCATTCCTAAGTTTGTAGATATAGTTGTTAACGGAATGTCTGACCGATTATTTAAGGTAAAGGCATATGCACAAGATGCTATGTCACAATCAAAGAGGAGCAAGTATCAGGATATGGTAGAAGCTCAGATGGTATCAAAAGATTTTCTACTAAACTTACAGCAGAATACAGGGTTTGACCCATTCATGGTTTCACCTGAACAATTACCTCAATCGGATGAGGAGCTTTCATTATATATGGAGCTTAACTATAAACCTGCAATTGAGATAGCTGAAGAAGAAGCTATCAATACTATCTTCGAGGAAAACCATTACATTGATTTAAGAAAAAGATTAGATTATGATTTAACTGTTTTAGGTATTGCAGTAAGCAAACATCAATTCCTTCCGGGTTCAGGAGTAGAAGTAAGTTATGTTGACCCTGCTAATATTGTATACAGCTATACTGAAGACCCACATTTTAAAGATTGTTTCTATTGGGGAGAAGTAAAAACACTTCCTATTGTAGAGCTAATAAAAATTGACCCTTCACTAACGAATGAGGATTTAGATACTATAAGTAAGTATAGTCAAAATTGGTATGATTATTATAATGTAGCACAATATTATGAGAATGACATGTTCTACAAAGACACATGTACATTACTTTATTTTAACTACAAGACAACTAAAAAAATAGTATACAAGAAAAAAATATTAGCTACAGGTGGTAATAAGGTTATTGAGAAAGATGACCAATTTAATCCACCCGTAGAAGTAATGGAAGATGCTAACTTTGAAAAGATAGAAAAAACTATTGATGTATGGTATGACGGAATAATGGTTATGGGTACCAATATTGTATTGAAGTGGCAGATGGCTGAGAACATGGTTCGACCTAAGTCTTCATCACAGCATGCTCTACCTAATTATGTAGCAGTTGCACCTAGAATGTATAAAGGTGTTGTTGAATCTTTAGTTAGAAGAATGATTCCATTTGCTGATTTAATCCAAGTGACTCATTTAAAACTTCAACAAGTTATTGCACGAACAGTTCCTGATGGAGTATTTATTGATGCAGATGGATTGAATGAAGTTGATTTAGGAACAGGTCAAGCATATAATCCTGAGGACGCATTAAGAATGTTTTTCCAAACAGGTTCGGTTATTGGTAGAAGCTACACTCAAGATGGTGACTTCAATCAAGCTAGAGTTCCAATTAAAGAAATAGCTTCTAGTTCAGGAGCATCGAAAGCTCAAATGCTGATTGCTAATTACAACCATTATCTTCAAATGTTAAGAGATGTTACAGGATTGAATGAAGCAAGAGATGCAAGTGTACCTGACCCTAACTCTTTAGTTGGTCTACAAAAACTTGCAGCCTTAAATTCTAATGTAGCCACTCGTCATATATTAGATGGTGCGTTATATATATATAGAAGTTTATCTGAAGCTCTGACTTATAGAGTAGCTGACATTTTAGAGTATGCAGATTTTAAAGATGATTTCATAAATAAAATCGGTAAATACAATGTGAGTATCTTAAATGATATTTCTGACTTATATATATATGACTTTGGAATCTTTATTGAGGTAGCACCGGATGAAGAGCAAAGACAACAGTTAGAGCAAAACATTCAAATGGCTTTATCTAAACAGGATATAAATTTAGAAGATGCAATTGATATTAGAGAACTTAAAAATTTAAAACTTGCTAATCAATTGCTCAAGCTAAAGCGTAAGCAAAAGTCTGAAGAAGAGCAGAAGATGAAAATGCAACAGCAACAAGCTCAAGCTCAAGCTCAAATGCAATCACAACAGATGGCTGCTCAAATGGCAATGCAAAAATCACAACAAGAGATACAGGGCAAGATGCAATTGAAGCAGGCAGAGATAGCATTTGAAATAGAGAAGATGAACAATGAAGCTGCATTGAAAAGTAAACTAATGCAAGAAGAGTTTAATTATAATCAACAGCTTCGTGGTATATCAGAACAAGCGTTGGCTTTTAGAGAAGGAGCAAGAGAAGAAGCTAAGTCTAAAAGAATAAGCCAACAAAATACAGAACAATCTAAAATGATTGCTCAACGTAAAAATAATTTACCACCTCAAAATTTTGAATCAAATGAGGACAGTCTAGACGGATTCGACTTGGCAGAATTTGACCCTAGATAGTAAATAATTTGAACGAAAAATATTTATTAACTTTGTATAAAAATTTAATCTAATGGAAATAAAAGTAAAAGACCTTGGGTCTGATGAAGAAAAATCAGTATCCCAAAAGGAACAAGAAGTTCTTGACAAAGCTGTAGAACAAGAAACTGCAGCTCCAAAAGTGGAAGAGGTTAGTTCAGAACCACCTAGCGAACCAACACCACAAGTTGAAGAGAGTGCTAAACCTCAAGAGGAAGCACCAAAAGAAGTTACTCAATCCTCAGAGTTAAACGAGGAAGATGTTCTTTCATTTATTAAGAATAGATACGACAAAGAAGTTGCATCGGTTTCAGATTTGTTTGCAGAAAAAGAAGCAAACGTAGATATACCTGAAGACGTTGCAGCATATTTAGAGTATAGAAAAAAGACAGGACGTAGTTTTGAAGACTATTCTAAATTGAATAGAGACTTCAAAGCTATGGATGAAAAGCAGCTTCTTAGAGAATATTATCATGCTACTGAAGATTCATTAGATGGAGATGATATTAATTACATGCTTGAAGATTTTGCGTATGACGCAGATGTAGATGAAGAAAATGTAATAAAGAAAAAGAAGTTAGCTTTTAAAAAAGAGATTGGTAAAGCAAGAAAGTTTTTCGAAGCTCAGAAAGAAATGTATAAGGAGCCACTTGAGTCAAGTACGGCATCTATTTCTGAAGAGCAACAAAAAACTATTGAAGCTTATAATCAATATGTAAAGGATGCTCAGACCTATGAAGAGGAAGCAAAAAGGAAACGAGATTGGTTCTTATCTAAGACCGAAGAAGTTTTTTCCCCGGAGTTCAAAGGTTTTGACTTCAAAGTTGGTGAAGACAAAGTGATTACTTTTTTACCTTCTACGAATGTGGCTGAGATTAAAACTTTAAATTCTGATTCATCAAACTTTATTAAAAGGTTTCTTGATGAAGAAACAGGTTTAATCAAAGACGCAGTAGGTTACCATAGAGCTGCATCCGTTGCTCAAAATCCTGAAAGGTTTGCCAAGTTCTTTTATGAACAAGGTTTAGCTGACGCAACGACAGATGTGACAAAAAAAATTAAAAATGTCAATATGTCTACGAGGAATACACCTCAAGTTGCGAAGAAGGATGGTATGACAATTAGAGCTCTCAACCCAACTGAGGGAAGAGGACTCAAAATTAAAAGTAGAAAGTAATTAATAATTAAAAATTAGAAAAAATGGCAGGTAATTTAGCAGCAAATCCAACATTTTCTTTGCAGCCTTCTGCACAGAAAGTACCGTTGGAGACAAATTACATTACCAACTTTGACTTCTTGAATCAGTATCTTCCTGATACATATGAGAAAGAATTTGAAAGATATGGTAATCGTACACTTAGCTCGTTCCTAAGAATGGTGGGAGCTGAGATGCCTTCTAACTCTGACCTTATTAAATGGGCAGAGCAAGGTAGGCTACATATTAAATATGTACAAGTAGGGGGAGACCCTGCATCAAACATTGGTGATGCAACATGTACATTCCAAGTTAACGACCCGGCAATCGGTGCAAACCCTGCAGGGACAGTTATCACGGGTAGCAACCCGTTTGATGCTCAAGGTGGTATAGCCTTAAGAGTAGGACAAACTGTAGTTGTTAGCCAAAACAATGGTTCAGGTGAAAACAAAGGTATTATCACAGCAGTAGAAGTGGGTGGTAATATTCTTCAATTTACTGTAGCGTTCTATGAAGCAGCAGGTTTAGTAACTGCAGGAACAGGATTCGGTAACGATGATGTTACAGTATTCATCTATGGTTCTGAGTTCCAAAAAGGAACAGCAGGAATGGATGGTTCATTAGAGTCTGATGACTACATCTTTGAGAACAACCCAATCATTTTAAAAGATACTTATCTAGTAAATGGTTCGGATATGGCTCAAATCGGTTGGATTGAAATCACAACAGAAGATGGTGCATCAGGATACTTATGGTACCTAAAATCAGAGCACGAAACTAGATTAAGATTCGATGACTATTTAGAAACTTCAATGATTGAAGCAGTACCGGCAGGAGCAGCTTCAGGTGCAGCAGTCGCAGGATTCATTGGTTCAGAAGGTGTATTCCACGCTGTAGGAACTAGAGGAAACTTGTGGGGTGGTGGTAACCCTGACGCTTTAGCTGACTTTGACGCAGTTATCGATAGATTAGACAAGCAAGGAGCAATCGAAGAAAATGTACTCTTCGTTAACAGACAATTCGGATTCGATATTGATGATATGTTAGCAGCTCAAAACTCATATGGTGCAGGTGGTACGTCTTACGGACTATTTGACAACGATGAGGAAATGGCTCTTAACTTAGGATTCTCAGGATTCCGAAGAGGTTATGACTTCTACAAGTCTGATTGGAAATATCTGAATGACCCAACAATGAGAGGTGGTTTAACAAACAACCCTGTTATTCCGGGTTCAGGTGCAATCACAGGTTTATTAGTACCGGCAGGTTCTACAAGTGTTTATGACCAAGTACTTGGTAAAAATGCTAAGAGACCTTTCCTTCATGTACGTTATAGAGCTTCAGAAACTGAAGACAGACGTTACAAGACTTGGATTACAGGTTCAGCAGGTGGAGCAGCTACTACAGACATTGATGAGATGAGAGTTAACTTCTTATCAGAAAGATGTGTTTGTGTTATGGGTGCGAACAACTTCGTATTATTTGAAGAATAATACCTATATATATTGATAAGGGAGTCTTCGGACTCCCCTATCTTTTTTTATTAATCAACTTTAATTTTAAATATAATGAAAAAGCAAAAAGAATTTAAGTCACGAATATATCGTTTGACGAGAGGAGCAGCTCCCTTGAGCTTCATGCTCCCATCCAAAAGTTCAAAGCGTAGACCTCTACTTTACTTTGATGAAGAAACAGGAGAGAATAGAGAAATCCGATACGCAACTAACCAACAAAGTCCTTTTAAAGATGAGCAAGATGGCAATGCTATCGTAACTCCTATTATCTTTGAATCAGGATTACTAAGAGTTCCAAAACAAAATCAAGCTTTACAAAGATTTCTAGCTTATCATCCTTTGAATGGAAGAAAGTTTGAAGAAGTAGATACAGCCAAAGATGCAGCTAGAGAAGTTGAATCTTTGAATGTTGAAGTAGACGCTTTAATTGCAGCCAAGAAAATGGATGTAGAAGAAATGGAAGCAGTAGGAAGAGTGATATTAAAAGGAGATGTAACAAAGATGTCTAGCTCTGAATTGAAACGAGACATTTTAGTTTACGCTAGAAATTATCCTTCAGACTTTTTACAAGTCATTGATGACCCTGCATTAAAGTTACATTCAACTATTCAAAAGTTTTTTGAAGAAGGAATGTTATCTTATAGAAACAAAAAGAAAGATGTTTATTTTAATCTACCATCAAACAAAAAGAGATTAGTAACTATTCCTTTTGGTGAAGAACCTCTGCATGTATTAGCTTCTTATTTTAAGACTGATGAGGGTGTAGAAAAACTTGAGTATTTAGAAAAACAATTATCGTAGTGTAGGCACACATTGTGGTTTAGTTAGTAGGGGGTTGATTTTTTCAACCCTCTTTTTTTTTTGTTTATCTTTGTAAAAAAGATTAATAGATGATAAACTCAGTCCGAAACACGGTATTAGCTATACTTAATAAAAATAATTACGGATACATATCGCCACAAGATTTCAACCTTTATGCAAAGCAAGCACAGCTAGATTTGTTTGAGGATTATTTTTATCAATATAACTATCAGGTAAACAAAGAAAACGCAAGACAATCCGGCACAGGTTATGCAGATATTAAAAAAGGATATGAAGAGGTCATAGATTTGTTTTCTGTTTTTCTTCCATTAAACTTTGTGGCTTCTCAATTTTATAATATGCCATCAGTAGCTACTACTGCATCGGATTATTATTTTATTAATAAAGTATTATTTTCTCCATCTCAAGCTGCAGGTGGAGGTGTTCTTGCTACTGACTTTGTAGAAGTAGAAAAGGTTACTCATAAAAAAATTAATCTACTAAGGTCTTCTTTACTTACTTCACCTAATGATATTTATCCTGCATATACAACAGAAGGAGATTTATTGACTGTATTTGGTCCAACAGGATTAGTGCAAAATAGTATTTGGTGTCAGTATATAAGATACCCTAGAGACCCACAATGGACATACACTACATTAACCGGAGGAGAACCTGTGTTTAATCAATCAAACCCATCGTTTCAAGACTTTGAGTTACCACTTGACGATGAGTATAATTTAGTTAGCAAAATATTACAGTTTGCAGGCATGTCGATTAGAGAGGTAACTGCTGTTCAATTTGGTGGACAACTAGAAAGTTTAGAAAATCAAGAAGAAAAATAATAGATTATGACTTATATATCAGCTTATCAATATTATGAAAACGGAGGTAATCCACCTGAGAATGCTAATTGGGGGTCATATCAATATGTCAGCTTAGAGGATATCGTTACAAACTTTCAACTAATGTATGCAGGTAACCATTCATTAGTAAACAATGAAGAAAGATATAAAATTTTATTCCATGCTAAAAGAGGAATACAAGAACTAAACTACGATGCTTTTAAAGAAATAAAAATATTAGAGCTTGATGTGTGTAACAACTTAAGATTTGTGTTGCCACCTGACTATGTAAATTGGGTGAGAATACAAGTATTCAGAAACGGCTTACTATATCCTTTAACGGAAAACATTCAAACAAATTATAGTGATGCATATCTTCAAGACCATGATTGTAGAATTTTGTTTGACCAAGATGGAAATGTATTGAAACCTCAATATTCAGATTTAGATTTTGAAAGAATCACATCCGGTTTAAAAAGTATTTACTTAAATAAAAATAGTATTTTCTATGGCTATGAAGGTTGGTGTTGTGATGGATATTGGTATTTCGATTATGCAATTGGTGCTAGGTTTGGATTAAACACCGAGACAGCTAATGCCAATCCTACTTTTTCTATTGACAGAAAAGGTGGGGTTATAAACTTTAGCTCAGGAATGGCTAACGAAAAATGTATCTTAGAATATGTGTCGGATGGTATGGAAAATGGTAACGACTCCTTAGTGACAGTAAACAAATTATTTGAAGATTATATTTATGCATATATCGAATATGCTATTCTAAGTTCAAAGGTTGGTGTGCAAGAGTATATAGTTAATAGAGTAAGAAAAAAGAAAGCTTCATTGCTGCGCAACGCAAAAATTAGAATAAGCAATATACACCCGGGTAGACTCTTAATGAATCTTAGGGGTAGAGATAAATGGATAAAGTAGTATGGCAAATACAAGCAGAAATTTTGTAGCAGGTAAAATGAACAAGGGTCTTGATGAAAGACTCTTACCTAATGGGCAGTATATAGATGCTGTTAATGTTCGTTTAGGTTCTACTGAAACCACAGAGATTGGTGCAGTTGAAAACTCTAAAGGAAACGAGCAGTTGACTACTCTTAATTATAACGGAATCAATCTTTCAAGTGCTGCTATCTGTTTAGGAGCTATTGAAGTAGGGGAAGAAGAAACTATGTATTGGTTTGTTCACGACCCTTCTTATGGTCAAGGAGATACAGGAAAGTGTGATATGATAGTTTCATTTAACACGAATAGTCAAACCTTAACTTATCATGTTGTAAGTATTGATGACGGAGGAGGAGTAAATACTACTTTAAATTTTGACCCTGACTATTTAGTGTTAGGTGTTAACTATGTAGATGAGTTAATTTTTTTTACTGACAACAACAACCCTCCAAGATTTTTCAATGTAAATAGAAACTATCCAAATCCTGATGGAAATTTTATTGACCAATTTAGTGCTGAATCTCTTTTAGTAATTAAGAGACCTCCTTACACAGCACCATTAATTTCTCCACAATCAGGAGGAATAAATAATTATTTAGAAGATAGATTTGTATGCTTTGGATATAGGTATAGATATATAGATAATGAGTACTCTGCAACCTCACCTTTTTCTCCACCTTCTTTTATACCCGGACCTTTTGACTTTTCATCAGCTACATTTTTAAACCAAGGAATGTTAAACACTACAAACATTGCTGAAATAACATACGACTCAGGAGGAGAGTTAGTTGTAGGAATAGACTTGTTATTCAAAGATATGAATTCAGGCACAATAAAAGTTATTGAAAAACTTGATAAGGCAGACCTCGGTATTCCAAATAACAGTCAACAACAATATACATTTAGTAATAGTAAAATTTTTACTATTCTACCTGATTCAGAAATATTAAGACTTTATGATAATGTTCCATTACAAGCAAAGGCTCAAACATTAATGGGTAATCGTTTGATGTATGGTAATTATTTTGATGGTTATGATTTAGTGGACAACAATGGGACTGCAATAAAACTTGAATACACTACTGAGCTTTTAAGTGAGCAAGTGGAGTTTACAGCTTTAGAAGTAGAACTCTCATCAGGAGGATATACAATTGCAGGAGGACCTGTAGTAAATATTCCTGACACAGTAATAGAAGTAAATCTTGCAGGTATTGATTTAGTGGCAGGCTCAAGTATAGCTATTGATATAGATTTGGTGCATCAATCTTTTGACCCAACAGGTCAGCAGCTTACACAAACTAATAGTAATATAGGACTTACTTTTGTATATCTACTTACACAAGATTATGCAACCCTACAAGATTTAGTTAACGACCAAGATTTTATTGACGCTATACAGTTACTAGAACCTGTTTTTGCTGACGCATGTGATGGCACCTCATTAACTGATGAATTTAATTGTGCATTACAATTAACTTTAGATACTAACTATGAGAAAACAGGAACAGGTATTACCGGTATAAACGAACCGTTTTTTGTAGCAACTAATGCTCCCGGTCAACCTGACATTTTACTACTTCAAATAAACGCTGCTGAATATACTGACAGCACCAATCCTGCAAATGTAGCATATGAATATCTTCAGGTTTCTTTAGCTGAAGCTGACTATACCAAAGTTGCTAATGCCACTAGCTTAAAAAGTAACAGAGGATATGAGGTTGGTATTATATATTTAGATGAATACATGAGAGCTTCTACAGCTCTTGTTAGTCCCAACAACACGCAGTATGTACCGTGTGACAGGTCTATTAGTCAAAACAAAATTAGAGTAGAGATTCCTCCTACGCAGCTTCCACCGGCTTATGCCAAGTATTATAAGTTTTGTATCAAGCCTGATAAAGAAAACTACGATGTTATATATACAAATTTATTTTTTAAGGATGCAACTTTAGGAGCAACATGGTTTAGGCTTGAAGGAGAGAACTCTCAAAAGATAGAAGCAGGAGACACTTTGTTTGTAAAAGCAGATACTAATGGACCAAAGCTAAGGTGTACAGAAGTAACTGTACTAGAGAAAGATGCTAAAGAAGAAGACTTTATAAATCCTCCACCTACAGACGCAGCCGGCAATGAAGCTATTGTTCCTGCAGGAACCTATATGTTAGTAGCAACTAATCAAATCGCTACAGAACTAGGAGATAACCCTGTAATAACCGATGACCAAAGTGGAAGGGGTAATAGAGGAGATTGTCCTAAAGTTTTATTGGATGTATGTACAGTTCCAAACCCTGATTATGACCCTGCAGCTTACAACCCTGCAGACCCTACAACTTTTGCATTTATACCTTTCGATATTCCTGAAGGTTCAACTATGAAGATTGAATACTTCAACAGAAGAAATGGTGGTAGTGGAAACAAGTGTGAATTAAGAGAATGTATATGGGAAACTACAGCTACAGCTTCTCAAGACTATGCAAATATTAAAGACTTTTTTGATGGAGATAATATTTTTGGTTTAACAAGTCAAGCTGAATGTAGAACTGACACAAATGACCAACCTTCAGAGTTTGCATATGACCCTACAATAGGAAATTATAGTTCTCCAAATGATACTTCTGACATTCCTTGTGAGTTTTCTTTTAACAACATGAGGTTTGTAGATTACAATGGAACCGACCAAGACTTGTCAGGTCAACAAAAATTTGGCAT